>Ga0105251_10001121_pt1 | contig 23303 bp, 18 predicted proteins | sample KBSS64metaG_FD_80424 | JGI IMG/M metagenome (GOLD analysis project Ga0105251, IMG submission 80424) | Switchgrass rhizosphere microbial communities from Kellogg Biological Station, Michigan, USA - KBS S6-4 metaG | ecosystem: Host-associated > Plants > Roots > Rhizosphere > Soil | place...
CTTGTGGTTGCCGATAAAATCATCCGCGCCGATTTGCTCGGGCCTATGCGGGGGCGTTACATAAAACGGGCACAGATATACGCTTGCGCCCCAACCTGACGGAAAACCTCCGAAATGAGGTTTCCGGTAAGTGCATCAATCCGACATGGTTTATCGTGCGTCATCGGCCATAGCGACCGTAGCGCAGCCGATTTGCGGCTTCCCCTGTCGGAAAACATGTGTTTTACGTCACCCTAATCATTCCCGCTTTCCCATCTCCGAGTGGCGATTTCGGGAAACAGCAATCGGGAACACATTTTGGGAAAGCGAAACCCCACTCGTGGCCTTCAGCCCAATTGGTGAGTTCGCTTTCCCGCTCCACGTTCGTTTCTGAGAAAGCGCGGTTAGCACCTAGCTGGCTTCCGAAGCGGTCGCTGCACGAGCGGACGCCTCAACCTTCATCCGACCAACCAATAATCGTCAGTGCCGGCCAGCAGCTTCGCCAGCGCACCACCTTGGCCTCATAAATTTCTTGTGTGATCTGGACCTTGTTGGGCCTCACCGTGTGACTCAGCAGGTCGGAAAGCCCGAAGGGCGCGAAGATCGACAGATCCCGCCCGTCAGGTCGGATCGCGACCGCGCCGGCCGTCGTCGGGAAGGTCGCTATGGCCTGTTGGCTCTATCGGTAAGGCGCTATCGGATAGCCGAATTTGGCTTCATACCAGAGGTGGACACGCGCCTCGTTCTTGGCGTCGATCCATAGCGGCACGTCGTGAAAGAGATCGCGGACACGGGCGGCGTTGCGCGCTTCGCCTTCCTCGGAGAGGTCGGCCGCATCGAAGTAGACCAGATCGATATCGGCGAGGCCATATTCCGGCGATAGCCGGAATATGGCATTCCATGCCGTCTGTGCGATGGCGCTGCCTGACAGCCAGCGATCGGGCAGGTTAATCGAAGACCAGCGGTTCAGGATGGTGGTGAGGATCGGGCTTGCCGCCACGATGGCGTTTAAGCCCGCTTCAGGGGGCGTCATCAGGTGATCCCCAACATCGTCGGTACCTGATGCATGGAACGGAAAGGCGTAGCACCCAACTCGCGCATCCTGTCCTCGCCACCTTCAGGGCAATAAGCCAGCACGCGCATGCCGGCGGCGATCGCCGCGGTGACGCCAAGGGCGGAATCCTCGATCACGAGGCATCGACCAGGGGGTATCCCCATATCGGCGGCGGCGTGGAGGAACAGATCGGGGGCCGGTTTCGGTCGCGCTACCGCCTTCGCCGAGTATATGCGTCCATCGAACCGCTCCCATAATCCGGTTCGAGAGAGCGTCGCTCGCATCTTCCCCACCGGGCCTTGTGAGGCCACGCAGCACCGCAGCCCGGCTGACAGAACGGCGGCCACTGCTTCGCTTGCGCCATCTATGGCTTCGACTCGCTCAGCGATTGCCGGGATCATTCGTGCATAATAGGCATCCGACCAATCCAGCGGCATCTCAATCCTGAAGCGGAGAGCCGCGTTGGTTCGAACATCCGCAACCGATTGGCCGAGAAAAATGGCTTGTGCGTCCTGCCATGAAAGCGAGACACCATGTTCGCGGAGTATCTCTGCCAGAACTTCATTCGCGATGCGCTCGCTATCGACCAACACTCCATCGCAATCGAAGATGACGAGTTCGACAGGGCTCAAGTCTGGATGCAATCTCGCCTCGTTGGCCGTTAGCACGTTCGTAGCATTGGTCATTATGCTGCACAGTCCTTCAGAAAGGCATCCTCAGTCTCATAGTCGAACAGATTGTAGGGGGCGCTCTCGAGGATCGCGAAACGGGCCTGCCGACTCTCACCAGTCCCTACATTGGCGAGTTCGTCACATATTTTTCCGACCGCCTTGGGGTAGGTTGTGACCGGAACGTAACCCAGCGCCAGCGCTGCGCTGTTGTCGAGCACGAAGGGTCGAGGAACGGACCAAGGGGTGCGGCCGACCTTCGCCGGAAAGGTGTCGCTGGCCACAAGCACGAACTTGCCCGCATAGCTCATGTGTCGCGCGATTGCAGAGCCGATTTCGGCGACGCTCAGCGCCACAGGGTCTGCGATGTTCAGGATGCGGGCGCTCGGTTGTTCGAGGGCGACGCGCGTCAACTCGGCGATGTTGAGCACCGATGAGGTATGGAAGCGGCTTCTCCCCTGGTAGGCCAGCGGTATCGCTTTGCGACTGTCTAATATCCGTTTGACGAACCACCATTCGCGGGGATGAATGGAGCCGAGACCGTGGATCGCAGCGGGGCGCAGGACCGTGACGGGAATTTTGGCCTTGTCGAGCAGCAGATGTTCCAGGGCGACTTTGCGCGTCGAATAGGTCCAGTCACCCGGTACGACCGTTGGCTGCGTTTCGGCGATAGGATCGGGGAGTTCAGGACATCCGTTCTGTGCAGCCTCGTCGAGCGTTCGCCCTGCATCGTCTCGATAGACGCTGGACGATGAGACAATCACTAAGGCCCCGACACTGCTCTGCACGTCAAGCAGTTGGCGGCCATGCTCAGCGTCGTAGGCCGTTGCATCGATCAGCGCGTCGGCGCCCCCGCCCAGGACGCGCGCCAGCGCGCCTGGGCATTCCCGATCAAGTGTTACGAAATCTGCGCCGAGCGCAGCGAGACTCTCGGGTGGCGTGCGCAGGCCCCGAGAGGCGATCGACACGGTCCACCCAGCAGTGAGCAGGTTGCTGGCTACCGCGTGGCCAATCTGGCCTGTTCCGCCGAGGATGAAAGCACGACGTGGCACAAGGCCCTCCCTATGGAACTGATCTTTATATCCCTCCAGGTCGGCTGTCCTATTGAAATGATGACAGCAATCTATTCGGATTACTCAAACCCATTCGCGCATTCGGGCGCGGGCGGCACGATAGCCTCTACTCTTCCCGGTATTCGATCCCAATGGGAACCACCGCGCCGTCTCGCGTGCCGTTCATTTGCGGGAAAGCCCGTTAGGCAGCTATCTCAATTCGACAAGTATGAGGCACTAGGGTGAGCATGGTGGAGTCTGCCAATTTGAAACTAGACGGCCCCAGCCCCGGCTTGGTCGTGGTTACAGGCGGGAGCCGAGGCATTGGTGCGGCTGTTGCGTCCCGGATCGCTCAACTCGGTCACCACGTCCTTATCAATTACGCGGAAAGTCGTGATGCCGCCGAACAGCTTACCCGGCGCATCCACTCGGCTGACGGAAGCGTGTCGTTATGCAAGGCAGACATCGGGAGCGAAGAGGGGGTGATGCGTCTCTTCGCGGCAGCCGACGCGATCGGAGCGCCATTAGTCGGGCTTGTGAACAACGCCGGCGTCTCCGGTGGTTTCTCGCGCCTTGAGGACCTTTCCGGTTCCGTCCTGCACCATGTGCTTGCGGTCAATGTTGCCGGCGCGATGCTCTGTGCGCGCGAAGCAGTACGGCGGATGTCCACCAAGCACGGCAAGCTGGGGGGCACGATCGTCAATGTCTCCTCCATCGCCGCGAAGCTGGGCAGCGCGGGCGAATGGATACATTATGCTGCCAGCAAGGGCGCGATCGACACGCTTACCATCGGGCTCGCGCGGGAAGTGGCTGCGGAAGGTATCCGGGTCAACGCAGTGGCTCCCGGATTGATCGATACCGATTTCCATGCAGCGGCAGGGGCTCCGGATCGACCGGCCCGAATGGCACCAGATATTCCGATGGCCCGTGCGGGGACACCTGAAGAGGTAGCAGATGCCATCCTATGGTTGATGTCAGAGCAGGCTAGTTACGTAACGGGCGCGATCGTTCCTGTTGGTGGCGGTCGCTAAGCGCACGCCATACCCAATGAACGATCCCAATCGGCAAGGGTGAACGATGTGGCGTTGTCGTCTCAGGATAGAGGCAGCATAAGACCGGATGACCTTTCGGCCTGATCGTCGTTCCTTTCTCGCGGGCCTTGCCGCGCTAGGATTCGCTATCTCACCCCCGGCGCTGGGGACAGTACGGGGAAAACGGGCGCCAGGCATTGCTGTCACGATAGATGACTTCGATCTGTCGAACACCGCCCTGATGACGGGGGAGGACCGCGACACCGCCATTCGCAAAGCGTTGAAGCGCCACCAGGTCAAGGCAGGCGGGTTTGTTGCCGGGAAGTATGTCGACGGTGAGCTTAGCCCACGCATTCTCTCGGCATGGTCTAATGACGGCCATATAATCGGCAATCACAGTTTCTCGCATCAGTATTTCAGTGGCAAAAACCCCGATGAGCTGATGGCAGACATATTGAAGTGTGAGCCGCTGCTGTCGGGCTATCGCAGCTTCTGTAAGCTATTTCGCTTTCCTTATCTGGCCGAGGGCAACACAGCCGATGGTCGAGACAAGATGCGTAGCCTTCTGAGGCACCATGAGTATGCGAACGCCCATGTAACGATCGACACTTCGGACTGGTACATCGACAACCGGCTCAAGTCACGCCTCAGGGCCGACCCTAGCACTCAGATAGCGCCTTACAGGCGCTTCTACCTAGATCACATTTGGGATCGCGCGACCTTCTATGACGGTCTGGCGCAGTCGCTTTTTGGACACTCGATCGATCATACGATCCTGCTTCACCATCGATTGACCACTGGCCTGTTCCTTGATGATATGCTATCGATGTTCAGGGAGCGAGGTTGGCGGCTCATTGATGCAAAAGCGGCTTTCGCATCTCCGATCTTCGCTATGGAGCCCGACGTGCTACCCGCAGGGCAAAGCCTCGTCTGGTCACTGGCGAAGGCAGATGGCCGCTTCGGCAAGCAGTTGCGTTATCCGGGTGAGGACGGCGACTACGAAGCCCCAAAGATGGATGCGGCGGGCCTATAGGGAGCGCTAGCGCGGCGAGCGTTGATTCCCAATAAACCATCCCTTGTGAGACAGCGCTGGCGATCTCGATCGCCGTTCGTTTTCGGGAAGCACATGACTGGAGGAAACGATTAGCGCGACAATATACGCTCCAACCAGTTTGATATTTTGATCAGTACGTCACCCATATGCGACTTCCCTTCGCGATCCAGCATCGTGTGGTCGTAGTCGGGGAACTCCCAATATGTGATGTTGTCGCGTCCTGCCTTGCGAAAGTTGGCAACGAACTGCCTTGCCGAAATGACGGGGTTCGACTGGTCTCGCCGCCCCTGAACCACGAGAAACTGTGTTGCGGTGGCGCGAATTGCGTTGTCCGAGAGTCGCCTGTCCATGATATCCGACCACCAACGATAACTGTTCGCAAGCCAGGTTTTCGTACTGCTTGGATTTTTCCTGATTGCAGCTACGTACGTGGGGACCGTTCTGGCCTCTGAAGGTGGCAGGACGCGCACGAATGCTTGACGAAACGGCATTCCGGTCGCCGAGGAAAAGATTATGGCGGCATTCGGATGGACTTCAGCGGCAAGGATTTGCATCGCTGCTCCACCTTCTGATCCCCCGAACAGAATGAGTTTTCCGCTCCACCAAGCCTCATGCCGCAGGCCAGAGATGACCTGCCTGTAATCGGCGACCCTTTGAGTGATGGTGTGGTGAGCCGTATAGGCAGGTCGGCAGTCATCTGGAAATGCCTTTGGAGCATCGCCTGTCACTACGCCGTACTTTTCGACGGTGACGATGGCTGCAGACGGCAGGAGTTTCTTCGCGGCCTCGATATTCGCATTGGATATTACCGACGCGCATCCCGATCCCTGACCGAGGACGAGGATGGGCTGCTGCGCCTCACCCGCTTGCCGATCCAGATACCATATAATCGTGCTGCCATCGGGACGGACGCTGGACTGGGCGAGCGGCTTTCCTACGGCGACCGATCCGCAGACCAAAAACGACAATACGGCAATCCAGCGCCACGGCTCCATATGACCCTCTCCTGTGTGGACAGACACGTCCAATCGATAATACGTATGACCATACATAATTGCAAAGGGTGGTGGTTCAGTGCCGGAGGATGATGACTTTGCGGGTGATTTTATCCGCAGCGGAGGCCTGTTTTTCCTAGCCCATCGGCTGCGCCGGCTATCTGATGAGCTGGTTGCCGAATGCGAGCGGTGGTTCGTTGAAGCGGGAATCGTCGCGCCGCCTCGAACGACGTCCATGCTCTATCTGATTGAGAATGAGGGACCTCAGCGCATCACCGCGATCGCATCCGCTCTTCGGCAGTTTCATCCGGTCGTCATAGATTGGGTGGGAAAGCTGAAGAAGCTGGGCCTTTTGGCAACAGCAATCGATCCCGCCGATCGCAGGCGTACGATCGTTTCCCTCACGCAGGCGGGCCGAAAGGAAGTCTCCAAGATTCGTGCGGCCGAAGAGGCAATCACAGCAGCGTACGCCGCCTTGGAAAGAGAAACCGGGGTGAACCTTCTCGACGGGATCGCCGCCTGGGAATCGGCTCTCGCTCAACGATCCCTATTTGTCAGGATCGGCGAACACGACGTTCCGCCACCCGTCTGAACCGATCTTGCCGTCGTAAGCGGAACCTCCATTCCCAAAATACCATCCCCTGTGAGACGGCGCTGGCGATCTCGATCGCCGTTCCCATACGGGACGGTCGCGACCAATGCAGTTCGCATGGTCAGTCGCTAGCGTATGTCTGTGCCCGTTCTATGTCGCGCGCCTATTCCAGTGAGACGATCTGAGCCGCTTCGATCATCGGTTCTCTAAAGGCAGCTGTGGCAGCGCGTGGGGATGCGGAAATCGCATCCGGCCCGATAGGCGACACGCGCGATTAAATGGCCACTCAAGTCAAAACCGGACCGCATCAAAGCATTACTGCAATGCCGGGCGAACGTGACAGCCGCAATCACTTGGAAGGCCGCTAAATGGATCATTGGACACCTGCATCTTGGCGAGCAAGGCCTGCCAAGCACTTGCCGTCGGACTATCCCGCCTTGGACGCTGTCACCCGGGCGGAGAAGCAGCTGCATTGTCTGCCGCCTCTCGTATTCGCACGTGAAACGCGCCGGCTAAGGACACTGCTCGCAGATGTGGCGCAGGGACGTGCGTTCTTGTTGCAAGGCGGCGATTGTGCGGAGAGCTTCGGCGATTTTCAGGCCGACACGATCCGCGACACCTTCAGACTGATCTTGCAGATGGCGGTGGTACTGACGTTTGCGGGTTCCAAGCCAGTGGTGAAAGTGGGACGCATGGCCGGGCAATTCGCCAAGCCGCGCTCCTCGCCGATCGAAGTCCAGGGCGATCGAACGCTGCCCTCCTATCGCGGAGACATCGTCAATGGCCCCGAGTTCACCCAGGCGGCACGCACGCCCGATCCCGCGCGGCTGCTGCAGGCGTATCACCAGTCGGCGGTAACGCTGAACATGCTGCGCGCGCTGGCCACGGGCGGCTATGCCGACCTTCACAATCTCCATCGCTGGACCCTTGGCTTCGTGTCAGGATCGCCCCAGGGAGCCGCCTATGAGAATCTGGCGCAACAGATCGGCCAGTCGCTGCTGTTCATGGAGGCGATCGGCATCAACCCCGAGACCAGCGCCCAGGTCCGTCAGGTGGACTTCTACACCAGTCACGAAGGGCTGCTGCTGGGATATGAGGAAGCGCTGACGCGGATCGATCCGACGACCGGCAAATGGTATGCTACCTCAGCCCACCTGCTGTGGATCGGTGAGCGGACGCGCGACCTGGACGGCGCGCATGTCGAGTTCTTCCGCGGCATCGCCAATCCGATCGGAGTCAAGTGCGGGCCGACGATCGAGCCGGACGACCTGCTGCGCCTGATCGAGGCGCTGAATCCGCACAACGAGGCGGGCCGGCTGACGCTTTACGGCCGGTTCGGGGCCGACAGGATCGGCGATCGGCTTCCGGCGTTGCTGCGCGCGGTCAACCGCGAGGGTCGCCAGGTCATCTGGGCGAGCGATCCGATGCACGGCAACACGCTGACCGCAGCCAACGGCTACAAAACCCGCCCGTTCGGTAGCATCCTGAGCGAGGTCCGCAGCTTCGTGGATATCTGCAGGGCGGAAGGGGTCCATGCTGGCGGGCTGCACCTGGAGATGACAGGGCAGAACGTCACCGAGTGTCTGGGCGGGGCCAGGGATTTGGTGGAGGAGGACCTGAACGACCGGTACCACACCTTCTGCGATCCCCGGCTCAACGGCGAGCAGGCGCTGGAACTCGCCTTTCTGATCGCCGGATCGCTCGAGGACGAGCACCGGGCACCGGCCTTCCGCCTCGCCGCCGCGGGTTAGGGCGTGGCGGCAAGGATGGTGGTGAGCGAGAGGGTGAAGCGCGTTCCTTCGTAGACGAAGGGTGCGAAGTCCGCACGGCCGATGTCGCGCCGGACATCGGCGGTTACGATGCTGCCGGGCGTCACCTTGAAGGCGAGACTGCCGTACAGCAACGTCTGGTCCTGCCGATCCTGCGCGATCTGCGGCAAGGTGACGTCGCGACCGAAATAGCGGTCGCGTAACCAGCGCCCACCGAGCGAGGCCTGTAGCGCCGGTGTCAGGGCATAATCGGCCGATAGCTGCAGGTCGGTGGTGATGGTGAAGCTGGTGTCGTGGCGAATCCGACGCGCCGCCAGGGCCGAGAGGCGCAGCCGATCGTCCGGCTTGAAGAGCAGGGTTGCCTGCCCCACGAGGCCATGACGCTTGTGGGCACCGGCAAGGCGGCTGTCGGCGGCCACGGTTGCCAGGGACACGACGTAGCCCCCGCTCAGCGAGCCCGAGAGCCGCCGCGCCACGGGGCTGGAATACTCGATGCCGACCTGGACCTTCTCCAGCGTGTCGGGCGTCATCACCATGATCGCTGGGCGGCCGAAGAAGTCGGTTCGCTCGTAGAGAAGCGTGGCGCCGATGGTGCCGATGCCGGGATCGGTATAGCCGAGCAGCGCCGAGACGGCCTTGCGATCGTTGTTGATGTTGAGCTTGTTGGAGTTGTGCCAGGCACTGCGCAGCAGCTGGACCGAGCCGGTGAGTCCGCCCGGCGTGGTGCAGGTCTGGCCCAGTGTCGCGATCCGGATCAGCACCCGGTTGGCGGTGACGATGGTGGTAAGGTCCTGCTGGCGCGTCTGCTTGAGCAGTTCCCAGAACCGCGCCTTCGCCACGCAGGACGATCCCACCAGCGCGCTCGCAATGCCGGTGAACTCGATCCGCTCGCGGTTGAGGATCGTGTTGCTTTCGTGGAAGTCATAGCCGAACACGCCGTTAAACGACGCACCGAAGCGGCCGTCGTTGTGCCCGAAATCGATCGTCGCGCTAGGCGTAAGGATGAATTCGGATTTCTCCAGGCCGCGCAGCCGGGCCGCCTCGTCCGAGCCCTGGACGATATTGGTATCGTAGAGCAGATCCTGCCGCGCGCCGAGCGTCAGCGGCTGCGCGCGGGTGTCGATCACGGCGCGCCGCGGAGAGGCCGTTTGGCCGAACGACGTCGTTGGAAGGCATAGCACCCCGATTGTGCCCCCCCGCATCAGGGCGCGTGCCATTGCCGGGAAGAGCCCGCTGGCGCCTTTATCGTACTGCAATGATATCCCCTTCTGGTGCTGCAGCCTCGTGCGACTTCAGCGCAGCTCGACAAACAGCGGCGTCTTGCCGACTTCAGTCGTGGTCAGTCGCGGCGAGCCGGGCCGCACCAGGGCAAGCTGGAAGTCGAAGCCGCTGGCAGTCAGCCCATCCGCAGCCGTGGGCGCGAACGCGGCGCGGATCGCGTCGGCGGCGGCTTGTGGGTCGAAGCTTTCTGCAAGATCATCCGCCTGCGATGTCGCGGCCACCACCACCAGACTGCGGGTGCGATGGTCGAGCCTGAGCTGGATGTCGTCGGCCACGCGGTCGAGCGCGATCAGGCCGCGTTCGCGCAAGGTTTTCACGATCGCCGCCACGACGCGCGACGCGGTGAACCGTTGGCTGCCCAGCGCGAAGCTGTCGCCGCTACGGCCGACATACTCGAACTGCTGTGCGTGGAGCGTGTCCGAGACGAGGTCCGGTCGCCGCACCATGCGGTCGCCCAGGCGATAGCGCAGCACGGGCGCGCCGTTGCCGTGCAGGCGAGTGACGAGCAGGTCGCCTTCCTCGCCGACGGCGACCGCGCGGTTCTGCGGATCGACGATCTCGATGTGGTGCAGCCCCGGGATTGCGGTGAGGACGGGCGAGGCGGGATCGAGCTGAAGCCCAATCGTCTCCGCCTGCATCGCCGCGAAGAAGCTTAGCACCACAAGGTTCGGATAGGCGGCGCGCAAGTCCGCGTGGACCTTGGGCTGGAGCGCTCCGCTACCGTAGAGGGCGATGCGCAAGGTGGCGCGGTGCTCGGCCGGGACATGCTCGGCGAACGTCACCAGATCAGCGACGCTGCGGCTGATGCCCATGATCGCCTTGCTGCCCGGATAGGCCAGTATGCGGCCGAATACCTTCGGATCGATGGCACCCGCGCCGATGTAGTTCGTGCCCGGGATCTTCTGGAGCACGCCCCCGACCATGCTGGCGCTGCTCCACATCATGTGGTCGACGAGCGTGCAGGCAATCCATCGCGCGTCCTGGCCAAGCATGTGGCGCTCGACGATGTGATGGCCGATGAACGCACCGGCCCAGTGATAGGTGTCGCGCAGTTCGTCGAGCGGATAGACGATCTCGGTAGGCTGGCCAGAGGCGGTGCCGCCGCTGGTGGCGACTTGGAAACCGCCGTGCGCGATCGGCACGACCATGCCCGGCCGGTCGCCGGTGTAGAACAGGCGGGCGGTCTCCTTGTCGGTCGGCGTGATCGCTTCGAACGCGGCGAGCGTGTCCGTCGGCGCCGAGCCGATCGCGGCGTCGATCCGCTCGCGCCACAGGGGATTGCTGCGGCATACCTCGACCTGCTGCTGCAGGCGACGAGCGACCAGCGCCTCCTGGTGATGCACCGGCCAGCGTTCGAAAGCCCGGCCAGTGCGCCGCTCGACCGCGCGCAGCGCATCGAGGAACGGCGGGAGGCGCACCACTTCACCGGGCGAGGGACGCCGCAGCAGCTTGTCCGGCAGCACTGCCCGGGCGAGCGTCGTCGCCAGGCGATCCGGGTTGCTCCCGTCATCAAATGGGGGGCCCGGCGGCGTTGCCGTCGCTTGAAGCGCGTGATCGAGTGTCGCCACGTCCCGCTGCGCCATCTTAGGCCACGATATGCTCGTCGACCGACTGCAACCGGGCATAGCCGGTCGCCAGCGCAGCCATGAAGGCGGCATGGACCTTGGGCGCCGGCACCGCCTCGTCTCCGAAGCCTAGGTCCAGCGTGGCGCAAGCATCGTGGAGGACCACTACGTTGTAGTCTAGGTCCGCCGCCGCGCGGGCCGTGGCGTCGATGCACATGTGGCTCATCGCGCCCACGATCACGACTTCCTCGGGCGCGTGGACGTCCAGAACTTCGCGCAGCTGGGTATCGCGGAACGAATTGGCGTGGTGCTTCAGGACGATGGCCTCGCCCTCGAGCGGCGCGACGGAGGGGTGGGTCTGCGCGCCTTCGGTCCCGGCGACGAAGAACGGGGCGCTTTCGTCGGGGAACTCGTGCCTCACGTGGATGATGGGCGTGCCGTCTCGCCGAGCCGAGGCGATGACCCGGGCGGCGTTGTCGCGCGCGGCCTCGACGTTCCAGAGGGGCAGCTTGCCGCCGGGAAAGTAGTCGTTCTGCAGATCGACCACCAGTAGGACTTGACGCGCCATGCTCTACTACCTTGATTGACTTTGATGGTGCGCAAATTGCAGGCACGCACCATGCCGTGTCGAAGGGAGAAACCGACAGAAATGGGGGCGCAATCGACAAAACCCGCCAGGAAGGCCGCCGCCGAGGTCGGCCTACTGCTCTATCCGGGCGTGCAGCTGGCCGCAGTCCACGGGCTGACCGACTTGTTCCTCACCGCCAACCGGGTCCTGCGCGACGATGGCATCGCGCAGGACCCGATCGAAGTCAGCCACTGGCGGATCGAAGCGCCCGGCACAGCCCCGGCGCGTGTCTATGCCAGCTGCGAGACGGCGCCCGGACCGCTTGCGGCGCTGGCGATCCCGCCGACGCTCGAAGCGCCGCCATCGGCCGAACTCGCCGAAACCTATCGCGACTGGCTGCGCGGCGAGCACGCGCGCGGCGTCGCGATCAGCTCGGTGTGCGCAGGCACGTTCCTGCTGGCCGGCGCCGGCCTGCTCGACGGTCGGCGCGCGACAACGCACTGGATGCACGCTGAGGCGTTTCGCGTCCGCTTTCCCCGCGTACGGCTCGAAGTCGAGCATCTGCTGGCCGACGAGGGCGACGTGCTGACGGCAGGGGGCGTCATGGCCTGGACCGATCTTGGCCTTCGACTGGTCGAGCGGCTGCGCGGCGGGGCGGCGATGATCGGCACGGCGCGGGCGCTGCTGATCGACCCGCCAGGGCGCCAGCAGCGCTTCTACAGCAAGTTCGTGCCCCCCATGGATCACGGCGACACGGCGATCCTGAAGGCGCAGCTTCTGCTCCAGGAGGATCATGGCAGGGAACCCTCGCTTGCCGCTCTCACTGACCACGTAGGGCTGGAGGAGCGCACGTTCCTGCGCCGGTTCCGCGCGGCGACGGGGCTGACGATGACCGGCTACGCGCAAGCCTTGCGGGTCGCCCGGGCGCAGGAACTGTTGCAGCTGACCGACGGTTCGGCCGACCAGATCGCCTGGGAAGTCGGCTATGCCGACCCCGCCTCGTTCCGCAAGGCTTTCACCCGCCTCATCGGCCTTTCACCAAGCGCCTACCGCCGGCGCCTTTCAGGCAGGGCATAGGCGATCAGCTTGTTCGGCGTCTCCGGCCCGCCCAGTTCGGAGTGGTTCCCCGAGGCGATCACCACGTATTGCCGACCCGACCGTCGCGAAACATAGGTCATCGGGGTGGCCGCGCCGATCCCGGGCAATTCGGCGCTCCACAGCTCGCGGCCGTTGCCCGCGTCGATGGCGCGGAACCGGCGGTCCTGCGACGCGCCGATGAAGATCACACCGCCCGCGGTCGAGAGCGCGCCGCCGAACAGCGGCGCCCCCATCCGCAAGGGGATGCGCGATTCCAGGCCCAGCGGCCCGGCCCGATAGGCGGTGCCCAGCGGCTCGCTCCACACCTTGCGCCCGGTGCGCAGGTCGATGGCGGTGAGTCTTCCATAAGGCGGCTGCAGGCACGGCACGCCCAGCGGGTTGCGGAAGAAGTCGCGCGTCGCGACGTAGGGAGTGCCCTTCATCGAGAAGAAGATGGCGCCGGGATTATCGCGCCGTGCCTGGTCGGCGTCGCGCCGAGGATAGAGGCGCACCACATCGGGCATCGACAGGCTGTCCGCGATCAGCAGCCCGCGCGCCACGTCGATCGCCACGCTGCCCCAGTTCACGCCTCCCGCAGAGCCCGGATAGTGGATCGCCGCGCGCAACGATGCCGGCGTGAACGGGCCTTCGTAGCGCGCCTGCCGGTACTTGAGGCGGCACCACAGCTGGTCGAAAGGCGTGGCGCCCCACATCCGTTCCTCAGAGAGGCGATCGCTCGCGACATCGGCGAAGCCGGAGAAAGGCTGTGTCGGCGCCGTCCGGTCGCCCGGCGCAGCGCCCTGCGGGACGGGTCTTTCGATCATCGGATAGAGCGGTCTGCCGTCGCGCCGGTCGAACACAAAGAACTGGCCGGTCTTGGTCGAGGCGATCAGCGCGTGCACCCGCCGTCCGCCGAGCGGCAGGTCGACAAGCACCGGCTGCGCGCCGACGTCATAGTCCCACAAGTCGTGATGGACGAGCTGCGCGCTCCAGCGCGGCCTGCCAGTGGCAATGTCGAGCGCGACGACCGAAGTCGAATATCTCTCCGCTCCGGGGCTGCGATGCGCGCCGAAGTAGTCCGGCGTACTGGCGCCGGTGGGCGCGTAGACGAGCCCGAGCCGCTCGTCCGCGCTGAACACGCCCCAGGCGTTCGGTGCGCCGCGGGTATAGGTCTCCCCGGGCGCGAGCACTTTTGCCGGGTCGGGCCGGCCGGTATCCCAGACCCATAGCAGCCGTCCGGTCACCGCGTCATAGGCGCGCACCCCGCCCGAAGGCTCGCCGACGTGGTCGCCGTCGGTGACCCACCCGCTGATCGTTACGATGCCGCGTACGATGGTCGGCGGCGACGTGGGAAAGGCGATGCCCGGCGGGATCGTGCCGAGCCCGGCCTTCAGATCGACCGCGCCGTGCGTACCGAAGCTGTCGCAGGGGCGGCCGGTCAGCGCGTCGAGCGCCATCATCCGGTTGTCGGCAACGCCAAACAGGACGCGACGCGTGCATTCCGGCAGGGGCCGCGGCGCGACATGATAGGCGACGCCCCGGCAGGTGGCCGCGAAGACCTTGTCGAGCCGGGGGCGCGGATCGAAGCGCCAGACCTCGCGGCCGCTATCCTGATCGAGAGCGACGATGACGTTGCGGTCCAGGCAGGCATAGAGCAGCCCGTTGGCAGCAAGCGGGGTCACCTCGAAACTGTGCACGCCGTGAAAGGGTACGTCGGAGACATACGTCCAGGCGAGCCGCAGCCCGGCCACGTTGCGGGTGTCGATCCGCGCCGCCGGGGAGAAGCGATCGCCCGAAAGGGTGCGGCCATAGGCTGTCCAATCGCCGGCCAGCGGATCGGCCAGAGCCACTGGAGCCGCCGAGGGCAGGCTACTCGGATCGGTGTTCGAAGCAAATCCGGCCGCAAAGGCGGTCCCGATGGCGAGCAGGGGAACCGCCAGCCAGCCAATCGCCGATTTTGCCGAAGCCTGGCGCAAGGGGAGGAGCAATAAGATGATCCCCAACACGGCCGGGGCGACCAAACGGGGCACAAGAGCCCAGCCATCGAGCCCGGACTCCCACAGCGACCACACCAGCGTCGCGGCGAGCACGACGCCATAGAGCGGCAGCGCCCAGCGCTTGCCCCACGCGAGCCCAGCTGCAACGCCGAGCAGCGCAACGCCGGCCAGCAGGTAATAGGGACTGCCGCCCGCCAGGATCAGCTGGGCACCGCCCATGCCAAGCCACGCCCCCGCAAGAGCCAGCGACACGACCAAAAGCCAAAGGACTATACGGGCCAACATTTTCTTTCCGGATTAATCAAGTGAATTAGTAGAGTATGGCGCGACCGCATTCATGCTGGAGAGCGCAAGCGATGCTGACAATCGACGAACCCGCCTTGGAATCCTGGCTGCAGGTCTGCCGCGATCTCGGCATCTCGCTGGAGGGAACCGAAAACCTGATGCGGCGCAGCGGATCGGGGACCGTTTCGCTCGAGAGCTTCGTCGCGCTGCTGGAGATGACCGCCGGGCGCCTTGACGGGGAGCCGCTAGGGTGGATCGCGGGGGAACGGTTCGATTACCAGCAACTCGGCGAAGTGGGGCGGGCGATCCTTTCCAGCAGCACGCTCAATAGCGCGTTGCAGCGCTTCGCAAGTTACTTCGCGCTCGTCCAGGATGCCGCGGAGTTCGACATCCGCATCGTGGAGGGCACCGCCTCGGTCTGCTACCGTATTCTCGCGCCCGAAATCTGGCCACGCCAGCACGATGCCCTCTTCACGCTCTCGATCCTGGGCCAGCTGCTGCGGCGCGCGCGTGGGTTCAACTGGAGTGCGGTGCGCATCACGATCGAGGGCGAAGATGTCGAGACGGCTGCACAGGTCCGCCATCGAACCGGGGTACCTTGTGCGAGCAAGGGCGACATCAACGCCATCCGCTTTCCAGCTTCCGCGCTTGACCTGCCGATGGCCACGCATGGCGAAGTCATCCCGCCCGACTACCAGGAACTGAACCGCAGCCTGGCGCGCAAGCGGCGGGCAATGAGCGTGGAGCTGCGGGTCGAGACCGAAGTCTACCGCCTGCTGGGAGGCGATCAGCCCGATCAGGAGCGCATCGCCGCAAGCCTGGGCATGTCGACCCGCACCTTGCGCCGCCGCCTGGCCGAGGCAAACCACTCGTTCAAGGACATCGTCTACAGCTGCCGCATGCGCCAGGCTGCGCATGAGTTTCGCTGCCGTCGGCACGGCTCCATCGCCAATACCGCGTTGCGTCTCGGCTATTCCGAGCACAGCGCACTGACTCGGGCCTTCCGCCGATGGAGCGGGGTCTCTCCCAACGCCTACCTGCACCACGGATGAAGGGCCTTGTCGCCGCGGCACCAATCAGGCCGCGACGACCTGGCTGTTCCAGTCCTGAACGATATCGCGCCCGTGGCGGCGAATCTCCTCGACCAGGCCTACAATGTCGGCCTCGCCGATCCGGTGGTTCATCATGACGATGCGCAGATTTGTTGCTCCGTCCAGATCAACCTTCGAGATGAAGTAGCGGTTAGCGTCGCGCACGCGGTTGCGCAGCTCCAGCTGCAGCCGGTCGATGTCGAGCCCGGCCGAGCCCTGAGGATGGTGGACGAAGCACAGGATGTTCGATTCCGGCTCGTGCGAGACGGTGAAATCAGGAAGGTCTCGAATATGGTCATGGGCGGTGCGGGTGAGGTCCACCAGATAGTCCAGCTTGGCCTCGAAGAAACGCCGACCGTAGAGCGCCCAGATCAGCCACAGGTTCAGGATCGAGGGGCGCTTCGTACACTCGAAGTTCTTCACCCCGCTTTCGAACCGGCTGATTTCGTCCTCCTCGGGATCGAAGACGTAGCTCGCCTTCTGGGGGAACGCAGCCGCGGCGAGGCCGCGCTCGCGATAGAACAGCAGCGTGCAGGCCGCCGGCGTGAACAGCGTCTTGTGCGCGTCCAGGCAGAACGAGTCTGCCAGTTCCAGACCGCGCACCCGCTGGCGGAGGTGGTCGGAGACGAGGAATGCACCGTTGTGCGCCGCGTCGACGTGGAACCAGGCGCCCCGTTCGCGCGCAAGGGCGGCGAGTGCCTGCAATGGGTCGTTGGCTCCGGTCGAGGTGGAGCCGGCGGCGGCGACGATGCAGAAGACGTTGAGGCCCCCGCGGGCCGCCTCGTCGAGCGTGGGTCCGGCATGCTCGACGGCGATCTGGCGGCGCGCGTTGAGCGGCAGCCGTACCACCTGATCCTCGCCCAGCCCCAGAATGCCGGCAATGCGGCTGACCGAGAAGTGGGAATCGGCGCCGATGGCCACGGCCGGGCGACCGCGAGAATCCGGCCGGACACCGCCTTTCCAGGCTCGTGCGAAGTGATGGTTGCGCGCCGCCAGCACCGCCGTCAGGTTGGCGAGCGAGGCGCCCGAGGTGCTGACCATTTCGAAACTGTCGGGAGCCCAGCCCAGGCGCTCGCCGAACTCCTCGGCGATCAGCTTGTCGGCCACGTTGGGCAGCGGACCGGCCTCGTAGAACGAGGCTGGTTGCGGCGCCAGAGCGGTCACCATGTCGAACACCGCCGAGACCGGCGGCACGGACGAGAACTGCCGCGCCATGTACCCGCGCGAGTTCACCTTTATGCCGGTGCGCAGGTAAAGGTCGAGGATGTCGGCGAACCGACGCTGGTCGAAAGCAGTCTCGCCCTCACTCATCAGGGCGCGGGCCTCCCGCAGCAGTTCGCCCGGGTGCTCCTGCCGCACACCTTCAACGCTGTCACGCTCGAGATGCTCGGTCAGCCTGTCGCGCGACAGGGCCACAGCGCGACCGAAGTCGCCCAGATCAAACACATCTCCCAACTCATCCGGGCCCAGCCCTTCCAGGATCGATTGCACACCGGCTTCATCGCGGCCGGCATCAGCACTGTGAAGGCTTGTGATGGTCACGGCGGGTACTCCCTTGTCAATCGGTCGAAGCCGCGGAGAGCGCCTTCGCGAGTACGGAAATACTCACGTCGGAGCAAATTGCATTGCGATCAACGAACCTAAAATAATCTTGAATACATATATGAGATATGCTGATTGAAGTCGTACTTCTATCTTGCAACCTCATCATGAATTAACTGGTGCGACACTTGGATAGTCCCTTTCGTTCAGACAAAGGTCAATAGTTGAGGATTATTTGGCCGGTCAGGTCAAGCAATGGTTGGGCAGCATGGGCATGGGGTCGGTACGGCAAGTAGCGCCGTAGGGATCAAGACCGCGTCCGGACGGGCGTGGCCATTGGGGCGAAACAGATGCATCACCAACAGACCGAAGCGGCTCATACGATTGATGCGAGGGCGCCGGGCCGGCTTCGGCGCATTCTGCTGCTGTCGGCCTTGCCGGCGACCTGCCTGTACGCCGCGCCACTGTTTGCGCACGAGACGTTCGCGCAGAAGGGACGGGCCGGCGAAGCGGCAACCCCCTCGCTGCAGGCGGACGGTGGCGACATCGTCGTCACCGCGCAGCGCCGCGCACAGACAGCGAGCAGCGTCGGCCTGGCGATCACCGCGATCTCGGGCGAGGCGCTGGCCGAGAAAGGCATAAACTCCGCCGAGGATCTGTGGCGGGCAGTGCCGGGCCTGGTGGTGAAGGACGCAGGCTTCGGCGTGCCCAACTACACCTTGCGCGGCGTCGGGTTCGAGAACTACTTCGTCAACTCGTCGAGCACCGTCGGCCTCTATGCCAACGAAATCGCCATTCCCTACCCGGCGATGAGCCGGGGCGCCTTCTTCGACCTGGAACGGGTGGAAGTGCTCAAGGGCCCGCAAGGAGACCTCTACGGCCGTAACACCACCGCCGGGCAGATCAACTTCATCGACCGCAAGCCGACCCACGAACTAACGGCCGGTGGGCAGTTCGAGTTCGGACGCTTCAACGAGGTCAACGCCCAGGCTTATGTCGGCGGGCCGCTGGCCCAGCGCGTGCAAATGCGGCTTTCGGGCGTGGTCAACTTCTCGAATGGGTGGCAGCGCAGCTTGTCACGTCCGGACGAGAAGCCACTCGGCGCCAAGGACCAAGTTGCGCTGCGCGGCCAGCTGAACTTCGACCTAGGACCGGACAGCACGCTGCTGCTGCGCGGGCACTGGAACCGCGACAAGGGCGATGGTCTCGCTCTCACGCCGGTCAACGGCCGCCTGCTGGGCCTCGCCGCCGCGCAGAGGAACGTGACGCGCGGGGCCCCGGTCCTGTTCTCCACGGGTAACAACCGCGCGGCCGACTGGAGCCCCGCGTTTCGCCCGAGCCGCGACAACGAGGCCAAGGGCGTCTCGGGCACGCTTAACCTCGGGCTGGGCGGCGTGAACCTGACCGCGATCAGCGCCTACGACAAGTTCCGTCGTGACGAGTTCAACGATCTCGATGGCTCGCCCGCCAACGACTCCAACTCGCACAACATCAGCCACATCGAGGCATTTTCGCAGGAGGTCCGCCTCGCCAACGCCGCGCCGGACGCGCCAGTGCAGTGGATCGTCGGCGGCTACTACTCGCATGACCGGATCGACGAGGACTACCGGTTCTTCATGCCCGATTCCGCGTTCGGCTACGGCATGGGAATCCGCGCGCTCAACACCCGCTATCGCCAGAAGACGTCCAGCCTGGCCGGCTTCGCGCATGTCGAGGCCGAGCTTGCCGAAGGACTGCGGCTCGTCGGTGGTGCCCGCTACACGCGCGAGAAGCGCAGCTTCGCGGGCTGTACCTACGATCTCGACGGCTCACTGACTTCGTTCGTCAACCGCATCCTGATCCCTGTTGTCATCCGGGCGAACGGGTTGCCGGTACCAGCCAACATGGTGCCGGGCGGCTGCTCGGTCTATGACGATCGGGTGGGATCGCCCACATACGGCACTTTCGCCGACGCCGAGGAACGTGCGCGCACCCGCAAATGGATGTGGAAGGCTGGCGTCGAGTTTGACGCCGCGCCCGACGTGCTGCTGTATGCCGACGTCTCGACCGGCTTTAAGTCGGGCGGCTTCAACGGCGCCAACGCCAATCTCAAGAGCCAGCAGTCCAACTACCGGCCCGAGGAGCTGACCGCCTACGAGGCCGGCGTGAAGGCGAACCTGCGCAACGCCGGGCTCTACCTCGACGCCTCGGCGTTCTATTACGACTACAAGGACAAGCAAACCAACGGCACCGCGGTGACCTTCGTCGGCAACATCACCGGCATCACCAACATCCCCAAGTCGCGCATCTTCGGTATCGACGCCACTGCACGATGGACCCCATTTTCGGGTGCGGCGCTCGAGGCCAGCGGGACCTACCTCGACAGCAAGATCCGGCGCTGGCAGGCGGTGAGTCCCAACAGCGCCTACCCTCGAACCATCACCTTCGACGCCTCCGGGCAGGTGCTGCCCAATACCCCGAAATGGACGCTGGCGATTTCGCCCAGCTATGCCTTTGCGGTGGGTGGAGACCGGCAGATCAAGCTGGCCGCGGATTACTACTATCGCTCGCGCACGCGGGGGATCGGTGCCGTCTTTCAGGACATCCCCGGCTATGGCCTCGCCAACGGCGAGATCTCCTACGGCCCCGAAGATGGCCGCTGGACCGTGGCGGTTTGGGGCGAGAACGTGTTTAATAAGTACTACTACAACTTCGCCGGCCTGCCGGGGAACTCGAACTACGTGCGCGCGGTCGGCACTCCGGCGACGTACGGGGTACGGCTCGGGGTATCGCTGTGATCGGGCGCGTGTCGTGACCGGCAAGGCGCGCCTTCCAGCCAACGCCGCTCCGGTAGTGGTCTTCGCGGCCACCACCGCCACCGCCCTGCTGGCCGCGCCGGCGATCGCCAGCCAGCTCGCCAGCCAGTTCGGCTTGCCGCCTTCGCAAGTCGGGCTCTACTTCACGGTGGAGCAGGCGGGCATGTGCCTCGCCAGCATCCCGGCGGCCTGGTGGCTGACCCGCGTGCCCTGGCGCCGCGTGGCCGCGGTCGCGCTCGGGCTGTTCATCGCAGCCAACCTGCTTTCAGTTCAGGCGCAGGACTTCGCCACGCTGCTGCCGCTGCGCGCGGTTTCCTCGCTCTCGGGCGGCACGCTGATGGTGCTAAGCATGACCCTGGCGGGCCGCTCTGCCGAGCGCGAACGATTGTTCGCGCTATGGACGATGGGCCAGCTGGTGGTGGGAGCGACCCTGCTGTTCCTGCTGCCGAGCGCCTTCGCCACGTTCGGCCTTGCCCTCCTCTACGCCCTGATCGCGGTGCTGGCCGCGGGCAATCTGCTGTTGCTCCGCCAACTGCCCGCTCAGGTCGAGACCCGCCCCCATGCGGAGAGAGGGGCCGCAGGAGAATCGAAGCCGGGCGGGGGGCGGTCCGATCTGCCGGTGCGATCGATGGTGTTCGGAGTGGTTGGCGTGCTGTTCTACTACATCGGCTTCGGCGGCCTCTGGCCATTCCTGGGCGCCATCGCGCAAGCAGGCGGGGCCCAGGCCATCGCTGGCGGCACGGTCCTAGGCCTCGCCGGTCTGGCAGGCTTGGGCGGCGCCGTGGTCGCCGCCACCCTTGCTCGGAAGGACGGCCAGCAGGGCGGGCGCGGAACGCTCGTCGTGGGTTACGCGATCCACGCTGTCGGACTGCTGGCGCTGGTGCACGAACCGGCCCTGGCCCGCTTTGTCGTGGCTGCCTGCCTGCTCAAGGGCGCGTCCAACTTCACCCTGCCGTTCATCCTCGGCCATACCGCCCGGCTCGACCGGGACGGGCGGTTGATGGGCTTCACCAACATGGCGATCGGCGGCGGACTGGCGATCGGCCCGCTGATCACCGGCCGCCTGATCGAAGCCACCGGTGGCCTCGCCGCGCTGATCGCGCTGACCTTCGCATGGCTCGCCGCCTCGGCGCTGCTTGTCCTTTCGATCGGGTCCCGGCGCGCGCGTCCCGCCGCCACTCCCCTCGCTGTTCCCGGCATCGCAAAGGCCTGACTGGAGTTCCTCGCATGTCCAATTTCGCAGAGTACGAGACCTTCGACGCCACCGGCCTCGCCGAACTTATCCGCAGCCGCCAAGTGAGCGCGCGCGAAGTGGTGGAAGCCGCCATCGCCCGCATCGACGCGCGCAATCCGCGCCTCAATGCGGTGGTCAGCCGCCTCGACCAGCAGGGGCTGGATGCGGCTCGCGCCCTTGACGAAGCAAGAGCGGACGCCGGTGCGCAGGCACCATTCGCCGGCGTGCCGTTCCTGGTCAAAGATTCCGGTATCCAGGTGCAGGGCGAGCGAACCTCCAACGGTAGCCGCTTCTGGGCCGACCACCGCGCTCCTCACGATTCCACAGTGACTGCACGTTATCGTGCCGCCGGGCTGATCCTGCTGGGCTTCACCAACACCGCCGAGAACGGCCTTGCCAGCGAAACTGCCCCTGCTCTCTATGGCCCGACGCTCAACCCCTGGGATCCGGCGCGCAGTCCCGGCGGCTCCAGCGGCGGCGCGGCGGTTTCGGTGGCGGGCGGTTTCGTTCCCGCCGCCCACGCCACTGACGGAGGCGGGTCGATCCGGGTGCCCTCAGCCAACACCGGCCTGTTCGGCCTCAAACCGACGCGCGGCCGCAACCCGCTCGGCCCCGACATCGGCGAGGGCTGGAACGGCCTGTCAGTGCACCACGTGATCACGCGCTCAGTGCGCGACAGCGCAGCCCTGCTCGATGCCACCCACGGTGCCGAGCCGGGCGACCCTTATGCCGCGCCTGCCTTCACCGGCCGCTATGCCGATATCCTAACGCGCCGCCCACGTCCGTTGCGGATCGCGCTGCAGACGGTGGGTCACGATGGTGCCCCGGTCGATCCTGTCGTGCAGATCGCGGCGCGCGAGGCGGCAGAGTTGCTCGCCTACCTAGGCCACCATGTCGAGGAAGCGCGGCCCCACATCGATTTGCTTGCAGTGAAGCGCGCCACCCGGATCATCGTCGGCGCCAACACCGCCAATGTCCTACACACACGCGGCCTCCAGGCTGGCCGTCCCGCCACACGGGCCGACGTCGAGCCGATCACCTGGCTTTGGGGTGAGGAAGGCAGGCGCAACTCTGCGCAGGATCTGGCCTGGGCGGTGACTACCATCCACCAGCTGTCACGCGCCTTCGGCCGCTTCTTCGAGCGGTACGATGTGCTGCTGACCCCCACGCTTGCCGATCCGCCGCTGCCGCTGCGCACGATCGACCAGCAGGCGCACGACCTTGATGCCTATTTCGAGATCCTCTATCACCACACGATCTTCACTTCGGTGTACAACTGCGCCGGGCTACCCGCCGCGACCGTGCCCCTGGTTTGGGCCCACGGCCTTCCCATCGGCGTCCAGATCGCGGGGCCGCTGGGAGCAGACGACCGGCTCCTCGCCTTGGCGGCACAATTGGAGGGGGCTCGCCCGTGGTTCGCCAAAGTGGCAAAGGACAGCTAAGCATACGTGCAAGCGAGATCGATACACAGCCTCCTGGCGAGCATGTTCGCTCGCCAGGCCGCCCGTTTCATCCGATTACACTATACCTCATGGAAATGGCAGAAAGCGCCCGATGCCGTTGAAAAAGTCGGCCTTGCAGTCGCGGTGAGGCTCTGATTCAGCGTTGTGATGCTGAAGGACGCAAAGCAATGATGGGCGAGCGCCGGGTGGCGCAAGAGGCCTTGTTCTACGA
>Ga0105251_10001123_pt1 | contig 23287 bp, 22 predicted proteins | sample KBSS64metaG_FD_80424 | JGI IMG/M metagenome (GOLD analysis project Ga0105251, IMG submission 80424) | Switchgrass rhizosphere microbial communities from Kellogg Biological Station, Michigan, USA - KBS S6-4 metaG | ecosystem: Host-associated > Plants > Roots > Rhizosphere > Soil | place...
CAGCCCGCTTCACAGCCCGCTTCCCAGCCCAACTCGCAGCCGAACCCGCCGGGCGAGTCCGGTACTGCTCTACACTCGAAGGCATAATGGCTCAATCCAATCTTTACTCTCGCGTGCTGGGCACCGGCAGTTACCTGCCGTCCGAGCGCGTCACGAATCAGGACTTGGCGGACCGTCTCGCGAAGCAGGGCGTCGAGACGAACGACGAATGGATCGTCGCGCGCACCGGGATTCACGCGCGTCATTTTGCGGCTCCGAATCAAACTACCAGCGATCTCGCGCTCATCGCGTCGCAGAAAGCGATCGAGGCAGCCGGCATCGATCCTCAATCGATCGATCTGATCATCGTCGCGACATCCACACCGGACTTCGTGTTTCCGAGCACCGCCTGCCTGCTGCAGAACAAGCTCGGCGTCAAGAACAACGGCGCGGCGTTCGACGTACAAGCCGTGTGCTCAGGTTTCGCGTACGGCGTCGCGACGGCGGACAGTTTCATTCGCAGCGGCCTTAACCGCACCGCGCTCGTCGTCGGCGCCGAGACGTTCTCGCGCATCCTCGATTTCAACGATCGCACCACGTGCGTGCTGTTCGGCGACGGCGCCGGCGCGGTCGTGATGCAGGCGTCCGAAGAGCCGGGCGTGCTGTCGAGCGCCCTGCACGCGGACGGTAGCTATTCCGACATTCTCTGCACGCCGGGCAACGTGAACGGCGGGGTGATCGAAGGCAGTGCGTTCCTGCACATGGATGGTCAGGCCGTGTTCAAGCTTGCGGTCAACGTGCTGGAAAAGGTGGCGCTCGAAGCGCTCGACAAGGCGAAGCTCGCACCGGAAGACATCGACTGGCTGATCCCGCACCAGGCCAATATCCGCATCATGCAGAGCACCTGCCGCAAGCTGCATCTGCCGCCGGAACGCATGGTCGTGACGGTCGGCGAGCACGGGAACACGTCGGCGGCATCGATTCCGCTCGCGTTCGACGTCGCAGTGCGCGACGGCCGCATCAAGCGCGGCGACAACGTGCTCATCGAAGGCGTGGGCGGCGGCTTCACGTGGGGCGCGTCGGTCATCCGTTACTGATCGTTCATCGATTCCCTCTACTCATTCGCAACTGATCCCTTCGTCACGATAGCCGCCGCGCGCCGCATGCGCGCGTGGCGCGTGCACAGACACCGACGACATCGCGGATCATTCCAATCAACGAGGACGATATGAAATTTGCGTTCGTTTTCCCCGGACAGGGCTCGCAATCGGTCGGCATGCTCAACGCCTTTGCCGATCACGCCATCGTGCGCGAAACGGTGCAGCAGGCATCCGACGCGCTCGGCCAGGATCTCGGCAAGCTGATCGCCGAAGGCCCCGCCGAAGAATTGAATCTGACGACGAACACGCAGCCCGTCATGCTGACCGCGGCCTACGCAATCTACCGCGTATGGGAAAAGGAAACGGGTCTGAAGCCGGCGCTCGTCGCGGGTCACAGTCTCGGCGAATATACGGCGCTCGTCGCGGCCGGCGCGCTCGCATTCACGGACGCCGTGCCGCTCGTGCGTTTCCGCGCGCAGGCGATGCAAAGCGCCGTGCCGGTGGGCGAAGGCGGCATGGCCGCGATTCTCGGCCTCGACGACGACACCGTGCGCGCCGTGTGCGCGGAGGCGTCGTCGGCGGGTGTCGTCGAAGCGGTGAACTTCAACGCGCCCGCGCAAGTGGTGATCGCGGGTTCGAAGGCGGCGGTCGAGAAGGCGTGCGAAGTGGCCAAGGCAAAGGGCGCGAAGCGCGCGCTGCCGCTGCCGGTGTCGGCGCCGTTCCATTCGTCCCTGCTGAAGCCTGCATCGGACCAGTTGCGCGCCTATCTTGCGAAGGTCGAGATCAAGGTGCCGCAGATTCCGCTGATCAATAACGTCGATGTCGCGATCGTCTCCGATCCGGTCGCGATCAAGGACGCGCTCGTGCGCCAGGCCGCCGGTCCGGTGCGCTGGGTGGAATGCGTCCAGGCGATGGCGAAAGAGGGCGTCACGCACGTCATCGAATGCGGTCCGGGCAAGGTGCTCGCGGGTCTGACCAAGCGTATCGACGGCAATCTCGTCGGCGGCTCGGTCTTCGACCCGGCATCGCTCGAGGAAACGCGCAAACTGATCGCTGGCTGAGGAACAACGACATGAGTCTGCAGAATCAAGTAGCAATCGTCACGGGCGCGTCGCGCGGCATCGGACGCGCGATCGCGCTCGAACTCGCGAAGCAGGGCGCGACGGTCATCGGCACGGCAACGAGCGAAAGCGGCGCGGCCGGCATCAGCGAAGCGTTGCAGCAAGCCGGCGGCAAGGGTCGCGGCGCGGTGCTGAACGTGAACGACGCGGCCGCGGCGGATGCGTTCATCGACGGCATCGTGAAGGAATTCGGCGCGCTGAACGTGCTCGTCAATAACGCGGGCATCACGAAGGATCAGCTCGCGATGCGCATGAAGGACGACGAATTCGACGCCGTCATCGACACGAACCTGCGCGCGGTCTTCCGTCTGTCGCGGGCCGTGCTGCGCCCGATGATGAAGGCGCGCGGCGGGCGGATCATCAACATCACGTCCGTGGTCGGTTCGTCGGGTAATCCGGGTCAGGCCAATTACGCCGCGGCGAAGGCCGGCGTCGCGGGCATGACGCGCGCGCTCGCGCGTGAAATCGGCAGCCGCGGCATCACCGTGAACTGCATCGCACCGGGTTTCATCGACACGGACATGACCAAGGTGCTGCCGGAAGAGCAGCGCACCGCGCTGACCGCGCAGATACCACTTGGCCGACTGGGCGCGCCGGAAGATATCGCGCATGCTGTGGCGTTCCTGGCATCGCCTTTTGCCGGCTACATCACGGGCACCACGCTGCACGTGAACGGCGGCATGTACATGTAACGCCTTAATAGGCATTTCGCTGAATTTCGCTTAATATCCGCGCCGGGACGGGCGCGCGAAATGCTCAAGAAGCTTCGTGCGCACCGCTTCAGCGCGGCAGTGACAAATTGATGCGACTGCGGCGACAGCCCTCTTGATGAAGGGCGTCGGACGACGGAGCATGGAACTGACGCGCCGTATTTTGCGGGTCCAAACCTGATAAAATGCGCGCACTCGTATTTTTGAACTTTTTTCCCTCGGAGGGCTGCATGGACAACATCGAACAGCGCGTGAAGAAGATCGTCGCCGAACAACTGGGCGTGGCGGAAGCCGAAATCAAGAACGAAGCATCGTTCGTGAACGATCTGGGCGCTGACTCGCTCGATACGGTCGAACTCGTGATGGCGCTGGAAGACGAATTCGGCATGGAAATTCCCGATGAAGAGGCCGAAAAGATCACCACGGTTCAGCAAGCGATCGATTACGCTCGCGCGAACGTCAAGGCCTGAGGCCGGACGCGCCAGCGACTCATCGCTCAACCAGTTGATGCATCGTCGCTGCAAACCGATTTGACAGCCACAGGGCACACAGGGCGTTTCCTGTGGCCGCTGTGGCTTTTGTTTTTCGTCATTCTATGGATAAGGGGTTACCGTGAGCCGTCGTCGAGTTGTTGTTACAGGCCTGGGGCTCGTTTCGCCTGTCGGCAATACTGTTGCCGACGGCTGGGCCAATCTGGTCGCGGGCAAGTCGGGCATCGCCAATATCACGAAGTTCGATGCGACGAACTTCTCCACGCGTTTCGCCGGCGAGGTGAAGGGCTTCAACATCGAAGACTACATGCCCGCCAAAGAGGCGCGCCATATGGATACCTTCATCCATTACGGCTTTGCCGCGGGCGTCCAGGCCGTGCAGGACAGCGGCCTCGAGATCACCGATGAGAACTCGGAGCGCGTGGGCGTCGTGGTCGGCTCGGGCATCGGCGGTCTGCCGATGATCGAAATCACGCAGACCGAGCTGCTCAATCGCGGCCCGCGCCGCATTTCGCCGTTCTTCGTGCCGGCATCGATCATCAACATGATCTCCGGCCATCTGTCGATCCGCTTCGGCCTGAAGGGCCCGAACCTGTCGATGGTCACGGCCTGCACCACCGGCCTGCATTGCATCGGCGAGGCGTCGCGCCTGATCGAATACGGCGATGCGGATGTCATGATCGCCGGGGGCGCGGAAGCGACGGTTTCCCCGCTCGGCATCGGCGGCTTCGCGGCGGCGCGCGCGCTTTCGCAACGCAACGACGATCCCGCGACGGCGAGCCGCCCGTGGGATACCGACCGCGACGGCTTCGTGCTCGGTGAAGGCGCGGGCGTGATGGTGCTCGAAGAGTACGAGCACGCGAAAAAGCGCGGCGCGAAGATCTATGCCGAGGTGCTCGGTTACGGCATGAGCGGCGACGCGTACCACATGACCGCGCCGCCGGAAGACGGTGACGGTGGCCGCCGCGCGATGGTCAACGCGATGAAGAACGCGCGCATCAATGCGGACGAGGTGAACTACGTCAACGCGCACGGCACGTCGACGCCGCTCGGCGACATCGCCGAGACGATCGGCATCACGCGCGCGCTCGGCGATCAGGCAAAGAAGGTCGTCGTGAACTCCACGAAGTCGATGACGGGTCACCTGCTGGGCGGCGCGGGCGGTCTGGAGTCGGTGTTCACTGTGCTTGCGATCCACAATCAGGTGTCGCCGCCGACCATCAACATCTTCAACCAGGATCCGAAGTGCGACCTGGACTACTGCGCGAACACGGCGCGGGAAATGAAGATCGACGTAGCGGTGAAGAACTCGTTCGGCTTCGGCGGCACGAACGGCTCCCTCGTCTTCAAGCGCCACTGAGCACGGCGCGCTCGTCATCAAGGGAATCGATATGGCGGGCGCGCGGGAAGATCGGCCGCATCGGGAAATCGGCACTACGCCGGGCGTCGCGATGCGGCCGTCGCGTTTTCTGCTGGGCGCGATGCTCGGATTCGCGGGTGTCGTGGGCGCGTCGGTGTTTCAGTGTGTCCTCGCGCACGCCGAACACGCCGGGCATGCATCGGTGGCCTGCGCGGCGACGTTGGCGGTGCTTGCGCTCGCGTCGTATCGGTGGATGCGGGCTCAGCCTTCGGCCATCGGCCTTCTGTCGGACGGCCTCACGATCCGGAGCCGGACCGGGGCGGTGCGGTACACGCGCATCGCGGGATGCGCGCAATGGAGTGGACAACTCCTCGTCCTGACGGTTCTGGACGCGCGTGAGCGGCGCGAAACGCTCGTCGTCGCTGCCGATTCCGTCGATTCCGATACCTTTCGGCAACTCTCGGTGCAGGCCCGCCGCGCCGCAGCTTCCCACCTGTAACGACTGTAACGGCACATGAGCGTACCGGTTGCCTTAAAGGCGGTAACGCTACAATAGCCCTCCGCGCAACACCCAAAGTTAAACGGATTTCACAGGTGAGCGAAAAAGAAATCGACCAATTGCTGGTCGAACGTGTCCAGAAAGGTGACAAGGCCGCGTTCGAACTGCTGGTCGCCAAATACCACCGCAAGATCATTCGACTGATCTCGCGCCTCGTGCGCGACCCCGCCGAGGTCGAGGACGTCGCCCAGGACGCCTTCATCAAGGCCTACCGTGCGCTGCCGCAATTTCGGGGTGAATCGGCGTTCTATACCTGGCTCTACCGGATTGCCGTCAACACGGCGAAGAACTACCTTGCGACACAGGGCCGCCGCGCTCCCACTTCTACCGAGGCCGATGCTGAAGAAGCGGAAACTTTCTCCGACGCGGACCAACTAAGGGATATCAACACGCCTGAGTCGATGTTGATGAGCAAGCAGATCGCCGAAACGGTCAATGCTGCGATGGCGCTGTTGCCGGAGGAATTGCGCACTGCCATCACGCTCAGGGAAATTGAAGGTCTGAGTTACGAGGAAATCGCTGAAATGATGGATTGCCCGATCGGCACCGTCAGATCGAGAATTTTTCGTGCTCGCGAAGCCATTGCGGCAAAATTGCGTCCGTTGTTGGACACTCCCGAAGGCAAGCGCTGGTAGGCAGCGGAAATCCTAGGGGCAGGGACGCGATATCTGGGTTGGTGGTGTCACAACGGGGTGTGGTCAAGGATGGGGAGCATCATGGGGTCGGTCTCGATGCAGAATCAAACACAGGCGGGTTTGCGCGGCGAGCGCATGTCGGCGTTCGTCGACGGTGAATCGCTCGAAGATATGGGCGGTGTCAGCCAGTTTCTCGCGGACCTGAAAAGCGACGAACGTGCAGCGTGGTCGGCCTATCACCTGATCGGCGACGCCCTGCGTTCCGACGATCTCGCGGTCAGCCCGGCGCGCAGCAGTGCGTTCATGGCCGCATTCTCCGAGCGCTTCGAGGCCGAAGCGCATGTGCTTGCTCCAGCCGCGGCGGCGAAAGCGCGGGGCGGCGTGCTGCGCCGTCGCGTGATGCCGGCCTTTGCGGTGGCCGCGGCCGCCGCCACACTGACGTGGATCGTCGTGCCGCAACTGCAAGGCGTGGGCGGCCGAGCCGACACGCAGGTGGCGAGCGTCGCACCGGCGGATTCGATGCAGCGCGTCGCGCTCGCGTCGGTGCCCGCGGCAACCACGCGCACGCCGATCGTGGAAGCGAACATCATCCGCGACGCGGATCTCGATCAATACCTCGAAGCGCATCAGCAATTCTCCCAGCAGCCTTCGATGCCCGGTTCCATGCCTTTGATTCGCGCGGCGGCTACGTCGCAGGGCCAATAATTTGATGCTGAATGTGCGGTTGAATAAAACAAGATACTGGGGGCGGCTGCCGGCGTTGATGCTCTGCGCAGCCGCGTTGTTGACGGCGGCATCGGGTTCCTACGCCCAGGGAGACGATCCCGCCGCTGTTCGCAAGACAGCCGCCAGCCTGCTCAACCGCATTCATGAAGCGGCACAGCAGCAGAATTACGAAGGGACGTTTGTCTATCAACGCGGCGCGACGGTTCAATCGTCGCGTATCACGCATGTCGCGACGCGCGGCGACGGCGAATACGAATCGCTCGAAAGTCTCGATGGCGCGCCGCGCAAGATGCTGCGTCACGACGACGACATGTTCACGTTCGTGCCGGAACGGCATCTTCTCGTCGTCGAGCATCGGCAGAACCGGGATTCTTTCCCCGCGCTGCTCGCAACCAGCGGCGACCAGGTGCTCGCGGTCTACGAGCCGAAGCTTCTGGGCAGCGATCGTGTCGCGGGCGTGGACAGCCAGGTGCTGGAACTCGATCCGAAAGATTCCTGGCGATTCGCCTACAAGCTCTGGGCCGACGCGAAAACCGGCTTGCTGCTGCGCGCGCAGACGCTCGATCCGGACGGTCAGGTGCTCGAACAGCTTTCATTCTCGCAAGTGCGCATCGGCGGGCCGATCGACAAGGCGCCGATCGCGAACGGCATCCGCGGCACGTCGGGCTGGACCATCGTGCGGCCGCCCGTTCAGCCGGTCGACATGGAAGCGCAAGGCTGGCAACTGACGCCGAATATCGCGGGTTTTCGCAAGATTCGCGAGCTTCGCCGTCCGATGGCGTCGAGCCAGCAGGGCCAACCGCCGATTCCGGTCGATCAGGCCGTGTTTTCGGATGGCCTCGCGACGATCTCCGTTTTCGTCGAGCCGGTCGAAAAAAATACGCGCAAGGAAGGCGCGGGCAATAGCGGCGCCACGCATGTTTTGGTGAAGCGCCGCGGGGATTTCTGGATCACCTTGCTGGGCGAAGTGCCGCAAGCCACATTGCAGCAATTTGCTTCTACCATAGAATACAAGCCTTCCAAGTAATCCAGATCCCGGCCTTACATATGAGCAACTTCTCGCTGCGCAAGTTCATCGCGGCCGCGGCGCTCGCCGTGTGCCTGCCGTTCGTATCGCAATCTGCGTCAGCGGCGCCCACGGTGAACCTGCCGGACTTCACGACGCTCGTCGACAAGGTGGGGCCCTCGGTCGTGAACATTCGCACGACCTCGCGCGTTGGTTCGAGCAGCGACCTGCGCGGTCTGCCGCCGGGCCTCGATGAAGGCGATATGTCCGAGTTCTTTCGCCGCTTCTTTGGCATTCCGATGCCCGGTCAGCCTCCGCGTGGCGGCGGTGGCGGCAACAACGGCGGCGGTGGCAGCGGCGGCGACCAGGGCAAGGGCGGTAGCCGCAGCGCGCCCGACGACAACCAGGACAACTCGGAGCAAAGCAGCGGCGTCGGCTCGGGCTTCATCCTGTCCACCGATGGTTACGTGATGACCAACGCGCACGTCGTCGACGATGCCGACACCATCTACGTCACGCTCACCGACAAACGCGAATTCAAGGCGCGGCTCGTCGGCGTGGACGAGCGCACGGACGTGGCCGTCGTGAAGATCAGCGCGACGAATCTGCCGGCGATCACCATCGGCGATTCGAACAAGGTGCGCGTCGGCGAGTGGGTGCTCGCAATTGGTTCGCCGTTCGGCCTGGACAACACGGTGACCGCGGGCATCGTCAGCGCGAAGGGCCGTGACACGGGCGATTACTTGCCGTTCATTCAGACCGATGTCGCCGTGAATCCGGGCAACTCAGGCGGTCCGCTCATCAACATGGCGGGCGAGGTGATCGGTATCAATTCTCAAATCTACAGCCGCACGGGCGGCTTCATGGGCATCTCGTTCGCGATTCCGATCGACGAAGCGATGCGCGTGGCGGATCAGCTGAAGGCGTCGGGCAAAGTCGTGCGTGGGCGCATCGCGGTGGCGATTGGCGAAGTGACAAAGGATGTCGCGGATTCGCTCGGGCTGCCGAAGGCGCAGGGCGCACTCGTATCTAGCGTCGAATCGGGCGGTCCGGCCGACCGGGCGGGCGTGCAGCCGGGCGACATCATCCTGAAGTTCAACGGCCAGAACGTCGAGACCGCGACCGATCTGCCCCGTATGGTCGGCGACACCAAGCCCGGTACCAAGACCACGCTGACGGTCTGGCGCAAGGGCCAGACGCGCGATCTGTCTGTCGTCGTGGCTGAAATGCAGCCGGACAAGGTCGCGAAGACCGAGCAGAAGAAGGCGCCGCAACCGAAGGAGCGCGCGAGTAATTCGCTCGGGATGGCGGTAAGCGACATTCCGGCCGACCAGAAGAAGGCGCTCAAGCTGTCGAGCGGCGTTCAGATCGATGCCGTCGAAGGGCCGGCGGCGCGCGCAGGCTTCCAGAAGGGCGACATCATCATGCGCATCGGCGATACGGATATCACGAGCGCGAAGCAGTTCCAGGAAGTCGCGCAAGGTCTGGACGCCAGCAAGATGGTCGCCATTCTCGTGCGTCGCGGCGACAACACGCAGTTCGTGCCGCTGCGCCCGCGCGTGCCGGCGCAGAAGTAAGCGCATGACGTCGTCTTCGGGCGCGCCTTTTGTGCTGTACGGGCGCGCCTGGTGTCATCTCTGCGAGGAGATGCGGGCCGAACTGGAGCCGATCGCCGCGCGACACGGTATGGCGATCGAATGGATCGATATCGACGAAGATCCGCTGCTGGAGGCGCGCTACGACGAGCGCGTGCCCGTGCTCACGCTCGACGGCGTCGAGTTGTGCCAGTACCGGCTCGATCTTCGCGCCGTGTACGCGGTGCTCGGCGCGCGTGAGCCGTAAGTGCGGCAAAGGCGAAATCCGCCGGGCCACCCCCGTTTTCGGCTAAAATGCAGAAGTTTTCCCCAAATTTTCAAGGCGTGCTCCGCGTTGGTGAGGGCGCGCCTTTTTCGCTTTTTTTGGCTTGCGGCACTGAATGGATCATATTCGAAACTTCTCGATCATCGCGCACATCGACCACGGCAAGTCGACGCTCGCTGACCGCATCATCCAGTTGTGCGGCGGCTTGTCCGACCGTGAGATGGAAGCGCAGGTGCTCGATTCGATGGACCTCGAGCGCGAGCGCGGCATCACGATCAAGGCGCAGACCGCGGCGCTCACCTACAAGGCGCGTGACGGCAAGGTCTACAACCTGAACCTGATCGACACGCCCGGGCACGTCGACTTCTCGTACGAAGTCAGCCGCTCGCTGTCCGCGTGCGAAGGCGCGCTCCTCGTGGTCGACGCGAGTCAGGGCGTCGAGGCGCAGACGGTGGCCAACTGCTACACCGCGATCGAGCTGGGCGTCGAAGTCGTTCCGGTGCTCAACAAGATCGACCTGCCGGCGGCGAATCCGGAAAACGCGATCGCCGAAATCGAGGACGTGATCGGCATCGACGCGACAGACGCCGTGCATTGCAGCGCGAAGACCGGTCTGGGCGTCGAGGACGTGCTCGAATCGCTGATCGCGAAAGTGCCGCCGCCGAAGGGCAATGTGGACGCGCCGCTGCAGGCGCTCATCATCGATTCGTGGTTCGACAACTACGTCGGCGTGGTGATGCTGGTGCGCATCGTCAACGGCACGCTGAAGCCGAAAGACAAGATCAAGATGATGGCGACCGGTGCGCAATACCCGGTCGAGCACGTCGGCGTATTCGCGCCGAAGTCGACGAACCTCGCGCAACTGTCGGCGGGGCAGGTGGGCTTCGTGATCGCGGGCATCAAGGAGCTGACGGCCGCAAAAGTGGGCGATACCGTCACCCTCTCGAATCGCGCCGCCGAAGCGCCGCTGCCGGGCTTCAAGGAAGTGAAGCCGCAGGTTTTCGCCGGTCTCTATCCGGTCGAGGCGAACCAGTACGACGCGCTGCGCGAATCGCTCGAAAAGCTGAAGTTGAACGACGCCTCGCTGCAATACGAGCCGGAAGTGTCGCAGGCGCTCGGCTTCGGTTTCCGCTGCGGCTTTCTCGGCCTGCTTCATATGGAAATCGTGCAGGAGCGGCTCGAGCGCGAGTTCGACATGGACCTCATCACCACGGCGCCGACGGTGATCTACGAGGTCGTGCAGCGCGACGGCACGACCATCTCCGTCGAGAACCCGGCGAAAATGCCGGAGCCGCCGAAGATCGAGGAAGTGCGCGAGCCGATCGTCACGGTGAACCTTTACATGCCGCAGGAATATGTCGGCTCGGTCATCACGCTGTGCACGGCCAAGCGCGGTTCGCAGATCAACATGCAGTATCACGGCCGTCAGGTCCAACTGACGTACGAAATCCCGATGGCGGAAATCGTGCTGGACTTCTTCGACCGCCTGAAGTCGACATCGCGCGGCTATGCGTCGATGGATTACGAGTTCAAGGAGTATCGCGCGGCCGATGTCGTCAAGGTCGATATGCTCATCAACGGCGACAAGGTCGATGCGCTGTCGGTCATCGTGCACCGCTCGCAAAGCCAGCATCGCGGCCGCGAAGTGGCGTCGAAGATGCGCGAACTGATTCCGCGTCAGATGTACGACGTGGCGATTCAGGCGACCATCGGCTCGAACATCATCGCGCGCGAAAACATCAAAGCGCTGCGCAAGAACGTGCTCGCGAAGTGCTACGGCGGCGACATCACGCGCAAGAAGAAGCTGCTCGAAAAGCAGAAGGCCGGCAAGAAGCGCATGAAGCAGGTCGGCTCGGTCGAAATCCCGCAAGAGGCTTTCCTCGCGATTCTGCGCGTCGATGAATGATGCTGGCGCCGCGAGGCAAACAACGATAACAACCGGAAGCGATTGATGAATTTCGCATTGATTCTTTTGATGCTCGTCGTCTTGACGGGTATTGCATGGGTGCTCGACAAACTGGTGTTTCTGCCGCAACGGCGGCGCGCCGCCGAGGCCACAGTGGCGGAGTTCGACCGCCAGCAGGAGCGCGTAGGGGAACGGTTCGCTGATGAAAACGCCGCGCAGACGCGCGCCCGCCTGCGCGACGACAAGCTGCGTCAGCCGTGGTGGCTCGAATACACGGCGAGCTTCTTTCCGGTGATTCTTGCGGTGTTCGTGGTGCGCTCGTTCATCGTCGAGCCGTTCAAGATTCCGTCGGGCTCGATGGTTCCGACCTTGCTCGTCGGGGACTTCATCCTCGTGAACAAGTACGAGTACGGTCTGCGCATGCCGATCACCAACGCGAAGCTGACGAACGGCAGCCCGTTGAAGCGCGGCGATGTCGTGGTGTTCCGCTATCCGAAGGACGAATCGGTCGACTACATCAAGCGTGTCATCGGTCTGCCCGGCGACACGGTCGCGTATGAAGACAAGAAGCTCACGATCAACGGCAAGCCGGTGCCCGAAACGCCGCTGCCGGACTATTTCGATGACGAGCGCATCGGATACGCGAAGCAGTTCGAGGAAGACCTCGACGGCCGCAAGAACGCGATCCTGAACAATCCGCAAGTGCCGCCGTTCGTCGTCGGCGCGGACGACTTCCCGTTTCGCGACAACTGCAACTACAACGCGCAGGGCGTCACGTGCAAGGTGCCCCCGGGCAATTACTTCATGATGGGCGATAACCGCGACAACAGCGCGGACAGCCGCTACTGGGGATTCGTGCCGGACAACAACATCGTCGGGCGCGCGTTCTTCATCTGGATGAACTTCAGCAATCTGAAGCGCATCGGTTCGTTCCAGTGAAGCAAGCAACGCCGGTTGGTCTCCATCAGACGACCGGCGTTCGTCACGATTAAAACAAGCTTCGAAACGGCGTGAAGAAGCGCGGCTAACACCGTCTCGCCACGCGTTTTCCGGCGTCGGCCGGCGGAATCGTCCGCCTCCGCGCCCGCGTTATACTCTCTCCATGCCATCTTCTCCGTTGGAAAGCCGGCTGCGGTACGAATTTCGCAATGCGGAATTGCTGCGCCAGGCGATGACCCACCGCAGTCACAGCGCCACGCACAATGAACGGCTCGAATTTCTCGGCGATTCCGTTCTAAATTGCGTGGTGGCGGCGCTTTTGTTCCAACGATTCAGCAAACTCGATGAAGGCGACCTGTCGCGCGTGCGCGCGAATCTGGTCAAACAGCAGTCGCTTTACGAGATCGCGCAGGCGCTCAACGTGTCCGAAGGCCTGAGGCTCGGCGAAGGGGAACTGCGCAGTGGCGGTTTCCGCCGTCCGTCGATTCTGGCCGATACCCTCGAAGCCATCTTCGGCGCGATCTTCCTCGATGGCGGTTTCGACGCCGCATACACGGTCATCAAGCGGCTCTACACGCCGGTGCTCGATCACATCGATCCGCGCACCATTGGCAAGGATGCGAAGACGCTGCTGCAGGAGTATCTCCAGGGTCACAAGATCGCGCTGCCGACTTATACCGTGATCGCGACTCACGGCGCCGCGCACAATCAGCAGTTCGAAGTCGAATGTACGGTGCCGAAGCTCGACGTTAAGGTGTCGGGTTCCGGCGCGAGCCGCCGCGCCGCCGAACAGGCCGCCGCTAAAAAGGCGCTCGACGAAGTGGTGGCCGCCGCGCCGACGCTCGGTGTCAAGCCAAAGCGCAAGGGCGCGCGCGCCGCGAAGCAGGTCGAACCCGAAGTGGTCCCCGGCGTCACCGGCATTCAGACGGCACTCGATCTGCGTTCTCCCGACCGACGCGAGCGCCATCATGCTCAGCACGGCGCGCAAGCAGGCGCGCCGGAACGTCCGGCCACCGCGCCGCTCGCCGTGATCCGTGCGACGCATGTCGAGCCGTCCGCGGGCGCCTATGCCGCCGCCGACAAGCCCGACCGCGCCGTGATCCACAAGCCGGAGAAAGCGGCGAAAGGCGACACGATGCAGGCGTCCGAGCGAAGCGCCAGCGCAGACAAGCCCGCGCCATCCGACGATCGCGACGACGAGCCCGCAGCCGACACCGAGACGCGCAACACCACGAGCCCGGATGTGATCGCGGGCCGCATCGTGCGTGCCGCCGACGCCGGCCACTGACGCGTGCCGCCGCGCACATCGCGCACACGCGCCCCAACGATTTCTTGCCGCACACATCTATGAACGCTCCTACTTCTTCCGGTTTCCGCTGCGGCATGGTCGCGATCGTCGGCCGTCCCAACGTCGGCAAGTCGACGCTGATGAACGCGCTCGTCGGTCAGAAGGTGAGCATCACCTCGCGCAAGGCGCAGACGACTCGTCATCGCATCACGGGCATCAATACGCTCGACGACGCGCAGTACATCTTCGTCGATACGCCCGGCTTCCAGACACGCCATAGCACCGCGCTCAACCGCTCGCTGAACCGTGCGGTGACGTCGACGCTGACTTCCGTCGATGCGATTCTCTTCGTGATCGAAGCGGGCCGCTTCGGTCCCGACGACCAGAAAGTGCTCGACCTGATCCCGGCCGGCACTCCCACGCTGCTGATCGCCAACAAGCTCGATCGCGTCGGCGACAAGGATTCGCTTTTTCCCTTCATGCAGCAGATGTCGGCGCTGCGCGAATTTCGCGAGATCGTGCCGCTGTCGGCCAAGCATCCTGAGGACATCAAGCGGCTTTTGTCCGTCGTGAAGCCCTATTTGCCGGAAGGCGAGCCGATCTACGGCGAGGACGATCTGACCGATCGCAGCGAGCGCTTCCTCGCGGCCGAAATCCTGCGCGAGAAAGTCTTTCGCTGGACCGGCGACGAGTTGCCGTACACGAGCACGGTGCTCATCGAAAAATTCGAGACCGAAGGGCGCCTGCGCCGCGTCTTCGCGACGATTCTCGTCGACCGCGACGGTCACAAGGCGATGATCATCGGCCAGAAGGGCGCGAAGCTGAAGCAGATCAGTACCGAAGCGCGACTCGACATGGAGAAGCTCTTCGATGGCCCCGTGTATCTCGAAACCTTCGTCAAGGTGAAGAGCGGTTGGGCGGACAACGAAGCCGGCCTGCGCGCATACGGCTACGAGTGATGCATGGACGACGGCTCGAACGACGCCCGGATGATTCCGCCCACCGATGATCGTCCCGACGACGATTTCGACGCGGACGAGCGCCCGGCCACGCGCGCCGTGCCGAAGCGCAAGCGGGCGTCGCCGTCATCGTCGTCGTCCGTTACCGGGAGCGGCGAGAAGCGGCCACGCGCCGCACCGCGCTCCGACTTTCGTATCGCCGAGCAGCCGGGCTTCGTGCTGCACAGTTATCCGTATCGCGAGACGAGCCTCATCATCGACGTGTTTTCGCGCGATTTCGGCCGTGTCGCGCTCGTCGCGAAGGGCGCGAAGCGTCCCCATTCCGCGTTGCGCGGCGTGCTGCAGACGTTTCAGCCGTTGGGCCTGTCGTGGTCCGGCAAGGGCGAAGTCCGCACGCTGACGACCGCCGAATGGGTGGGCGGCATGCTGCCACTGACCGGCGACGCGCTGCTCTGCGGCTTCTACGTGAACGAACTGCTCGTCAAGTTCTGCGCGCGCGAAGACGCGCATCCGGCGCTCTTCAACCACTACGTGCTGACGCTCTCGCGCCTCGCTCACGACGAGCCCGCCGTGCAGGTGTTGCGCTCGTTCGAGCGCGTGCTGCTGCGCGAAACCGGCTACGCGATGAATCTCACGCGCACCGTCACGCGCCAGCCGGTCGAGGCTGAAGGCCGCTACGTCTTCGATCCCGACCGCGGCGTGCGCGAAGCGTCGGACGACCTTCCCGCGCCCTGGCCGGTGATCTCGGGACAGACGCTCATCGACATGGAGCGCGACGATTACACCAGCCCGCAGACGGCCGCGCAGAGCAAAACACTGATGCGCTTCCTGCTGAACCACTACCTGGGCGGCGCGCCGCTCGCCACCCGTCAGATATTGATCGACCTGCAAAAACTATGAGCTTCTTTCTCTCATCGCCGGCGAGCGTGATCGATCTGGGCGTGAACATCGATCACGTCGCCACGTTGCGCAATGCGCGCGGCACGTCGTATCCCGATCCCATCCGCGCGGCGCTCGCCGCCGAAGAAGCGGGCGCGGACGCCATCACGCTGCACTTGCGCGAGGACCGTCGCCATATCGTCGATGCCGATGTGCGCACGCTGCGCCCGCTTTTGAAAACACGCATGAATCTCGAGTGCGCGGTGACGCGCGAGATGCTCGACATCGCGTGCGAGATCAAGCCGCACGATGTCTGCCTCGTGCCGGAAAAGCGCCAGGAAGTGACGACCGAAGGCGGCCTCGATGTCGCGGGCCGGTTCGAAGAAGTGAAGGCCGCGTGCAGGCAGCTCGCCGATGCGGGTGCGCGCGTATCGCTTTTCATCGATCCGGACGAGACGCAGATTCGCGCGGCACAGGAAGCGGGCGCGCCCGTGATCGAGTTGCACACGGGCCGTTACGCCGAGGCGCACGACGAAGCCGAACAGCAGCGCGAGTTCGAACGCGTCGCGTCGAGCGTCGATTTCGGCAACTCGCTCGGGCTCAAGGTGAACGCGGGCCACGGACTGCACTACACGAATGTCCAGGCGATCGCCGCGCTGCCGGGCATCGTCGAGTTGAATATCGGGCACGCGATCGTCGCGCACTCGATTTTCGCGGGCTGGGAGAACGCCGTGCGCGAGATGAAGGCGATCATGGTCGCGTCGCGCCTCGCGTCGATCCACACTCGCTGAGCGCGCACGTCATGGCCATCTACGGAATCGGCACGGACGTCGTGCAGGTGAGCCGCGTCGCGGCGGTGATGAAGCGCACGAAGGGGCGGTTTGCCGAAAAGGTGCTCGGCCCCGACGAGTTGCGCATCTATCACGCGCGCAACGCGCGCTCGGAAGTGCGCGGGCTCGCGTTTCTCGCGACGCGCTTTTCGGCGAAGGAAGCGTTCTCGAAGGCGATCGGCCTCGGCATGCGCTGGCCGATGACCTGGCGCGCGCTGCAGACGCTCAACGAGCCGAGCGGCAAGCCGATGATCGCCGCCTCCGGCGAACTGGCCGAGTGGCTCGCGCAACGCGGCATCACGGCGAAGATCACGGTCAGCGACGAGCGCGATTACGCGGTGTCGTTCGTCATTGCGGAAGTGCCCGATCAGGTCTGAGTTCAATCCAACCAACACACAACAATCCAATTGAATCCGATGAAACGCACTCCCGGGCCCGTCATGTTCGACGTCGCCGGCACGACGCTGAACGACGCGGATATCGAGCGCCTCACGCATCCGATGACGGGCGGCATCATTCTGTTCGCGCGACATTTCGAAAACCGCGCGCAGCTCGTCGCGCTGACGGATGCGATCCGCGCGGTACGCGACGATATCCTGATCGCTGTCGATCACGAGGGCGGGCGCGTGCAGCGCTTTCGCACGGACGGCTTCACCGCGCTGCCCGCGCCGGGCAAGCTCGGCGAGCTTTGGGACCGCGACGTACTGGCCGCGACGAAAACCGCGACCGCGTTCGGCTACGTGCTCGCGGCGGAGTTGCGCGCGTGCGGCATCGACATGAGCTTTACGCCGGTGCTCGATCTGAATTACGGACAGTCCAAAGTCATCGGCGATCGTGCGCTGCATAGCGATCCGCGCGTCGTGACGATGCTCGCGAAGAGCCTGAATCACGGCCTCGCGCTCGCCGGCATGGCGAATTGCGGCAAGCACTTTCCGGGTCACGGTTTCGCTGAAGCCGATTCGCACGTCGCGCTGCCGACCGACGATCGCCCGCTCGAAGAAATCCTCGACACCGACGTGCGCCCGTATGACTGGCTCGGCATGTCGCTGTCATCGGTGATTCCGGCGCACGTCATCTACACGCAGGTCGACGATAAACCCGCTGGCTTCTCGCGCATCTGGCTGCAGGACATCCTGCGCGGCAAGCTTGGCTTCACCGGCGCGATCTTCAGCGACGATCTGTCGATGGAAGCCGCCCGCGCGGGCGGCACGCTCACCGAAGCGGCAACCGCCGCGCTGAGCGCGGGCTGCGACATGGTGCTGATCTGCAATCAGCCGGAGGAGGCGGGCAAGGTGCTGGAACAGTTGCGCTATACGCCGCCGAAGGCATCCGAACAGCGCCTGAGGCAGATGCGTCCGCGCGGCAAGGCGTTGCGCTGGAGCAAGCTGCAGGCGCAGGCCGACTATCAGGCAGCGCGCTCGCTCGTCAAAGAGACGCTCGGCTAAAACTAAAACGCCACGACCTGAATCGTGGCGCTTTGCTTCTGGCGCCGTCGTGAATCACGACGATTCCAGCTTCATCCGCTGGAGCTTGTTGTAGAGCGTCTTCGGGCTGATGCCGAGCAGCGTCGCCGCGCGATGGCGCGTGCCGCCGACCGCTTCGAGCGTCGCGCGGATCAGCATGTCCTCGACGTCCGCGAGTGCCGTGCCGACCGTCACCTGCACGCTGCTGCCGTTCAGGCCGCGTCCGCCGAGACCGCCCGGCTCATCGACGCGCAGCGTTTCGATCGTCTCGCCTGACGCGTGATACGCGCGCCGCACGCGCTCGCGCATTTCGCGCACGTTGCCCGGCCATTCGCTCGCGATGCACTCTCGAATGAAAGCCGGACTGATCCGCTTCGGCGACCCGCTCGTGATCCCGGCGATGTGGTTCTCGCGGTTCAGTTCATCGACGAGCGTCTCCGCGATGAGTGCGATGTCGTCGTCGCGATCGCGCAACGGCGGCAGCACGATCGACGACGCCGACAGCCGCTGAAACAGATCCTCGCGCATTGCGCCGCTCGCGACCGCCTCGCGCATCGGCAAGCGGGAGGCGGCGATCAGCCGGAAGTCCGTCATGATGCGGTTGCTGCCGCCCACGCGCATGAACGTCTGCGAATCGAGCGCGCGCAAGAGCGCTTCCTGCTGCGCGGCCGGCAGCGAATCGATCTGATCGAGGAAAAGCGTGCCGCCGCCCGCCTGTTCGAGCAGGCCCGGCTCGCGGTTCTCCGCGCCGGCGAATGCGTTGCGTTCGTGGCCGAAGAGGACGCTTTCCATCGAACGCTGCGAGCCGTCGCCGTTGCGGCTCGCGGAGCAGTCGAAGGTGACGAACGGGCCTTTGCGCCGGCGGCTCAATTGATGGATCGTGCGTGCGGCGATCTTCTTGCCGGTGCCCGGCTCGCCGCAGATCAGCACGGCGGCTTCCGTCGGCGCAGTGTGCTCGATCAGATCGTAGACGTGCTGCATCGCGGCGCTGCGGCCGATCATGTCGCCGAAGTGGCCCAGCTCGCGCAGCGTCGAGCGCAGCGACTGGACTTCCTCCGTGAGCTCGTACGGCCTCGGAATGCGCGCGAGCAGGCTGCGCAAGCGCGGAATGTTCACCGGTTTGAGCAGGTAGTCCCAAATGCCGTGCCGCAGGCCTTCGATTGCGCTTTCGACCGTCGCGTTGCCGGTCATCACGATGACGGGCAGTGCGCCATCGGGCGGTTGCGACGGCAAGCTCGGCAGGAGGTCGAGGCCGGAGCCGTCCGGAAGATTCAGGTCGATCAGCACGACATCCGGGATGAAGCGGGTCAGCGCGGAGCGCGCTTCGGCGAGCGTCGTGGCGGTATCGACGGAAAAGCCGTCTGCCGTGAGGATCGCGGACAGGCCGGAGAGGCTATTGGGATCGTCTTCGACAATCAGTGCGTGTGGCATGGCGAACCAACGTATCAAAGTGGACTGTAGTGCGCCGTCTCCGCGTAGGATCCGGCGAGTCGTGGGCGGGCAACGGCGCCTCGTTCCGGCGTCTGGCGCGTAGCCCGCTGCGGTTTTCGTCCTGCGTTACTCGTTCTTCATCTCGTGTGCGAGCGCGTCATTGCGACCTGAGATGCAATTCGTTGCTGACGGATTGCACGCCCGGTACGCCTCGCGTCACGGCGAGCGCTTTCTGAATCTGTACCTCCGAATCCACATACCCCGACAACTGCACGACGCCGCGATACGTCGCGACGCTCATCGGCAAGACTTTCAGTTCCGGGTCCGCGACGAGCGCGGCTTTCACACGAGCGGCAAGCGCAGCGTCGTCGGTGATGATCTCGCTGGCCCCGTTCGTGTTCGCTGATGTCGCCGGGCTGGACTTGCAGCCGGCGGTGAAAGCGAACGCGGGCAATGCGAGCGCCGCGACGACCAGAAACTGGCTTCGGATGAAAGGCGTGCTTGGCATGTCGGTTCTGAAATCTGGATTTGCACGTTCGAGCAGAAATCGTGCCACGCAGTTATTTTTTCCGATGGAAGCGCTTCCCGCAGACCTTTCGCGGATACTTCATTTGATCGCAATCGAGCCTAAAGGGGGCGCGACCGGTAAAGTTTGCCTGAATTTGTCAAAAAATTCATGCAAAAGAAAAAGCGCCCGCGATGGGGCGCTTTTTTGCTGCTGGGCGGCGATGCGTTTTTGCAGCCGCTCAGCTAACGATGCAGTTGCGCGAGGCTTACGCGCGGCTGCGGTATTCGTTCGTGCGGGTGTCGATTTCGATCTTGTCGCCGATGTTGCAGAAGAGCGGCACTTGCAGCTCGAAACCGGTGTTCAGCTTGGCGTTCTTCAGGACCTTGCCCGACGACGTGTCGCCCTTGACGGCCGGTTCGGTGTAGACGATTTCGCGAACCAGCGTGGTCGGCAGTTCGACCGAGATGGCCTTCTCGTTGTAGAACACGACTTCGCACGCCATGCCGTCTTCGAGGTAGTTGAGCGCGTCGCCCATCATTTCGGCTTCGACTTCGAACTGGTTGTAGTCAGCGTCCATGAAGACGTACATCGGGTCCGCGAAGTACGAGTACGTCACTTCCTTGCGGTCGAGCACGACGACGTCGAATTTGTCGTCCGCCTTGTAGACGGTTTCCATGCCGGCTGCCGTCAGCAGGTTCTTGAACTTCATCTTCACGACCGCGGCGTTGCGGCCCGATTTGTTGTACTCGGCGCGCTGCACGACCATGGCATCGTTGCCGATCATGACGACGTTGCCGACGCGGAGTTCTTGTGCGGTCTTCATAAAACTAGGTCCTGTACGAAAGGATTTGGCTTGAATGCCTGGAATGAATCGATCGGACGGCGGCGCTGCCGGTATTTTGCCGCCGCCGTGCGAGAGTTCTGCTAACGAGGGAGGGACTTGCGTTTGAGCCGGCCCATGCGGCGAAATGCTGGAACTGCGACCTGCTTCCTCGGATAACCGCTTATTTTAACTGAGTTTTTGCTTATTTGGCCAGTCGCATGGCGCGCCTTGGAACGCGCGACGCGATGCTCATCGCACGAGGCGCGACGCAACATGTGCGACGAGATTGCCCGCCAGATCGCCGACGCCCGCCAGCTCCTTCGCCCAACGCGCCGCGCACGTCTCCAGCTTCGCTCGATGACGCCAGAAATCGGCCCAGTCCGGCACGCCCGCGCCGTTCCACGCGTGCCAGAAACGCGCGACGGCGTCGCGCGCGGACGGGTCGAGCGTGCGCGTGTAATGCGCGAGGGCGGCGTCGAGCTTCGGCACGTGGGCGTCGTCGGCTTGCGGGTAGATATGCCAGACGAACGGCTTGTTCGCCCATTGGGCACGCACGAAGGAATCCTCGCCTCGCACGAAGTTGATGTCGGCGGCCCAGAGCAGTTCGTCGAAGCGAGGCTGCTCGACGAAGCCGAGCGCGTGCGCCCGCAGCGCGCCCGCGCGCGCCGACATGCCGGCCGCGAACCTGGGCAGGCCGAAAAACCGCGCGAGTGCGCCGGAAACGCGGCCTTCAGGCACGAGCAGGACGACTGGCGCATCGCCGTCGCGCCATTGCGCGAGAAGCGCGTCGACCGCCGGATTTTCATAGGCGAAGAGGGACACGACCGTCTCACCGTCGCCCGGCCGCTCGACGTCGACTCGCTCGCGCCACCAGGCATCGGCATCGAACTGATCGCGGCGCGTATCGAGATCGCGCTCCTTCAGCACGCCGCCCGTGCCCTTGCCGAGGCCCGGGAAAAAGAAGCTCTTGTCGAGCGGATAGCGCGGGTGCGGAGACGGCCGCAGGTGGAAATCCGCGACCCAGTCCTCGCCGCTCAGGTATTCGAGATTGATCCAGACGGGCTTCGGGTCGCGGCGCGCCATCGCGGCGATGTACGCGTGCGGCAGCTCGCACGCGAACGCCTCGATCACGACATCCGGAATGGCGAGCGTGTCGCCCGCGTGCGATGGATCGCGCCAGTGCTCGATCGTGACCCCCATCGCATCCTGACGCGAAAGTGTTGCGTCGACCTCCGGGCAGAGCGCATGAAAGACCTGCAGATCGTCGACGCAAAGACGCACGCGCCAGCCGTGCTCCGCGTGCAACTGGCGCGCGAGACGCCAGCAGACGCCGATGTCGCCGAAATTGTCGACCACCGCGCAGAAGATGTCGCAGGCGAGTTCCGGGGCGGCGGGATGGGTAGTCATGAGGACGAAGGCGCGCGGCGTAATGTTCTAAACTGGCGATTCTAGTGCGACACGCACGCTCGTGTCCGTGGGCCTCGCGTTAAGAGGCATCGACTAGAGGGATATCGCCTGAGACTTCGGTTTTGGTCGCTCTACCCTCCGCAGGCGGCCCCCTTGTGGGCCGCGCCCTTGTAGTAGGGGTGGTTTCGGCCACTCCTGGATGGAACGAACCGCGGTGCAGCTTGGCCGTGAAACGTGTTGCATTAGTCTGGTTATCACCAGATTCCGCCCAGTCAGCGGCTTCACTTCCGCTGACAAAGCGGAGTGTTGTTTGCAGAGTTCGCCGCCTAGTGTGGTGAACCCGCTACACGATACGAGCGAAAGCTCGGGATGTCATTGTTCGGCCCGACCTGCAGTTTGGGGGAGGGCAGTGAACCTGCTGTACGACCAGCAGTAGCCTACGAGGACATGCGTCACTGGCAACGGTGGGGTGTGAAGCTCCTCGGACAATGTAGCCCCCGGAGGTATCGGGCGGACCGTTCCCGTGAGGGGATTGTTCGGAGACTCCCAGCAGCGAGGGGGTCGAGGAGCTAGGCTGGCTGATAAGGTTAATGTAAGTGAACTGCTGATAAACCTCGTTACCAGTGAGGAGCCAAAGCTGCTTGAAACATCGGGCTCTAACCAAAACGGTACGTGGTCGGATAGCCCACTTAGAATTTGGGCTACGTCGTTACAGCACCACCGGGGGATAGGCAGAACCTACGTCAGTCGTGTGACATGCCGGGAACGTGGTAAGCCCGTATGGTCGCCAGCGCTGTACGGCTGGCAGACGGACCGTAAGGAACGTTGTTGATCATGCGGGTATGGGAGGACGGAAAAAGCGAATGCCGGGCTGTAATGGCACGGATAGGGGTTGAGACATTATCCCACGCGAAAGCGGGCAGACTTCCGTCTGGTCTACCGTCGCAAGGCGGCTGACTACCCTCTGTAACTTGGTCAGGTACGGGTGCATGCGCCCGTACTGAGGTGTTTGTCCGAGATAGGGGCGCACGCGCTCCTATTGAGGTGTCTGTTGTTCCCTAGAGGGGTGTGTCTGCCCCTCTGGGGAGATGCGCCTTCTGCCTGGGGACTTTTTCCAAGTAGGAGAGCAGCATGAAAGTATCTGGTCGAAAGACCGGATCTGCGCTTTCCCACGCGCCTGTCAACTGGAATGCCGTCAATTGGCGGAAAGTTGAGCGGAACGTGAGAGGGATGCAGATTCGAATTGCGAAGGCGACGCGGGAAGGTGACTGGCGCAGGGTGAAAGCCCTGCAACGGATGCTGACTCG
>Ga0105251_10001130_pt1 | contig 23182 bp, 30 predicted proteins | sample KBSS64metaG_FD_80424 | JGI IMG/M metagenome (GOLD analysis project Ga0105251, IMG submission 80424) | Switchgrass rhizosphere microbial communities from Kellogg Biological Station, Michigan, USA - KBS S6-4 metaG | ecosystem: Host-associated > Plants > Roots > Rhizosphere > Soil | place...
GGTTGGCGCTGACGATCAGCGGCAGCATTTCCGGAGTGAGGCCTACGGCAACTGCCAGGGCATACAGGAACGGATCCCCCCAATCACCCTTGGAGAAGCCACTGAGCAGGAACACGATCGGCACCATCACCAGCATGAAGCGGATCAGCAACCAACTGACGCTGTTCACGCCGCGGTCGAACGCGGTTTGCACCCGCGAGCCGACAATCGCCTTGGCCAGGGAGCCAAAGTAGGTGCGTGCCCCGGTGGCCACGACGACAGCCTGTGCCCGACCGCTGACCACGTTGGTGCCCATGAAGCAGATGTTGGGCAGGTCCAGCAGGTTGCCCTGGTCGGCGGCCATGGCGCTGGCGGATTTCTGTGTGACATCGCCGAGGGTGTCGTACTTTTCCACCGGCAAGGCTTCGCCGGTCAGCACCGCCTGGCTGATGAACAGGTCACGGGACTCGATCAGGCGGATATCGGCCGGGATCATGTCGCCGGCCGACAGCTGCACGATATCGCCGGCCACCAGCTCGCGCATCGGCACTTCACGCAGGGTCGGTTGCGAGCCCACTTGCTCACGGCGCAGCACGGTGGCCGTGGTGCGGACCATGGCCTTGAGGGCTTCGGCGGATTTGGCCGAGCGGTGTTCCTGCCAGAAGCGCAGCAGGCTGCTGAGCAATACCATGGTCATGATGATGATGACTTTGGTCGGGTCGGCGTCTTCGCCTTCCTGCATCGGCAGCCAGCAGTCAGTGAAGAAGCTGATACCGCCCAGGGTCAGCAGCACATAGATGAATGGGTTGTTCAGTGCCTGCAGGAACTGCACGATGGCGTGAGGCGGCTTGTCATGGGCGACTTCGTTGTAGCCTTCGCGTTGCAGGCGCGCCTGGGCGTCCAGCTCGGTGAGGCCGTCCTTGGTGGCGCGGACGTTGGCCAAGGTGGCCGACAATCCGTTCTGGGCTTCGCGGGCGGCGCGCATCGACAGTCTGGTGTCGGTGTGGCTGCTGCTCTTTTTGTTCAATGGGGCGTTTTTTACGGCGCTCATGGTGTGTGCTCCTGTCGCCAATTTTTCGACAAAACATACCCGTTACCGGCCTGATGACAGGCGAGCGAAAGCATGCCGAGTCGCTAACTTCGCGATCGGTTTAAATAAGGTGTTCACATAACTTCTACAGTGCCCGCTAACAGCGCGTTAATTAATTAGCGCGCAGCGGGCTACTACTGGACGTGTTCATAAAAGAACGCCAGAACAATAATCAGGAAGTTGCTGTTTCCAGCCGGGTCAGGCGGCGCGAGCGCTCACATACAGACCGAGCATCAAGCTGGCCTTGGCCAGGCTGGAAACCTTGGGTCTCTGTGGGTCTTGAGGGTCGGCGTGATCCCAGTGCTGGACCAGTTGGCCGCTGTCAGGGCAGATACGCCAATGCGCCAGCGGGTAGGCCGGGCGCACTTGGGGGGAGGGTGCAGCAAAGGTTGAGCGGGTAGGCGAAAAACCCACAGGCTCACGGCACAGCTTGGCACGCAGGGCGGCCGCGAGTGTGCGTACATCGGGCAAAGCAAGGGTTAGCAAGGTCATAACACACCTCGGGACCGGACAAGCGACCGGCGAGGCAGTTACGGTGGAGCATCAAGCTCTAGCGCAGCTTACCGGACCGGGGAGGCGAGTCCTGTCATGTTCTGGGTTTGGCGCCCGATGCCCGCCAAGGCGGTGCTCGGACAGCGACTAGATACTGTGTCCATTGGCTTCTTTTGTGAGGTTTAAAAAAGGCCCCAGTTGCAGGCACGGGCAATCTACTCAGGGCGATGCAGGATGTCAACGCTTAATGTATTAATTCATTACAAGTTCAGAGTCTGTTCAGATAGAAGGCCTGTTTCAGTTCTGCTTCGGTTGTACCGTTACTTGCACTTCTTCAGCGTTGTGAGCGGGAAGTAGTTGTTTTTGAAGGTGGAGATGAACGGGCTTGCCTGTATCCTCCAGGGGGGGATACGATCAGGCATCCTCGAAGGAGCCTCTCAATGAGCGAACATGTCCACCAAACCCATGACGCCATCGTCAAACGCCTCAAGCGTGCCGAAGGCCATTTGCGCAGCATCACCAGCATGATCGAGGCGCGGCGCCCGTGCGTGGATATCGCCCAGCAACTGCATGCGGTGGAGAAGGCGATCTGCCAGGCCAAGCGCACGCTGATCCAGGACCATCTCGACCATTGCCTGGAAGACAGCGTGACGCTGGATAGCCTGGCCTCGCTGGCTGAGCTCAAGCAACTGACCAAATACCTGTAGGCAACACGCCAGGGGGCTCCCATGTTCGACGTGCTCAGCAATAAAACCTACCGTCGCCTGTTCTTCGCCCAGGTGATAGCCCTGATCGGCACCGGCTTGACCACCGTCGCTCTGGGGTTGCTGGCGTTCGAGCTGGCAGGTGACCAGGCCGGCACCGTGCTGGGGACCGCATTGGCGATCAAGATGGTGGCCTATATCGGGGTGGCGCCAGTGGCGGCCGCCTTTGCCGAGCGCTTGCCGCGCCGGGCGATGCTGGTGGGCCTGGACCTGACACGCGCGCTGGTCGCGCTGGCGTTGCCCTTCGTCACAGAGGTGTGGCAGGTCTACCTGCTGATTTTTGTGCTGCAGTCGGCTTCGGCGGCCTTCACGCCGACCTTCCAGGCGACCATCCCCGACATCCTCACCGATGAGGTGCAGTACACCAAGGCGCTGTCTCTGGCGCGCCTGGCCTATGACCTGGAAAGTGTGGCCAGCCCGATCCTGGCGGCGATGCTGTTGAGCGTCATCAGCTTTCACAGCCTGTTCGCCGGGACCTCGATAGGGTTTCTGGTCTCGGCCCTGCTGGTGTCGTCGGTGCTCTTGCCCCAGGCGCGGATGGCGCTGCGGCGCGGTATCTATGACCGCACCACCCGTGGCCTGCGGATATTCCTGGCAACGCCGCGCCTGCGCGGTCTGCTGGCACTGAACCTGGCGGTGGCGGCTGCCAGTGCGATGGTCATCGTCAACAGCGTGGTGTTGGTGCAATCCGGGTTTGCCTTGCCGCAACGCTTCACGGCGTTTGCGCTGGCCGCGTTCGGCACCGGCTCGATGATGGCGGCGCTGGTGTTGCCAAGGTTGCTTGCGCGTCTCAACGACCGCGCGGCCATGCTGTCGGGCGGTGGGTTGCTGATCCTGGGGCTCAGTGTGGGCGTCTACCTGTCTGAATACCGGCAAATGCTGGTGCTGTGGTGGGTGCTGGGGCTGGGCTATTCCCTGGCGCAGACCCCGGGCGGGCGCTTGCTGCGCCGCTCAGCCCATGCCGAGGACCGGCCGGCGCTGTTTGCCGCGCAATTCGCCTTGTCGCATAGCTGCTGGCTGGTGACATACCCCTTGGCCGGTTGGCTCAGCGCCAACTTCGGCATGGCGCAGACATTTGCCAGCCTCGCCTTCGTGGCCACCCTGGCTTTGATCGCATGCGCCAGTCTGTGGCGACCGGAACACGAGCAGGCAAGCGTGGCGCACGAACACCACGACCTGCCCGCCGGCCATCCGCACCTGCTGCACCATCACGCCGGCGTGCATGGGCATGCCTATGTGATCGATGACCTGCACCGCCGCTGGCCGGCCTGATCAGAGGCCTTGCCAGGCCAGCAGCGCCAGGTAGATCAGCACCAGCCCACAGGCGGCATAACTGATGCGCTGCCAAGTGGGCGAGGCGTTCTGCCGCAACAGGTTCACCAGAGCGGCAATCAGAAAGCATGACAAGATCGACGCGAGCATGAACCCGGCAAAGAACATCAGCGTCTGCCCGTGGCTGGGCGTGGTGCCGACAATCCCCGACAGCGCACTGCCCAGTGCGCCCCAGTAGACGATGTTCTTCGGGTTGGCCAGGGAAATTGCAGCGCCTACCGCCAGGGCATTTTGCCGAGTGCTGGCCGGCGCGCTGTCCGGTTGTGGCAGGTGCCAGGCATCGATCAGGCTGCGTACGCCCAGCCAGGCCAGGTACAACGCACACACCACCGTCAACGGCACACGCACCGTGTCATGCTGGATCAGCAGGGCGATCCCGGTCAGGCCGATCACCGCCCACACGGCATCGCCCACCAATGAGCCGAACTGCACCAGCAGGGCGGGTGTAAAGCCATGCAGCAAGCCACGGCGCAGGGTCTCCGCGAGCACGGCGCCGGGGGAGAGGCAAAACACAAAACCGAATATCAGTGCATAAAAAAAGATCGTCAGCATGCCCGCATTTCCTTCAAGTGAGGTGGGGCAGTGTGAGGATGTGCAGGTGCGGTGTCTTGGACCAGATTGCGCTGTTTAGCGCTTCACGGTGCTTTGATAGTGGCCAGGAGTGATGCCGTAGGCCGCCCGGAAATGCCGGTTCAGGTGACTCTGGTCGGCGAAGCCCAGGTCGTGGGCTGCCTCGCCGGCGGGAACCCCTTTGCGCAACAGGCCTTTGGCGCGACGGGTACGCAACTGCATGGCCCACTCCCGGGGCGTCAGCCCGGTTTCTTTCTGGAAGGCACGCAGCAGGTGGAATTTGGACAACCCCAGTTCGCCGCCCAGGTGGTCCAGGGTCAGGGGTTGATGCAGGTGTTCGGCGAGTAATGCCTGGGCGCGGCTGATCAGGGGTTTGCCGGGGCTGGCGGTGCCGGGCAGACGTACGCCGCTGATGTTCACGACCTCTGCCAACAGCAGCACCAAGGCATCTTCATTCACGTCGCGAACCAGCGTGTCACCGTTTAGCGCACCCTTGATCGCGGCGGCCAGTCGCAGGGCAAGCTCGGGCTGAACACATAAGGCACGGTCAAATTCCAGATGCACCAGCCCCAGGTCCGCCGCCAATTGATCCGCCGTGGCGTACAGGCTCACAAAGTGCCAGGGCGCACCATCGGCCGCACCGCCGCCTTGAATCTGACCGGGGTTGTACAGGGTGATGGAGCCTGGGCCGGCGTGGAACTCGCGACGATCCAGCCAGACCTTTTCCTCGCCTGCCAGGTTCACGCCGATCACACATTCATCATGGCTGTGGCGGGCAAAAGTCAGGCCGGTGCAGGTGGTGCTGCTGACTTCATAGTTGCCCAGCCAGGCGTGTTGCACGGCGCTCATCGATTTCACTCAGTCGGGGACAGGCACGAGCATACGCTGGCAAGGGTGATCAAATCGACCGTTGATTGACCCGGCGCGACAGTTCACCGGCGCTTTCCTTGCGTTCCGAGTAACGGTCCACCAGGTCGGGACGGTCGCGCAGCAGCAGGGTGAAGCGCACCAGTTCTTCCATTACATCGACGACCCGATCATAAAGCGCCGAGGGTTTCATGCGGTCCTGTTCATCGAACTCCATGAAGGCCTTGGGTACCGAGGACTGGTTGGGGATGGTGAACATGCGCATCCAGCGCCCCAGCACCCGCAGCTGGTTGACGGTGTTGAAGGACTGGGAGCCGCCGGACACTTGCATCACCGCCAGGGTCTTGCCCTGGGTCGGGCGGACCGCGCCCAGGGTCAAGGGCACCCAGTCCAGTTGCGTCTTGAACACCGCCGACATCGAGCCATGCCGCTCGGGCGAGCACCACACCTGGCCTTCGGACCACTGCATCAGTTCCAGCAGTTCCTGCACCTTGGGGTGGTCGCTGGGCGCGTCATCCGGCAATGGCAGGCCGCTGGGGTTGAAGATGCGGGTATGCGCGCCGAAGTGCTGCAACAGCCGTGCGGCTTCTTCCACCAGCAGGCGGCTGAACGAGCGTTCGCGGGTCGAGCCGTAGAGCAGCAGGATGCGCGGCGGCTGGTCCGGGCTGGCCGGTTTTGAGTCGATCAGGGACAGGTCCAGATTGGGCAGCGTCGTCATAGGGCCTCCGATTACAACTGCGCAATGCGCGCGAGTTCCGCCTTGAGGTCGGCAGGGCTGAGTTCGCCGAAGGGCAGGACGAAGAACGCCCTGCAGCGTGTGGCGATGGTCTTCAGTGTGGCGTCGAATGCCGCTTGCACACTGGCGTCGTCACCCTGGACGTCCGACGGGTCTTCCAACCCCCAGTGCGCCTTCACGGCCGGCCCGAAGTACACCGGGCAGGCTTCGCCGGCGGCCTTGTCGCACACCGTAATCACCACATCCGGCGGGCTGCCTTCAAAGGCATCGTTGCCCTTGCTGTACAACCCTTCGGTACTGATCCCGGCCGCTTGCAACGTGCTCAAGCTACGTGGCAGCACCTGGCCCTTGGGAAAACTGCCGGAGCTGATCGCTTCGAAGCCTTCCGGCGCCAGGTGGTTGAACATGGCTTCGGACAAGATGCTGCGGCAGCTGTTGGCGGTACACATGAACAGGACTTTCATCGGGGTATCTCCGTTAGAAACTCAGGCGCAAGGCGAGGGCGGCGAGGGTGATCAACAGCACCGGCAGGGTCAGCACGATGCCGACCTTGAAGTAGTAGCCCCAGGTGATGCTGATGCCTTTGCGCGCCAGGATGTGCAGCCACAGCAAGGTGGCCAGGCTGCCGATAGGGGTGATCTTCGGGCCGAGGTCGCTGCCGATCACGTTGGCGTAGATCATCGCGTCCTTGACCACACCCACGGCATGGCTGGACTCGATGGACAGCGCACCGATCAACACCGTCGGCAGATTGTTCATCGCCGACGACAGCAGCGCCGTCAGCACACCGGTGCCCATGGCCGCGCCCCACACGCCGTAAGTGGCAAACGTGTCGAGCCAGGTGGCCAGGTAGGTGGTCAGGCCGGCGTTGCGCAGACCGTAGACCACCAGGTACATGCCCAGGGAAAAGATCACGATCTGCCACGGCGCTTCCTTCAGCACTTTGCGCGTGGAAATCTTGTGCCCCTTGGCGGCGATCACCAGCAACAGCAGGGCACAGGCGGCGGAAATCGCACTGATCGGAATGCCCAGCGGTTCCAGGGCAAAGCACCCCACCAGCAGGATGCCCAACACCCACCAGCCGGCGCGGAAGGTCGCGCGGTCGTGGATGGCGCTGGCGGGGTCGTCCAGGTCGGCCGGGTCATAGGTTCGTGGAATATCGCGGCGGAAGAACCACAGCAACACCGCCAGGGTGGCCGCGACGCTGACGAAGTTCACCGGCACCATCACGGCGGCGTATTCGTTGAAACCGATCTTGAAGTAGTCGGCCGAAACGATGTTCACCAGGTTCGACACCACCAGCGGCAGGCTGGCCGTGTCGGCGATGAATCCCGCGCCCATGACGAAAGCCAGGGTTGCCGCCGGGGAAAAGCGCAGGGCCAGCAGCATCGACATCACGATGGGCGTCAGGATCAGCGCTGCACCGTCATTGGCAAACAACGCCGACACCAGCGCGCCGAGCAGCACCATGTAGGCAAACAAACGCCGTCCGCGTCCACGTCCCCAGCGCGCCACATGCAAGGCGGTCCAGGCAAAAAAACCGGCCTCATCCAGCAGCAGGCTGATGATGATCAGCGCGACAAAAGTACCGGTGGCATTCCAGATGATGTGCCATACCACTGGGATGTCGGCCAGGCTGATCACGCCGAAAGCCAGGGCCAGGATCGCGCCCAGGGTTGCGCTCCAGCCGACGCCCAGGCCTTTGGGTTGCCAGATGACCAGAACAATGGTGAAGATAAAAATCGCGATGGCGACAAGCATGGATAAACGCTCCGGTGGCTCAGCAGCAGGTACTGGCCCGTTGTGGTCGGTCGCCCATTGCATCCAGACGCAGTGCGTCGCTGTGCAACCAGGGCTGGTTGGCTTGCAAAGTGGTGTGCAGCACGGCAGTGACCCAGTTGGGTAATGCCGGATTGATGCGGTAATAGATCCATTGACCCTGACGACGATCCAGCAGCAAGCCGCAACTGCGCAGTTGCGCCAGGTGACGGGAGATTTTTGGCTGGCTGTCGTCCAAGGCATGGATCAGTTCGCACACGCAAAGTTCGCCTTCGCGCAGGATCAATAACGTCAGGCGTGCTCGGGTGGCATCGGCCAGGCATTTGAACAGGGTGGGCGGGGAGATGAGGTCCGACATGGTCAAGGCCTTCGTATATATGGTTATCCGAATATACGTATTTCCATATGTATCGGTCAAATCCTGTTTCAATTGACTTGGATCATATGTCTCGAAAATCACCACAAGTGTCTGAAATTAAAATGAAACACGAATGTCCTAAAGTGCCTGCCCATTGCTGATGAAGGAAGACCCCGCGTGACCCGTGCCACTCGCAACCTGCGCAAGACCCTGGATTCCGTCGCGGAAAATAACGAAACCGCGGCGTTCGACCTGATGCGCGCCGTCGAAAAGCTCGGCGATGAAGTGCTGCGCCAGCGCCTGCTCAATACCATTCACCGACTCAACCAGGATGCCCACGAACTGCGCGAAGCGCGTGATTCGGTGGAACAAGTGTCGGTCCGGCTCGCCTGAGCAAGATCGTTCAAGACAACTCCATTGTTGCGCTGGCATGCTTGTCGACTGTCTGTCGATGAGCCGTTTCCATGCCTACTGCCTTACCTCATTACGCCTTCGCTCGCGGCGCCATTGCCGTCATTCCCTTGTCCCTGGCCTGCGCGCCCTGGGGACTGTTGGCCGGTTCCATGGCCATCGATGCACAATTCAGCCCGTTGGAAGCCCAGGGCCTTTCTGCCATCGTATTCGCCGGTGCTGCGCAACTGGTTGCCATCGGCATGGTCAAGAGCGGCGCCAGTCTGATTTCCATCGTACTGACCACCTTGCTGCTGACCTCCCAGCATTTGCTGTATGGCATGCACTTGCGGCCCGTCCTTTCTCCCCTCAAGACCCGCTGGCGCATGAGCCTGGGCTTTCTGCTGACCGACGAATTCTTTGCGCTGGTCAGTCACTATGACCGCGAGACCTTCAATCGCTGGTATGCTTTGGGTGTCGGCCTGACGTTCTATATCGCCTGGAACCTGTTCACCCTGGCCGGCATCGTGCTTGGTAAAAGCATTCCCGGCCTCGACCAACTGGGCCTGGAATTTTCCATCGCCGCCACCTTCATCGCCTTGATTACGCCGGTGGTGCGTGACGTTCCCACGGTGGTCTGTGTGGCGGTGTCATTGCTGTTCTCGGTGTGGCTGAGCTTCCTGCATTGGGAATCGGCGGTGGTGGTGTCCGGCCTGCTGGGCATGAGCGCAGGGTATGCCTGCAAGCGACTGGGAGTAGGGCAGCAATGATCTACATCATGATTGTGGCCATGGGCCTGGTGGTGTTTCTCAACCGTTACCTGTTTATCGAGCCACGCCTGCCGGTGCGCCTCAACCGTGGCGCGCGGGAGTTTCTGGGATTCGCGGTGCCGGGGATGCTCACGGCGATTTGCGGGCCGATCATTTTCCTGGCTGACCACCAGCTCAACCTGAGCCCGGCCAACCCTTACCTGCTGGCGGGTATCAGCGCCGTGGCATTGATGTTCTGGACACGCAATGTGTTGATGACGGTGCTGCTGAGCATGGCGTTGTTCTATCTGTTCCGCTGGCTGCTCTGAGCACAACCGGGGCGAAAAAAAGCCCGCGGGAGCGCGGGCGGAAGGAAGACTTCTAAAAATGAGCGTGACCACTATAGGTCGCGCCTAGCCCCTTTACAGTGAAACAAAGTTCATGCGGCCATCAGTCCGGCCTGTGGCAATGGTACAGTCGCGTTTTTTTCCAACGGAGCAATGGCATGCACAAGGTGGTAATTGGCGCACTGGTACTGGCGGCCCTGGCCGGTTGCGCGGGTTCGAAGATGAAAGACGCGCGCGCAGGCACGCCTTACAAGACCCTGGCTTCGGACAAGGCCACCCTGGTCGTTGCCGAATGCGTGCAGTTCGGCTGGCAGGACGAAAGTGTGTTCGGCGTTGACGCCGGCGGCTTCAAGGAGCCAATCGGCGCGGGTGGCTTCACGGTGTACACCACCGCTGGCGATTACTTTGTCGATGTACAGAGCGCGGGCAGCGGTTCCACCATCAAGTACTACGCCATCGAAGACAACATGCCGGCCAAGCGCCGTTTGGCCGCACTGGCGACCTGCCTGTAATCCGTTGCCTTAGTCGATTTAGGAAATGCCTGGCACGACAGCCGCGAGGCATTCGCTTATGATTCACCGGCTCGCCCGACATGATGGCTCTTTACCAGTACACGGACGTCGAGGCCTAAACGTCGGGCGAGCTCCTTTTAACCTTCAGCGGGGCATGAAGCCCAGGTGCCAGCGCCGAGGGATCTTCAGCGATACCAGCCCCAGAAACCCCGCCAATACACCGCTGACGATCAGCGCCTTGAGCCCCAGCTGCTGCTCCAGCAGCGCACCGATCACCGCCCCCACAAACATCCCGGCCCAAGGGATCAACTGTACGCGCCAGCCATTGCGGCGCTCGCCGAGCAGCCAGCGCCCCAGCCCACGGCCAAAGCGTGACAGTGCACCGGTGACGTAAGTCAGTCCCACCGGCAGCCCGTTGACCTCTTCCACCGCAGCATTGAGCATGCCCATCGCGATGATCGCCGCCAGTAGCGCGGGCAACGTATCGGCGAAGGGCAGGAGTGCACCGCCGCACAGCAAGGCGGCAATACACAGCAGCAAGGGCAGGGCATGGCGACGGCTGAGTCGGCCGACCACCACGCCCAGCGCGTTACCCACCACAAAAGTTGCCACCAGCAACAGCAGCCGCCCGGTCAGGCCCAGGTCACCCGCGCTTATCGCCACCGCCAGGCGCGTAGTGTTCCCGCTCATGAACGAAACAAAGTCACCGCTCGCCATGAAGCCGATGGCATCGGTCATGCCCGCCAGTACCGACAGGCTGGCCACCAGCATCAGTCCGACGCGGCCACGCCAACGCTGTCGATGGGCCAGTGCGGCATTGACGTAGGGCTTTCGTGGCGAAGGCAACATAGGGCCGGGTTCCTCGGTGAGATTATCCGGCCACTACCGTAGGACGCTTTAAGCGCGCATGCAATGACCTCAGGCAGGCGTCAGGGTCCAACCCGCAGGATGCCAGTCCAGAAAGTGCGTCGGCCTGATCGCTTGCACAAACGCCGCGTCATGGGACACCACCAGCATTGCCCCGGCAAAACCTTGCATGGCTTGCTCAAACGCCATCACCGATTCCAGGTCCAAATGGTTGGTCGGCTCGTCCAGCAACAGCAATTGCGCCGGCACTGCGCGCCACAAGGCAACCGCCATCGCAGCCTTCAGGCGTTCGCCGCCGCTGAGTTGCCCGGCGGGTTGGGTCACACGCAGGGCATCCAGTTGCAGCAGGGCCAGGCGCGTGCGCAATTCGCCTTCCGCCAGCGGGGTGTCCAGCAGGTTCAGTTGTTCGACGATGGAACGGTGGTCGTCGAGCAGCGCGAGGTGCTGATCGATATAGGCGCTGGGCACGTGCACGTGGCATTCGCCGCTTTCTGCACGCCATTCTCCCGCCAGCACTTTGAGCAGCGTGGACTTGCCGCAACCGTTGGGTCCATGCACCGCCACACGCACCGGGCCGGTGAGGTGCACGTTGAGGCAGGTCGACGGCAGCCAGGGTAATTGCGCGTTGATCAACGACAGCACCTGTCGGCCGTTAGGTACCGCTGACGCAGGCAATGCCACCAGCGTCGGCGTTTCATCCTCGACCCGAGCATAGGCTTGGCGCACCTGGGCATCCAGCTCCTGTTTGTGTTGCTCATGCGCGCTGCGCACGGTGCTGACGATCTGCGAGGCAGCGCCTTTCCAGCGCGCTTTGGTGAAGCGATCGACGTTGGCCGTTTCCGCATGCTTGCGTGAGCGGGCGGCATGGCGTTGCAGGTTGTCGTGGCCTTTTTGCAGGCGCCGCTTTTCGCGGCTGCGTTCCTGGCGAGCGTGTTCCAGTGCGGCGACGGCGGCGTGCTGTTCAGCGTCGCGCTGTTGTCGATAGGCGTCGTAGTTCCCGCCATATAGGTTTACGCCGAGCGGCGACAGCTCAATGATGCGCCCCATTGCGTTGAGTAATTGCCGGTCATGGCTGACCACCACCAGGCCGCCACGCCATTCGTCGAGGACACGCAGCAGCCAGGCGCGGCCATCGCTATCGAGGTGGTTGGTGGGCTCATCGAGCACCAGCAACTGTGGCGCGGCCAGCAGCGCGCCGATGATCGCAACCCTGGCTAACTGGCCGCCGCTGAGTTGACGGGCTGGGGTATCAACAGAAAGCCGCGACAACCCTGCGGCATTCAAGCTACTGCGCAAACGCTCGGCCAAGTCCCAACGATCATCGATCAATTCGAGGTCATCGATCTGTGGGGCGCCTCGGGCCATGCGCTCAAGGGCGGTCAATATCGCTGCGGTGCCGGTAAGATCGGCGACGGTATCGCCTGGCGCTACCACGACGTTCTGCGCTACATAGATCACGCTGCGTGGGCAATTCAACGAGCCGGAGGAGGGTGACAACAGCCCCGCGATCAATTTGGCGAGCACACTTTTTCCTCGACCATTGCGCCCCACGATACCGGTGGGGGTGTAATCGATGGACAGGTTGAGGTCATCCAGCAGCGTCTCGCCATTGGCGAACCGGAAGGATAAATGTTGCAGGGAAACAAGCACAGGCAGCCGGTTGACGTCAGTCATCAGCACCTCCAAAAAAATGTCGGACAGGCCAACAAGCGCGCCAGGCGGCTCGTTGCGGGTACATTTTGGAAGGCTTAGTGGTTCACGTCGGCGGTCGTCCTGTGCATCAGAAGGGAGGCAAAGCCTAACCCGCCTTGGCTTTTTTCGGCAAGTCTTGCGCCAGTTGCTCCAGGAACATCGCCAAGGCCACTTCTTCGGCCTTGAGCCCTTTGCGCAGTCTTGGTTTGGGCAATTTGGAGAGTTCACCGAGGCTGAAATGCTCCAGCACGGCCGGGTGGATATAGCATTTGCGGCACACCGCCGGCGTGTTGCCCAACTGCCTGGCGACGTCCTTGACCATCGCCACCACATGCCGCTTGGCATCCGACTCAGGCTGCCATTCCAGCTCGCGCAACACCGCCAGCGCCATGGCGGTGCCGGCCCAGGTGCGGTAGTCCTTGGCGGTGAAGTCGGCGCCGGTGAGGCGGTGCAGGTAGTCATTGACGTCCTGGGAACTGACGGTGTGCCGTACACCGTCTTCGTCCAGGTACTGGAACAGGTTCTGCCCCGGCAGCTCCATGCAGCGTTTGACCACCGTGGCCAGGCGCCGGTCCTTGACGCTGATCTGGTGCTCTACGCCGCTCTTTCCACGAAACTGGAACTGGATCTCGCTGCCTTTGACATCCACATGACGGGTGCGCAGGGTGGTCAGCCCGTAGGACTTGTTGTCCCGCGCATACTGAGTATTGCCGACCCGGATCAGCGTCGCGTCCAGCAGCATGACGACCGTGGCCAGGACTTTTTCGCGGGTAAAGCCGGGTTCGGCGATTTGCGCTTCCAACTGTTTGCGCAGCTTCGGCAAGGCGTTGCCAAATTCCTGCAGGCGCGAGTATTTGTCGCTGTCGCGCACCTCACGCCAGCGCGCGTGATAGCGATACTGCTTGCGCCCGCGCGCGTCGCGGCCGGTCGCTTGCAGATGGCCTTGCGGGTCGGCGCAGATCCACACATCGGTGTAGGCCGGCGGTACGGCGAGGGCGTTGAGGCGCTTGATCTCATCCGCATCGCGGATACGCTCGCCCTTGGAATCGAAATACTGGAACTTGCCCCGCAGCGTCTTGCGACGGATGCCGGGCTGGGTGTCGTCAACGTAATGCAGGTCGCGGGGTAGCGCAGAGTCAGACATGGGGCGGGTTCCTTGGCAACACATCAGGCCGGTATGTCTGATTGACCGCAGCCGTATGCGGTCGTGCCAAAAGATTGCTCAAGCCAGCACGGCGACCGCCTTGATCTGCGCCCACAGCGTCTGGCCGGGGTGCAGTTGCAACTGGTCGCGGGAGAATCGCGTGATGCGCGCCAACAGCGGCGAGCCTCCCGCGTCCAGGCGTACCAGCACGTGAGCGCTGTTGTCCGCGGCAATTTCCTGGGTGACGGTGACCGGCAGGCGGTTGAGGATGCTGCTGTGCTCCTCGGCTTGCAGGCTGAGGCTCACGTCGCGCGCCTGCACCTTGATGCGCAGCGCCTTGCCCAGCGCCAGCGGTGCATGGGCTACGCGCATGTGCAGGGCGCTGGCGGGCAGTTGCAGCGTGAGCAATTGGTAGTGGTCGTCGTAGGCACTGACCGTACCATTGATGACCACACCGGCATCGTCACCCCGCGCCAGGGGCAGGTCGAGACGTGCCAGGGTTTCACCGATGGGGCCGCTGGCCAGGGCCTTGCCCTCGCTGAGCAGCACGATGTGATCGGCCAGGCGTGCCACTTCATCCTGGGCATGGCTGACGTACAGCACCGGGATATCCAGTTCATCGTGCAGGCGTTCGAGGTACGGCAGGATTTCCCCTTTGCGCTGACTGTCGAGGGCAGCCAGGGGCTCGTCCATCAGCAGCAGGCTCGGGCTGGTGAGCAAGGCGCGGGCGATACCGATGCGCTGGCGCTCGCCGCCGGAGAGGTGTTGGGGATGGCGCTCGAGCAGATGACCGATGCCCAGCAACTCAGTGGCCTGGGCCATGTCCACACGACGCTGTTGACGGGCAATCCGCTTGAGGCCGAACTCCAGGTTGGCGCGTACCGACAGGTGCGGGAACAGGCTGGCCTCCTGAAACACGTAGCCCAGCGCGCGTTTATGCGGCGGCACGAACAGCCCGTTACGACTGTCTTGCCAGACGTCATCATTGATCTGGATGAAGCCGTCTCCGGCGCGTTCCAGCCCGGCGATGCAGCGCAGGCAGGTGGTCTTGCCGGAACCGGAATGCCCAAACAGCGCGGTTACGCCTCGGCCGGGCAGGTGCAGGTCCACATCGAGGGCAAAGCTTGTGTACTTGAGGTTCAGGCGCACATTGATCATCGACATCAGCTCCAGCCCATCCTGGTTTTACGGCTGGAGTAGAGCGCCAGCAACACGAGGAACGCGAACACCACCATGGAGCCGGCCAGCCAATGGGCCTGGGCGTATTCCATGGCTTCCACATGGTCGTAGATCTGCACGGAGACCACGCGGGTCTTGTCCGGGATATTGCCGCCGATCATCAGCACCACGCCGAATTCGCCGACGGTGTGTGCAAAGCCCAGGATCGAGGCGGTGATAAAGCCGGGGCGGGCCAGGGGCAGAATCACTGTGAAAAAAGTGTCCCACGGGTTGGCACGCAAGGTTGCGGCCACTTCCAGTGGGCGTGTGCCGATGGCGGAGAAGGCGTTTTGCAACGGCTGCACCACAAACGGCATGGAATAGATCACTGAGCCGATCACCAGTCCGGCGAAGCTGAAGGTGAGGGTGCCCAGGCCCAACCACTGAGTGAACTGGCCGAAATAGCCATTGGGCCCCATGGTCAACAACAGGTAGAAACCGATCACCGTCGGCGGCAACACCAACGGCAAGGCGACGACCGCACCAATGGGGCCGCGCCACCAGGAACGGGTGCGCGACAGCCACAAGGCAATCGGAGTGCCGATGACCAGCAGGATCACGGTGGTCAGTGAGGCCAGTTTGAGGGTCAACCAGATAGCGGAGAAATCGGCACTCGATAACGGCATTTACTTGGCCAGCTCGTAACCAAAGGACTTGATGACGGCAGCGGCTTTAGGCCCCTTGAGGTATTCGACCAGTGCCTTGGCAGCGGCGCTGTCTTTGCCCTTGTTGAGGATCACTGCGTCCTGTTTGATCGGGTCGTGCATGGACGCCGGGACGATCCACGCCGAACCGCTGGTGACGTTGCCGTCTTTATAGATCTGCGACAAGGCCACAAAGCCCAGCTCGGCGTTGCCGGTGGACACGAACTGATAAGCCTGGGTGATGTTCTGGCCTTCGACAATCTTGTCCTTGACCTTGTCGGTCAGACCTTCCTTGGCCAACACCTGAGTGGCAGCCAGGCCATAGGGTGCGGCTTTCGGGTTGGCAATCGACAGGTGATTGAACTCGTTTTTCTTCAATACGTCGCCTTTGGCGTCGACGTAACCGTCCTTCGCCGACCACAGCGCCAGGGTGCCGACGGCGTAGGTGAAGCGCGAACCCTTGACGGTGTCGCCTTCGCTTTCAAGCTTCTGCGGGGTGGTGTCGTCGGCGCTCAGGAACACTTCGAACGGCGCGCCATTCTTGATCTGGGTGTAGAACTGGCCGGTGGCACCGAAGGCCGCGACCAGTTTGTGCCCGGTATCTTTCTCGAAGTCGGTGGCGATCGCCTGGATCGGTGCAGTGAAGTTGGCGGCGACGGCCACCTGGACTTCATCGGCGTGGGCCGAACCGAATGCCAGGGCAACGGCCAGGATGGCCAGGCGTGAGGCATGACTCTTCATGAAACAGCTCCTTTGAGGGTGTACGGCTTGTTATAGGTAGAAGGCTTAACCGCTATGTATGGGAATATATAGCGGTTGGCTTTTGCCGGTACAGTGCAAAGTTGCCACACAGCCGAGTGCTAGTTGAGCTTGGCCAGCGCCTGCTCCGCCAATTCACGGGTCAGTTCATAAGTCGTGGTGTCTTTGCCCAGGCGCAGTGCCTGACCGGACCACAGGTTGCTGAAGCCCGCTTCATCCTTGGCCTTGAGCGGTATCAACGCGCCACCGGAAGTGGGGAACGCCGGTGCGGCCGGGTTGATCGCGCCCAACTCGCGCATTACCCGGTTGACGATGCCCCGTGCCGGGCGACCGGTGAACAGGTTGGTCAGCGCGGTTTCGCTGGCCTGGGCATGGCGCAAAGCATAGTGATGTGAGGCCGTGACGTTGGCTTCGGGAGTAAACAGGTACGCCGTGCCAATCTGCACCGCCGAGGCGCCGAGGGCGAACGCCGCGACAATCCCGCGCGCATCACCGATGCCGCCGGCGGCAATCACTGGCACGCTGACGGCGTCGACGACTTGCGGCAACAAGGCGAACAGGCCGATCTGGGTATTGAGGTCGTCGCTGAGGAACAATCCACGGTGCCCGCCGGCCTCACTGCCCATGGCGATGATTGCATCGCAGCCATGCTGTTCCAGCCAGATCGCTTCTTCCACCGTGGTGGCCGAAGACAGCACGTTGGCACCAGTGGCTTTCACCCGATCCAGCAGGGACTTTTCCGGCAAACCGAAGTGAAAGCTGACCACTTCGGGGCGGAATTCTTCGACGACCTGGCACGCGGCGTCATTGAACGGTTCACGGTTGGAGACCGGGGTGGGCGCATCAAAGTCGGCGCCCAGTTCGCGGTAGTAGGGTTCCAGCAGTGCCTTCCAGCGGCGATCACGCTCGGGGTCTGGCGTGGGCGGTTGGTGGCAGAAGAAATTGACGTTGATTGGACGTGGGCTGGCCTGGCGGATGGCGGTCAGCGCTTCGCGCAGCTGCTCGATGCTCAGCGCTGCAGCCGGCAGCGAACCCAACGCACCGGCCTGATTGGCGGCGATAACCATGGCGGTGGTCGTGCCCACCGCCATGGGGGCCTGGATGATGGGCAACTGAATGCCCAGCAGGTCGAGAAGGCGGGTGTCTGGCCAGGTGCTCATGGGATGCGTCTCCAGCGTTAGTGAGGCTTTTCGCTGTTTTAACAGGGCCCATGGCCCCCGGCCACTCTGTTTTATTCACTGGACGATCGCGGCGTTTCGTGGTGCGTCATCAATCAATGGCGTTGCCGAGTACGGCGTGAATCCGCTCGGCGATATGGGCGGCATGGGTTTCCAGGGCGAAGTGACCGGTGTCGAGCAGTTCCACCACGGCATTCGGGTTGTCAGTTTTATAGGCGTGGGCGCCTGGCGGGATAAAGAACGGGTCGTTCTGGCCCCAGATCACCAGTGTGGGTACGAGTGTGGCCTTGAAGAACGCCTGGAACGCCGGGTACTGCGCCAGGTTGTTGCGGTAGTCGAGGAACAGGTCCAGTTGGATCTCGTCATTGCCGGGGCGCTGCATGAGCAGTACATCGAGCATGTAGGATTCCGGGGCTACCCGCTCGGGCTGCTTTACGCCATGCAGGTATTGGTAGCGCGTGCCTTCCAGGCTGATCACTGCGTTGCGAATCACCTCGCGGTTGGCCTGGGTCGGCTCGGCCCAATAGGTGCGAATCGGTGCCCAGGCATCCCCCAGGCCTTCCAGATAGGCGTTACCGTTCTGCGACACCAGTGCGCTGACCCGTTCCGGATGCGCCACCGCCAGGCGCAGGCCCACCGGCGCGCCATAGTCAAAGACATACAGGGCGTAACGGTTCAACGCCAGCGCATCGACAAAATGCCCGATCGTGATTGCCAGGTTGTCGAAGCTGTAGTGGTAATCGCGCTCAGCCGGCACCTCGGTGAAGCCGAAGCCCGGCAGGTCCGGCGCAATGACCCGGAAGCGCGTGGCAAGCAAGGGGATCAGGTCGCGGAACATGTGCGACGAACTGGGAAAGCCGTGCAGCAGCAACATGACCGGTGCCGATGCAGCACCGGCCTCGCGGTAGAACATGCGCACGCCGTCGGCATCGACGTGGCGGTAGTGAACGGCAGGGGTTGGAGTGGTCATGATGGAATGCCCTTTGTAACTAGATTGAGTTGAGTTACGGGTTACTTTTTAAAAAGCTGCGCTGATTAATGTAACCTGTCAAATCATTTATTAGGGTTAGAATTGTTATTTTTGTAACTATCCTGATGTCGTAATAGCGGTTACGATATGGACGCTCACAAGAGGATTGCCCCATGACCCTTCCCCCATCCACTGCCGCCCCCTCGGAACCCTATGTCCTGGCCGATGATCCGGTGTTGGACATGCTCAATACCCTGGCGAACATCGACGGCGTGCCGTGGGATTTCTGGCGGGCCGATGCCGACGTGGCCGCCTGGTTGGTGCGCCTGCAATGGGTTGAACAACACGGTATTCCGCAGTTTGAACCAGGGGCGTTGCTCAGCGCCGCGCGGGAGTTGCGCGAAGTGATTCGTGAGTTGGTGGCTGCGCGCAAAGCGCGACAACCTGGCAATCCGGCGGCGCTCAACGGCTTTTTACGCAAGGCGGTGAGCCATCCGCAGTTGGTGTGGACGGCGTCCGAGGCGCCAAAGCTTGAGCGCCAGCGCAAGCAGCAGACGGCGCAACAGTTCCTGGCCCCGATTGCCGAGGCGGCCGCCACGTTGCTGGTGGAAGGAGATTTCAATTTGATCCGGCGCTGCGAGCATCCGGAATGCATCTTGTGGTTTTATGACCGCACCAAGGCCCACAAGCGCCGCTGGTGCAGCATGGCGTTGTGTGGCAATCGGCATAAAGTCGCTGAATTTCGTAAACGCAAACTGAAGCTTTGAAGGAGATGGCCTTGCACACCATCCAGGAGCAGCACGTCGCGACAGTCAGGGATCCGCTAGGTCTTAGACGACTGTTCTCTGGCGAGCAATTGCTGCTTGCGCTCCACCCCCCAGCGGTAGCCCGATAGCTCACCATTGCTACGCACTACGCGGTGGCAAGGAATGGCCACCGCCAGGCTGTTGGCGCCACACGCCTGGGCCACCGCACGGAACGACTTTGGTGCGCCGATGCGCTCGGCGATCTGCGCGTAGCTGGCGGTGCTGCCCGGTGGAATCTCGCGCAAGGCTTGCCACACCCGTTCCTGGAATGCGGTGCCGCGCAGGTCCAGTGGCAAGTCCAGGCCGAGCGCGGGCGCTTCGATAAACCCCACGACCTGCGCAATCAGTTGCTCGAAACCCGGGTCGGCGCCCACCAGTTCCGCGTTGGGAAATTGATCCTGTAGATCGCGCACCAGTTGGTCCGGGTCATCCCCCAGCAGAATCGCACAGACGCCGCGAGCGCTCCGCGCCACCAGGATCGCTCCCAGTGAGCACTGCCCGACGGCGAACAGTATCGCAGTGTTGGTGCCCCCGGCCTTGTAGTCGCCGGGCTTCATGCCAAGTAGTTGGTCGGCGGATTCATAAAAGCGACTGTTGGAGTTGAAGCCCGCTTCATACAGTGCATCCGTCACTGAGTGCGCACTCTTGAGACCGTCGCGCACCTTGCGCGAACGATGGGCGCTGGCATAGCCCTTGGGTGTCAGGCCAGTAACGGCTTTGAACACACGGTGAAAATGAAAAGGGCTGAGATTGGCGTGCAGTGCCAGCGTATTCAGGCTGGGTGGAGTGTCGGCCTGTTCGATATGACGACAGGCATCGGCCACCAGCTGTGCATGCTGCGCCGCGAGCTGGGTCCGGTCGCCGGCTGCGCGTCTGCTGGCGCGATAGCCGGCGGCTTCGGCCTGCGCCGGGGTGTCGAAAAACTCGATGTTTTCCGGGCGCGGCAAGCGTGAAGCGCTACTGGCGCGGCAGTACACGCCGGTGGTCTTCACGCCATAGACGAACAGCGCATCGGCCTTGGGGTCACGGGCAAGTACGGCGGCCCAGCGCGGGTCTTGTTCGGTAGTCATGTTCGGCACTCTTGACGGATCCCGGCCAGATTAGCCGGGTCGCGAACGCCTGGCACTCTGAAGCTTGCGGTCAAATCAGCCGGCGGTGCGAAAGGTCAGGTTGATGCGTTGCGGACCCATCACCGGGTGCACGCCTTCCTTGATCGGCATCACGCCATGAAAGCGCAGGCGGTCCACGCCGCCCCAGACCACCACGTCGCCATGGAACAGCGAGACTTTGCGGGTCTTGTCGCTGCGCGCATGCCCACCAAACAGAAATATTGCCGGCAGTCCGAGCGAGACAGACACCACGGGTTCGCTGTAGCGACGCTCATTCTTGTCTTGATGCAGCGACATTTTTGCGCCGGGTACATAGCGGTTGATCAGGCAGGCGTCCGGGGCAAAGTCAGGGAACCCGGCGTCAGCGGCCGCCAGCACCGCCAATTCACGCAGGGCGTCCGGCATGGGCGGCCAGGGTTGCTGGCTACGTGGGTCCACGGATGAGTAACGGTAACCAGAGGTGTCGGTAGTCCAGCCCAGGTCGCCGCAACTGCTCAATGCGGCCGACATGGTAAAACCACCCGGTGTGACCATTTGCCGAAACGGTGATTGAGCCAGCACCTGCCGTAGTTCCGGTAGAAGGCGCTCAATCCAGGGCAGGGCGTAGCCTTTTAATACGCAGGACTGTTCGCCAATTTGCTCGCGCCCTGCGGGTTGCTGCAAGGCGTCTTCGGCGAACAGATCTTCGGTGGGGCCGGGCATTCGCCTACAGCGCCTTGCTCACATTGATGTCGGTGATTTCATCACTGGCATCGTGAATTTTCGCCAAGGCTTGCTTGGCTTCTTCGACGCTGTTGGTTTGCAGTTGAGCGAACTCAAAGCGGCGTTCGCCGTTGAGCTTGTACTTGATTACGTATTTGGTAGTAGCGGTCACGATCGTTTCCTGTGGGAGGGTCGGGTCAGCTCAGCTTGGAGCTGGTGCGACGCACAATGCGGATCTTGTGAGACAGCGCGGGTTTGCGGGTCACGCTGATGGCACGGCGTGTGACCACGTCAAGGGTGATATTCCAGAACCCGGTGCTCGGTGCGGTGATTTTGGCGGGGAACTTGTCGAAGGCGCCGCCGTGGTAGGTGTGTCGGCCGCCATTCTTGAAGCTGCGAAAATTCGCATCGCTCATTAGCCGGATATTACAAGTCTGCGAGCATTCGATGACAACAATGTCTCCCTCGTTGAGGTGCTCGCGCTGGTGGATGAATTTCATGAGGGTGTCTCCAGAAGGGCTTTTTCTGAAAAATCAGAACGATACGTAGGTTAAGATGGAGTTTATCAGCCCCAGCGCGTTTATTATCGGCCCGTCTTCAACGACGTCGACAATTTAAAACAGTTATTTACCGAGTTATCAGGGATAAATCCTACGTGGGCGGGAGAAAAATACCATCCTCGCTGTCGTAGGGTCTTTATCGGAGGTTTTGTATGAAGTGGAGTGTGTTGGTTCTGGCCCTGGCGATTGGTGGGTGTGCTTCGGTTGCAGATATCAAGCAGACCCCGCCGACCCTGGCGGTTATTTCCGGGAAGAAACCGCAGGAATATGCTGCCTGTGTAGTGCGTAAACTGTCCACCACGCGCCGGCCGCCGCAGATCGAGCCGCATAAGGACGGTGTGCAGGTGATTGTGCCGCAGAAATTCTCGGCGGACCCGTCGGCGATTTTCGAGATCGAAGACCGCTCCAGCGGCAGCAGTATCAAGCTCTACGAGAGCATGTCCAATGTGCCGATCCGTCCCGGTGATGTGAAGAAGGCCGGCGAAGAGTGCATTTCCGGTTCATAAGCGCCGTTTCACCCACTGATCGGGCAGGGCATCCGTTAAACTCTCGTCCATTCAATGCAAAAATGCCGTGCAAACCCCCGGTTTGTGCGGCATTTGTTTTTTCGGGAAGTCTTTTATGAAGCGTGAACACGTCAGGGCTCGCCAGGCCGAAGGCCAGATATCGGCCACTCACATCATCCAGAACCCGGCTGACTTGGGGGAGTGGATTGTATTTTTCAAGAAAAGCGGTGGCCGCAGCTTTTTCCTGGTGGACGATCAGGATGAAGTCGAGTCGTTCTCGCGGCTGGATGACCTGGTGGAGACCATTCGTGGCCTGGGTATCAAGTTCGCCGATATCCAGTTGTAGGCGCTAAGCTTACTTGCACACGACTACGACACTGCGGCTTTTGAAGTTGCCGACGTCCTGGCCCAGGGTCTTTTCACTTTCCTTGAGCGAAGGCGTGCCTTCGGTGCCGACGATACGGTAGCCGGTGCCTGCGCAAGAAGCGTCGGCCTTTTCATAGCAGCTGGCCCAGGAATTGGCTTCGCCCGAGCAGTCGATGGTCAGGCCTTGCTCACCGTTTTTCAGGTAGACGTCAGAGGTGGTGGTGCATCCGGCGAGCGCCAGTCCTGCAGTCAGTGCCAGAATCTTGTTCATGTAGGTTCATCATCGAGGGTGTTGGAGGGCACGCTGACACTGTCGTGGGGCGTTTTGGCGAGATTATAGCGAACTGCCATCTACGTACAGACAAACACAAAAAAGCCCCGTTCACCGGGGCATTTTGCACAGGGCGTTGACGTTTACTTGCCCTTGGGCCGTTTGCTCGAAGCGTGGCCTGCTTCATCCACAAACACTTCGGCTACGGCAATAGCCTGGCTTTCGCTGGCAAATGCGCCGGCGACGCTGTCGCCGTGGAAGTTGATCAGGTGCCAACCGTCTGCTCGCTTGGTGATCAGGTAGCCGTTCACGCCTTTTGGTTCTGACATCTATCAAGTATCTCGTGGTCTGGTTCAGGGGCCTATGATAGCGCCAAATGTCGCGGGCACGCGCAAGTTATTCTAGGTCAGTGTTACCGCTGTAAA
>Ga0105251_10001135_pt1 | contig 23157 bp, 22 predicted proteins | sample KBSS64metaG_FD_80424 | JGI IMG/M metagenome (GOLD analysis project Ga0105251, IMG submission 80424) | Switchgrass rhizosphere microbial communities from Kellogg Biological Station, Michigan, USA - KBS S6-4 metaG | ecosystem: Host-associated > Plants > Roots > Rhizosphere > Soil | place...
AACGACGTGATGCATGGCGCGAGCTTCAACGCGACCATCTACGAATGGATGAACGTCGGCACGCTCAAGATGGAAGTCGGCTTCCTGGTCGACTCGCTCACGGCCATGATGATGGTCATCGTCACCTTCGTCTCGCTGATGGTGCACATCTATACGATCGGCTACATGGCGGACGAGGAAGTGGGCTACGAGCGCTTCTTCTCGTACATTTCGCTGTTCACGTTCTCGATGCTGATGCTCGTCATGAGCAACAACTTCCTGCAGCTGTTCTTCGGCTGGGAAGCGGTGGGTCTCGTGTCGTACCTGCTGATCGGCTTCTATTTCACGCGTGAGAGCGCGATCTACGCCAACATGAAGGCGTTCATCGTGAACCGCGTGGGCGACTTCGGCTTTCTTCTGGGCATCGGCCTGTTACTCGCGTTCGGCGGTTCGCTGAATTACGGCGACGTGTTCGCGCAAGGCGACAAACTCGCGACGATGACCTTCCCCGGCACGCAATGGGGCTTGCTGACGGTCGCGTGCATTTGCCTCTTCATCGGCGCAATGGGTAAGTCGGCGCAATTCCCGCTTCACGTCTGGCTGCCGGACTCGATGGAAGGCCCCACGCCGATCTCCGCGCTGATCCACGCGGCAACCATGGTGACGGCCGGCATTTTCATGGTGACGCGCATGTCGCCGCTCTTCGAGCACTCGGATGCGGCGCTCTCCTTCGTCACGGTGATCGGCGCGATCACGGCCTTGTTCATGGGCTTCCTCGGCGTCGTCCAGAACGACATCAAGCGCGTGGTCGCGTACTCGACGCTCTCGCAGCTCGGATACATGACGGTTGCGCTCGGCGTATCGGCTTATCCGGTCGCCGTGTTCCACCTCGGCACGCACGCGTTCTTCAAGGCGCTGCTGTTCCTCGGCGCGGGTTCGGTCATCATCGGCATGCACCACGATCAGGACATGCGCAATATGGGCGGCCTGCGCAAATACATGCCGATCACCTGGATCACATCGCTGATCGGCTCGCTCGCGCTCATCGGCACGCCGTTCTTCTCGGGCTTCTACTCGAAGGATTCGATCATCGAAGCGGTGAAGTACTCGCATCTGGCGGGCTCGGGCTTCGCGTACTTCGCGGTGGTCGCGAGCGTGTTCGTCACGTCGCTGTACTCGTTCCGCATGTATTTCATGGTGTTCCATGGCGACGAGCGCTTCCGCGGTCCGAAGCATCCCGACTCGCCGATGGGCCAGGCGGAGGCGCACGGCCACGGTCATGACACGCACGGTCATCACGATGATCACGGTCATGGTCCGCATGTTCCGCACGAAACCCCTTGGGTGGTGACGCTGCCGCTCGTGCTGCTCGCGATTCCGTCGATCATCATCGGCGCGATCATGATCGGCCCGATGATCTATGGTGACTTCTTCGCGCACGGCGTGGCGTTCGACAAGGTGATCTTCATCGGCGAGAACCACGAAGGCCTGAAGGAAATGGCCGAAGAGTTTCACGGCTGGGTCGCGATGGCGCTGCACGGCATCATCACGCCGGGTCCGGTGTGGCTCGCGGCGCTGGGCGTGATCGTCGCGTGGTTCTTCTATATGAAGCGTCCGGATCTGCCGGCGGTCGTCGCGAAGACCTTCCGTCCGATCTACGTGCTGCTCGACAACAAGTACTACTGCGACAAGATCAACGAGGTCGTGTTCGCGAAGGGCGCGGTCGCCATCGGCCGCGGTCTGTGGAAAGAGGGCGATGTGGTCGTCATCGACGGCATCGTCAACGGCAGTGCGCGGTTCATGGGCTGGTTCGCCGGTGTGATCCGCTTCCTTCAATCCGGTTACATCTATCACTACGCGTTCGCCATGATTATCGGCATGTTGGGGCTCCTGACCCTGTTTGTGACGCTCGGCGGCAAATAAGGCGAGGGATCCTATGCACTCTTTTCCGATTCTCAGTGTCGCGATCTGGCTGCCGATCATTTTCGGCCTGCTGGTACTCGCAGTTGGTAACGATCAGAACCCGGCGCCCGCGCGCTGGGTGGCGCTGATCGGCTCGGTGCTCGGCCTGATCGTCACGATTCCGCTCATCACCGGCTTCGATACGTCCACGGCCGCGCTGCAGTTCGTCGAGCAGTCGAACTGGATCGAACGCTTCAATATCACGTACCACCTCGGTGTCGACGGCATCTCGATGTGGTTCGTCGTGCTGACCGCGCTCATCACGGTGATCGTCGTGATCGCCGGTTGGGAAGTGATCACGGAACGCGTGTCGCAGTACATGGCCGCGTTCCTGATTCTCTCGGGCATCATGATCGGCGTGTTTTCGACTGCGGACGGCCTGCTGTTCTACGTGTTCTTCGAAGCCACACTGATCCCGATGTACATCATCATTGGCGTCTGGGGCGGCCCGAATCGCGTGTATGCGGCGTTCAAGTTCTTCCTGTACACGCTGGCCGGCTCGCTGCTGATGCTGGTTGCGTTGCTGTACCTCTACACGCAGACGCATACGTTCGATCTCGCTACGTGGCAAGCCGCGAAGCTCGACATGACGCCGCAGGTGCTGCTCTTCATCGCGTTCTTCCTGGCGTTCGCCGTGAAGGTGCCGATGTGGCCGGTGCACACGTGGTTGCCGGACGCGCACGTGGAAGCGCCGACGGGCGGCTCGGTCGTGCTGGCCGCGATCATGCTGAAGCTCGGCGCGTACGGTTTCCTGCGCTTCTCGCTGCCGATCGCGCCGGACGCGAGCCATTTCCTGGCTCCTGTCGTCATCACGCTGTCGCTGATCGCGGTGATCTACATCGGTCTCGTCGCATTGGTGCAGGCTGACATGAAGAAGCTCGTCGCGTATTCGTCGATTGCGCACATGGGCTTCGTCACGCTCGGCTTTTTCATGTTCGGGCCGTCGAGCCAGCTCGCCGTCGAAGGCGCGATCATCCAGATGATCTCGCACGGCTTCATCTCCGGCGCGATGTTCCTTTCGATCGGCGTGCTCTATGACCGCGTCCACTCACGTCAGATCGCGGATTACGGCGGTGTCGTCAACACGATGCCGAAGTTCGCCGCGTTCGCGATGCTCTTCGCGATGGCCAACTGCGGTCTGCCGGGCACCTCGGGTTTCGTCGGTGAATTCATGGTGATTCTGGCGGCCGTGAAGTACAACTTCTGGATTGCCTTCCTCGCCACGTTCACGCTGATTCTGGGCGCGGCCTACACGCTGTGGATGTACAAGCGCGTGTACTTCGGCGCGGTTGCGAACGACCACGTCGCGAAGCTCAAGGACATCAACAAGCGCGAATTCCTGATGCTCGCCGTGCTCGCACTCTTCACGCTGTATATGGGCCTGCATCCGAAGCCCTTTACCGATGTGATGCACGAATCCGTGGCAAACCTGCTCTCCCACGTCGCGCAGTCCAAGCTGCCGCTGGCTCAGTAACGTCGTGCGGAGGAACTAAAAGATCATGCAAAACGCCTCTATGAGTACCCTTTGGCCTGACGCGATCCTGATGGCCGCGGTCGTGCTGGCCTGGCTGAACGACACGATGTTCGGCGAGAAGAGCCGCGGCACGACGTATCTGATCGCGCTCGTCTCGACGATCGTCGTCGGCGTGTGGTTCGCCGTCACGGCGCTCGATCCGACGCCGCATTACTTCTTCACGCGCATGTATATCGTCGATCCGTTCGCGAGCGCGATGAAGGCGGTGGTCTGTCTCGGCTACGCGGTGTCGATCATCTATTCGAAGAAGTATCTGGAAGACCGCGGCCTGTTCCGCGGCGACTTCTTCCTGCTTGGCATGTTCTCGCTGCTCGGGCAGTGCGTGATGATTTCGGGCAACAACTTCCTTACGCTGTATCTCGGCCTCGAACTGATGTCGCTGTCGCTGTACGCGGTCATCGCGCTGCGCAAGGATTCGCCGCAGGCAAATGAATCGGCGATGAAGTACTACGTGCTCGGCGCGCTCGCATCCGGTTTCCTGCTGTACGGCATCTCGATGCTGTACGGCGCAACCGGCTCGCTCGAGCTGAACGAAGTGCTGAAGGCCGTCGCTTCGGGCCGTATCAACGATGCCGTTCTGCTGTTCGGCGTGATCTTCGTCGTGGCGGGTGTCGCCTTCAAGATGGGCGCCGTGCCGTTCCACATGTGGGTGCCTGACGTGTATCAAGGCGCACCGACCGCGATGACGCTGCTCACCGGCGGCGGCCCGAAGGTCGCAGCCTTCGCGTGGGGCCTGCGCTTCCTCGTGATGGGCCTGCTGCCGTTCGCGGTGGACTGGCAAGAAATGCTCGTGATTCTCGCGGCGTTGTCGCTTATCGTCGGCAACATCACGGGTATCGTGCAGAAGAACATCAAGCGGATGTTGGCTTACTCAGCCATCTCCAACATGGGTTTCGTGCTGCTCGGCTTGCTCGCTGGCGTGGTCGACGGCAAGGTGGCGGGCGCGGCCGGCGCGTATAGCTCGGCGATGTTCTACAGCATCATCTATCTCGTGACGACGCTCGGCACGTTCGGCGTGGTGATGCTGCTCGCGCGCCGCGACTTCGAAGCCGAAATGCTCGAGGACTTCAAAGGTCTGAACCAGCGCAGCCCGGTATTCGCGTTCGTCATGATGATCATGATGTTCTCGCTCGCCGGCATTCCGCCGACGGTCGGTTTCTACGCGAAGCTCGCCGTGCTCGAAGCGACGATGAACGCCGGCCTCACGTGGCTCGCCGTCCTCGCCGTGATGACCTCGCTCGTGGGCGCGTTCTACTACCTGCGTGTCGTGAAGCTGATGTACTTCGACGCGCCGCAAGACGCATCGCCGATCGTTGCCGGCGGCCTGAACCGCTCGCTGCTCGCGTTCAACGGTCTCGCCGTGCTGGTGCTCGGCCTCGTGCCGGGTCCGCTGATGACGGCGTGCTTGACGGCGATCTCGCATACGCTGCCCCTGTAATGTCGGCGGCAGGCTGGTTCATCGTCCTGTTGGCGATCGTTCTCGCGAATGTGCCGTTCCTGAATCAGCGTCTCTTTGCCGTCGCCCCGTTGCGCCTTGCGGCGTCGACGGGAGGCAAGGCGGCGAAGAAGAGCGCGTGGATTCGCATCGGCGAGCTGATCGTTCTCTACTTCGTGGTGGGCGCGCTTGGCTTCATGCTCGAAGCGCGCGCCGGCAACCGATTTGATCAGGGATGGCAGTTTTATGCCGTTACCTTCAGTCTCTTCATCGTGCTGGCCTTCCCGGGCTTCACGTATCAGTATCTCGTCAAACGCCGCTGACGGTTTTTCGCCGTCAGCGGCATGTTTGCTTTGAAAGCACAGGGCTCAAGATGGCAGATCAATCCTCGATTCCCGGCAACGATGACGGCCTCATCGAAAAGAAGGTCGAAAGCGTCACGTTGCACGAGGGCAAATTCCTCACGTTGAAGCGCGATACCGTGGAACTGCCCGACGGCAAGCACGCGACGCGCGAATTCGTCGAGCATCCGGGTGCCGTGATGATCCTGCCGGTCTTCGACGACGGCCGCGTGCTGCTCGAACGCCAGTTCCGTTATCCCGTGGGCCGCGTGCTGCTCGAATTTCCGGCGGGCAAGCTCGATCCCAACGAAGACGAACTGACGTGCGCAAAGCGCGCGCTGCAGGAAGAGACGGGCTACACCGCGCGGGAGTGGACGTTCCTCACGCGCATCCATCCGGTGATTTCGTATTCGACCGAGTTCATCGACATCTATCTCGCGCGCGGCCTGCAAGCGGGCGATGCCAGGCTCGACGAAGGCGAGTTCCTCGAAACCTTCATCGCCGATGAAGTTCAACTGTTGAACTGGGTGAAGGACGGCAGCATCAGCGACGTGAAGACGATAATCGGCGTCTTCTGGCTGGAGAAGCTCCGTTCGGGCGAGTGGAAGCTGGGCGAGACGATCACGGACTGAGCGTTGCCTGATTGATCCATGCAGAAGCGGCCCCGAGGGCCGCTTTTGTCGTTTTTGCGTCAGCAAGAGCGTCGAGTGAGCTGACCGGCTAGAATGGGTATTTCGTCGCCCGGCGATCGTTCTCGTTTGCACGAATTTTGGAACGGTCGTTCATAAATCGCGACTTTGAGATAAACTTCAACGAAGCCCCATCAGCATGAAGGTCCTCGATTTAAAGTGCTCGCGCGAACATCGGTTCGAAGGCTGGTTCGCCTCGACCGAGGAGTTCGAGTTGCAGTTGTCGCGCAAACTGGTTGCGTGTCCGGTTTGCTCGGAGACGGACGTGAGCCGCATGCCGTCCGCGCCGCGCCTGAATCTTTCGTCGGCGCGAGGCGAGGCGGCGCCGCAGCGTACGCAGGCGCAAGCCGCGCCCGAGGCGGCGGCACTTCAGGCACGCGCTTTGAGGTTCATGCGTGAGTTGATCGAGACAACCGAAAACGTGGGCGAGCGGTTTGCCGAGGAGGCGCGGCGCATTCATTACAACGAGGCGCCGGCGCGCAACATTCGCGGCATCACGACGCCCGAAGACGCGCATGCCTTGCTCGAGGAAGGGATCGACGTGATGCCGTTGCCTGTTCCGGAAGCTTTGAAAGAGCCGCTGCAGTAAGGCTTGAGCGCGGCGTCTTCTGGCTCCTGAACGGGCCATAAGGGAGACACCGCGCATGAACCTCAGTTATTCCCCCGCCGACGACGCCTTTCGCGCTGATGTCCGCATCTGGCTCGAAGCCAGCCTCCCAGGCGCGCTGCGCGAAAAAGTTTTCCATCACAAGCGTCTGACCCGCGACGATTACACGAGCTGGCACAAGCTGCTCGCGGCGCGCGGCTGGTCGGCGGTCGCGTGGCCGAAGGAATATGGCGGCCCCGGCTGGGACGTGACGCAACAACACATCTGGGACGAGGAGTGCGCCCGCGCCGGCGCGCCGATGGTCCTGCCCTTCGGCGTATCGATGGTCGCGCCGGTGCTGATGAAGTACGGCAGCGCTGTTCAGAAATCCCGCTATCTCCCGCGCATCCTTGACGGCACCGACTGGTGGTGCCAGGGCTACTCGGAACCCGGCTCGGGTTCCGATCTCGCCTCGCTGCGCACACGCGCCGAGCGGCGCGGCGAGCACTACATCGTGAACGGGCAGAAGACCTGGACCACGCTCGGCCAGCATGCCGACATGATGTTCTGCCTCGTGCGCACCGACCCTGAAGCGAAGAAGCAGGAAGGCATCTCGTTTCTTCTGATCGACATGAAGACGCCGGGCATCACCGTGCGGCCCATCATCACGCTCGACGAGGATCACGAAGTCAACGAGGTCTTCTTCGAGGACGTCGAAGTGCCGGCGGACAATCTCGTCGGTGAGGAAAATCGCGGCTGGACCTATGCAAAGTATCTGCTCGGACACGAGCGCACGGGCATCGCGCGTGTCGGGCAGTCCAAGCGCGAGTTGCTGTTTCTCAAGCGACTCGCGTTGAACCGCAACAAAGGCGGCAAGCCGCTCCTGCACGATCCGCTCTTCGCCGCGAAAATCGCCGCGCTCGACATCGAATTAATGGCGCTCGAAGTGACGGTTCAACGCGTGGTCGCGAGCGAGGCGGGCGGCCAAGGTCCGGGTCCGGAAGCGTCCATGCTGAAGATCAAGGGCACCGAAGTGCAGCAGGCGCTGACCGAGCTGATGGTTGAAGCAATCGGCCCGCAGGCAGCCGCTTTCGATCCCGCATTCCTCGAAGGCGAGCGTCCGCATAGCGTCACGGGCGACGACGATGCCGCGCCGCTCGCAGCGTACTACTTCAACTTCCGCAAGACATCGATCTACGGCGGCTCGAACGAGATTCAAAAGAACATCATCGCGCAGATGATTCTGGGACTTTGAGGAGCGCGCATGGACTTCACTTTCAGCGATGAACAGCAACAGTTCCGCGATGCGCTGCGCCGTTATCTTGACAAGGAATATGCGTTCGATGCGCGGCAGAAGATCGTCGCGTCGGAGGCGGGCGCCGATGAAAAACATTGGCGCGCGTTCGCCGAACTCGGTTTGCTCGCGCTGCCCGTTCCGGAAGCGCACGGCGGCTTCGACGGCGGTCCGGTCGACATGCTCGTCGTGATGCAGGAGCTCGGACGTGCACTCGTCGTCGAACCGTATTGGGCGACGGCTGCGGGTATCGAAGCGCTGCGGCTCGGTGCGCACAAGGGCAGTGCGATCGCGGGCGAATTGCTCGAACGTGCCGCGCGCGGCGAGATACGTCTTTCGGTCGCGTTCCACGAGCCGCATGCGCGATACGATCTCTTCGATCTGCGCACGATCGCGAGCGGCGAAGGCGAGCGCTTCACGCTGGCTGGCACGAAGTCGATGGTCCAGCACGGCGCGCAGGCCGATTACTGGATCGTGCCGGTGCGCGTGGAAGGCGAAGTGGCGCTGTTCATCGTCGGGAAGGATGCGGCGAACGTCGGCATCACCGAGTACCGCACGATCGACGGGCAACGCGCCGCGACGCTCACCTTCGACGCAACACCCGCGACGCGCCTTGCTGGCCGCGATACGGGCGCCGCGACTTTCGGGCGCATCGCCGACTACGCGACGTTTCTGCTCTGCGCGGAAGCGCTCGGCGCACTCGATGCGCTCAATCGCGCGACCGTCGACTATACGAAGGCGCGCCAGCAGTTCGGCATGCCGATCGCGCGCTTTCAGGTGCTGCAGCATCGCATGGTCGACATGCTGATCCACACGGAGCAAGCGCGCTCGATCACCTATCTGGCCGCCGCGCGTTACGCGAGCGACGATGCCGTGACACGCGCGCAAGCCGTCTCGGCGGCGAAGGCGCGCGTCGGTCAGGCCGCGCGCTTCGTCGGGCAACAGGCGGTGCAGTTGCACGGCGGCATGGGCATGACCAACGAACTGCCCGCGGCGCACTGGTTCAAGCGCCTGTCGATCATCGAGACGACGCTCGGCGATGTCGATCATCATCTCGCGCGCTTCGCAGCGCTTCCCACTTTTTCCGTTACCGAAGACTGACGCCCATCGAGGAGCTTTTGCATGACATACGCTTATGAGGATTTCGATATCGGCAGCGCCGTTCAGCTGAGCGCGCATACGTTCACGAGAGAAGAGATCGTCGGATTCGCCGAGCGTTACGATCCGCAGCCTTTTCACCTGTCGGAAGCGGCGGGCGAGGCGTCGCATTTCGGCGGACTCGTCGCGAGCGGCTGGAACACGTGTTCCGCGATGATGGGCATCCTCGTGCGCGACATGATCGCCGATTCGACCTCGATGGGCTCGCCCGGCCTCGATAACATCCGCTGGATCAAGCCCGTGCGCGTCGGCGATACGGTACGGCTCACCGTGCGCGTGCTCGACAAGCGCGTGTCGAAGAGCAAGCCGGATCGCGGTATCGTGCAGACGCGCTGGGAAGCCCACAACCAGCACGGCGAACTCGTGCTCACGGTGGATTCGGCCGCGCTCTTCGGCCTGCGCAATCCGGGTGCGCAGGCATGAGTGTCGCGTCGCTGAAGAGCGTCGCGGACGTGTTCGCGGCGGCGGGCGTCGCACGCTACGAAGCGAATGGACGACGATCGATCAGGCGCGCGTGAACCGCTTCGCCGACGCCACCGACGATCATCAATGGATCCACGTCGATGCAGAACGCGCCGGGCGGGAGTCGCCGTTCGGCGGCACCGTCGCGCACGGCTTTCTCACGCTCTCGCTCGTACCGATGTGGCTTCTGCAATGCGTGCCGCTCGCCGCGCGCATCAGCGTGAACTACGGCATGAATCGGGTGCGCTTCATCTCGCCCGTGCGCGTCGGCGTACGTCTGCGCGCGGTCTTTGCGATCGCCCAGGCGGTCGAAGTCGAAGCGGGCAGCGTGCAGGTGACCTGGCTCGTCACGGTCGAATGCGAAGGCGCCGATAAGCCCGCGTGCGTCGCGGAGTTCATCACGCGGCACGCGTTCTAGATTCTTCAGACGTCGGCGTACCTGCCGAACTCCAGTTTCGCGATGGCGTTGCGATGCACTTCGTCGGGGCCGTCGGCGAGCCGCAGCGTGCGGGCCGACGCATACGCATATGCGAGCGGAAAGTCGTCGCAGACGCCGCCCGCGCCATGCGCCTGGATCGCCCAGTCGATGACCTGACACGCGACGTTCGGCGCCACGACCTTGATCATCGCGATCTCGCCGCGCGCGCCCTTGTTGCCGACGGTGTCCATCATGTATGCGGCCTTGAGCGTCAGAAGCCGAGCCTGCTCGATCATGATGCGCGCCTCGGCGATGCGCTCTTGCGTCACGCCGTGGTGCGCGATCGGCTTGCCGAACGCGACGCGCCCGAGCGTGCGCTTCGTCATCAGCTCCAGCGCGCGTTCCGCGAGTCCGATCAGGCGCATGCAATGATGAATGCGCCCCGGCCCGAGACGGCCTTGCGCGATTTCGAAGCCGCGCCCAACGCCCAGCAGCATGTTCGTCGACGGCACGCGCACGTTATCGAGCGTGATGTCCATGTGGCCGTGCGGGGCATCGTCGTAACCGAAGACATTCAGCGGCCGATGCACCGTGATGCCGGTCGCATCGGCGGGCACGAGAATCATCGACTGTTGCGCGTGCCTGGGCGCTTGCGGGTCGGTCTTGCCCATCACGATATACACCTTGCAGCGCGGATCGCCCGCGCCCGATGACCACCACTTGTGGCCGTCGATGACATAGCTGTCGCCGTCGCGCACGATGCTGCACCGGATGTTGGTCGCATCCGACGAGGCGACTTCCGGCTCGGTCATCAGAAACGCCGAGCGGATTTCGCCGCGCAACAGCGGTTCGAGCCATTGGGCCTTCTGCGCGTCGCTGCCGTAGCGCTCGATGGTTTCCATGTTGCCCGTGTCGGGCGCGCTGCAGTTGAACACTTCCGGCGCCCACGGCACGCGGCCCATGATTTCGCCGAGCGGCGCGTATTCGAGATTCGTCAGGCCTGCGCCGCGTTCCGATGCAGGCAGAAAGAGATTCCAGAGTCCTTCGGCGCGTGCCTTCTCCTTCAGGCCTTCGATCAGTCGCGTCGGCGTCCATGCATTGCCCGCCGCGCGATTCGTCGCGATTTCGTCGGCGTAAGCGCGTTCGTTCGGATAGATGTGCGCATCGAAGAACGCGAGCAGCCTTTCGCGCAATGCTTGCACGTTGGGCGTGTAGTCGAAGTTCATGCCTTTCGTCTCCCTGGCTTTTATCGGCCGACTTTCTGCGCGTATTGCCACGCAAGTTCGGCCATCGGCCGCGCGCGCTTGCCCGCATCGACGGCTTGCGCGCTCGCGGCCGTGCCATCGACGACGCGCTTCATGATGCCTTGCAGGATCGCGGCGATGCGGAACATGTTGTAGGCGAGATAGAAGTTCCAGTCGCCTTCGATCGTGAAGCCCGTGCGTTCGCAGTAGCGCTTCACGTAGGCGGTTTCATCAGGGATGCCGAGCGCGGCCCAGTCGAGCCCGGCGATGCCGCGAAACTGCGACGGATCGACATGCCATGCCATGCAGTGATACGCGAAGTCGGCGAGGGGATCGCCGAGCGTCGACAATTCCCAGTCGAGCACGGCAAGCACGCGCGGCTCGCTCGGATGAAAGATGAGATTGTCGAGCCGATAGTCGCCATGCACGACACTGACGCGCGCGCCTTGCATCTGCGGAATCTGCTGCGGCAGCCATTCGATCAGGCGATTCATCGCCTCGATCTTCCCGGTTTCCGACGCGACGTACTGCTTGCTCCACCGCCCGATTTGCCGCTCGAAGTAATTGCCCGGCTTGCCGTAGCTCGACAGCCCGGCGGCTTCGACATCGACCGTATGAAGTGCTGCGATCACGCGATTCGTTTCGTCATAGATCGCGGCGCGTTCGGCGGGCGTCATGCCCGGCAGCGACTGGTCCCAGAGGACGCGGCCCTGCACGAACTCCATCACGTAGAACGCGCGGCCGATCACGCTCTCGTCCTCGCACAGCGCGAGCATGCGCGCGACGGGGACATCGGTGGATGCGAGCGCGTCCATCACGCGATACTCGCGCTCGATTGCATGCGCGGAAGGCAAAAGTTTCGCCGCGGGTCCCGGCTTCGCGCGCATCACATAGCTGCGGGCGGGCGTGACGAGCTTGAACGTCGGGTTCGACTGACCGCCCGCGAACTGCTCGACGGTCAACGGACCGCCGAAGCCGTCGACATGCGCTGCGAGCCATGTCGAAAGGGCATGGGCATCGAAACGCTGGTTGTCCTGCACCGGGCGCGTTCCTTCGAACGCGGAGAAATCGGAGTGCTTCTTCTGTTGTTCGTCCTGCATCGTCTCCTCCGTTTTTGCGCGGCGCCGTCAGTCCATGTCGCCGGGCTTGTAGCGAATGAACTGCGCATAGAGCAGTTCCATCGTCGTGTTGCGCACGTCGGCGTGCAGCGGCGACGGCGGCGAATGATTGATCGCGTGCACGACCCAGTCGCCGGACTTGTCGCCGACGTCGAGCGCGTTGATACAGCCCGTCGCCTGCGACAGATGTCCGAAGAACGCGCGGCCGCCGGCGGTGATCGCGTGCGAGAGCAGCGCGCGATTGACGCCGCCATGCAGCACGAGCAGCACCGTGTCCCACGAGCGGTCCTCGCGCAGGCGCGCAACCGCAGGCAGCGCGCGATCGAGCAACTCGCCGATCGTCTCGCCGCCGAGAAATCGTGTCTCTTCGGGCACGACGCCATCGAACACGGAAAGAAACGCGCGCTCGATGTCCGACGTCGTGAGGTCCTTGAGTTTGCCGCCGCGAATTTCCTGCCACTCGGGCCAGATTTCCGGGTCGATCGATTGACCCGTTTCCGCGAGCACCCGCCGCGCCGTTTCCACCGTGCGCGGCAATCCGCTCACGATCACGCGATCGAAGCGAATCTTTTGCGCGGCGAACTCGCGGCCCGCCGCGCTCGCTTCCTCGCGTCCGCGTTCGTTGAGCGGGACGCTTTCGGGATCGATCGCGCGGCCGCTGTCGTCGAAGTACGTGACGTCGCCATGACGCATCAGGAAGATGCGGCGGCGCCTGGGCAATTCGTAATGAGCCATGGGCTTAACGATAATTCGGCTGGCGCTTTTCGAGGAACGCGGTGATGCCTTCGAGCGCGTCGCCGTGATGGAGCGCATCGACGAAGCTGTCGCGTTCCATGTCGAGATGCGCGTCGAGCGGCTGCACGTCGGCGGCGTTGATCAGCGACTTGATGCGCGCCATCGCTTTGGGCGACACGCTGCCGAGATCGTCGGCCCAGGCGATGGCCGCATCGAGCGCGATGCCTTTTTTCGTCAGCCGGTTCACGACGCCGACTTCATGCAGCCGCGCCGCGCCGATCGGCTTCGCTTCGAGCAGCACTTCGCTCGCGAGCGTGCGCGGCAGCGCGCGCGACAGGAACCACGAAGCGCCGCCGTCAGGCGTGAGGCCGACGCGCGCATACGACATGACGAACCTGGCGTCGTCGGCGGCGACGATCAGATCGCACGCGAGCGCAAGCGAAAAGCCCGCGCCCGCCGCCGCGCCTTCTACCGCCGCGATCACCGGTTTTGTCGATGCACGCAGCGCGCTGATCCATTCCGCCAGCATGTCGATGCTCGCGCCTTGCACCGACGGATCCTGGGCACGGTTCTCGAGCAGGCGATTCAGATTGCCGCCCGCGCAGAAGAAGTTGTCGGCGCCGGTCAGCACGATCGCGCGCACGGTGTTGTCGCGCTCCGCCGTATTCAACGCCTCGATGCCGGCGGCGTACATGTCCGGATGCAGCGCGTTGCGCGCGCCGGGATTGGACAACATGAGCACGAGCGTGGTGTCGCTGCCCGCGGGACGGTCGGTCAGTAGTTCGGCGCTCATCTGAGCTCCTCGATATGGGTAAGCGAAAGTCCGAGCTGCGCCCGCCGCGTGAGCCAGGGCGCCGGCCGGTAGCGCGGGTCGCCGAGCACGGCGTGGATGTTGCGCAGGATCGTCAGGATGGTCGTCGCGCCGATGGCATCGCCGAGCGCGAGCGGGCCGCGCGGATAACCGAGGCCCAGCATCACCGCGAGATCGATGTCCTCGGGCGTGGCGATGCCTTGCTGCGCGATATCGCAGCCGATGTTTACGATCGTCGCCACGACGCGCTGCGCGACGAAGCCCGTCGAATCGCGGATCACGGTGACGGGCACGCCGTCGAAGGAGAAGAGGGCGTGCGCGGCGTCGCGCATGGCGGGCGCGGTCGCGGGCGTCGTCATGATCGTGCGGCGCGCGACGGTGTCGAGCGGGAAAAGCGTATCGACGGCCACGACGCGTGTTGCATCGAGATGTTCGTTGACGGCCGCGGTCGTCGCATCGAAGCCGAGCGGCGTCACGAGGATCAGCGAATCCGGCTCGGGCGTGTGGCCCGCGTCTATATGCACGGAGCAATCGCATCGGGCGATCAGCTTGAGCACGTCCTCGCGTCCGGCGTGCGACGCCCGGCTTATCCAGACGCGCGTTGGCAGTTGCGTGGGCGCGGCGGGTTCCGGCGGCATGTCCTGCTTGCCGTCGACATAGCGATAAAACCCTTCGCCCGCCTTGCGCCCGATGAGGCCGCCGGCGAGCCGCGTGCCGGTGATCGGCGACGGCCTGAAGCGCGGCTCTTCATAGAACTGGTGATAGATCGATTCCATCACCGGATGCGAGACGTCGAGCGCGGTGAGATCGAGCAACTCGAACGGCCCGAGGCGAAAGCCCGCCTGCTCGCGCATGATGCGGTCAATATCCGCGAAGCTCGCGACGCCTTCGCTCGCCACGCGCAGGCCCTCGGTGTTCATGCCGCGCCCGGCATGATTGACGATGAAGCCCGGCATGTCCTTCGCGCGCACCGGCGTGTGTCCCACGCGGCGTGCGAGGTCCATGAGTGCATCGCCGGCGCGCGGATCGCCGCGCAGGCCGTCGATGACTTCCACGACACGCATCAGCGGCACGGGGTTGAAGAAGTGAAAGCCCGCGACCCGCCCGGGATGCGCGCAGCCGGCGGCGATCGCGGTGATCGACAGCGACGAGGTATTCGACGCGAGAATGCAATGCTCGCCGACCACGGCTTCGAGTTCGCGGAATAATTCGCGCTTGATGTCCAAGTTCTCGACGATCGCCTCGACGATGGCGTCGCAATCGGACAGCTCGCTCGTGTCGCCCGCATCGCGGATGCGCGCGAGCGCCGCGTGCGCGTCGGCTTCCTTGAGCTTGCCCTTGGCGGTGAGCTTCGCGAACGTGTCCGACAGATATTCGCGCGCGGCGGCGAGCGCTTTCGGATTCGTGTCGTAGATATGCACGTTCAGCCCGCCGAGCGCCGCGATCTGCGCGATGCCGCGCCCCATCGCGCCGCTGCCGACGATGCCGAGCGTCTCGATCCTGTATGCGTGCTGGCTCATGATGCGGTTCTGCTCCTCGGGGATGGGAACGCGCGTGGCGTCGGGTTCGATGCGGCTCGGCAGGGGCGCCGTCGCTCAGAGTCTGGCGAGACGTTCGAGCGCAAGCGCGAGCGTTTCTTCTTTCTTCGCGAAGCAAAAGCGCACGACGCCCGATTCGTGGCTCTCGTGATAGAACGCCGACACGGGAATCGCGGCCACGCCGATTTCGCTCGTGAGCCATTGCGAAAACTCGGCTTCGGGCAAGTCGCTGATCTTCGAGTAATCGACGCACTGGAAGTACGTGCCGTCGCAAGGCAGAAGCGAGAAGCGCGTGTTCGCAAGTCCCGCGCGGAAGAAGTCGCGCTTTTTCTGATAGAAGGACGGCAGTTCGAGGTACGGCTTCGGATCTTCGAGATAGTGCGCGAGGCCGATCTGCATCGGCGTGTTCACCGTGAACACGTTGAACTGGTGCACCTTGCGGAATTCGGCGGTGAGCGCGGCGGGCGCGGCCACGTAGCCCACTTTCCAGCCGGTCACGTGAAAGGTCTTGCCGAAGCTCGACACGACGAAGCTGCGCTTGGCCAGTTCCGGGTAGCGCGACACGCTTTCGTGCGGTGCGCCGTCGTAGACCATGTGCTCGTAGACTTCGTCGGAGACGATCAGCACGTTGGTGTCGCGCACGATCTCCTCGAGCTTTTTCATGTCCTCGGCGCGCCACACGCGACCGGTCGGGTTGTGCGGCGTGTTGATCATCAGCAGCCGCGTCTTCGGCGTGATCGCGGCGGCGATCTTGTCGAAGGGCAGCGCGTAGTCGGGCGCTTCGAGCGACACGAACACCGGCTTGCCGCCCGCGAGCTCGATCGACGGCACATAGCTGTCGTACATCGGCTCGATGACGATGACTTCATCGCCCGGATGCACGCAGCACAGGATGGCCGTGAGCAGCGCCTGCGTCGCGCCGGCGGTCACGGTGATCTCCGTGTCCGGGTCATAGGCGCGGCCGTAGAGCGCGTCGATCTTGCGCGCGATCGCCTGGCGCAAGGGCGCGGCGCCCGCCATCGGCGGATATTGATTGTGGCCGTCGCGCATCGCGCCGGCGACCGCATCGACGATGCGCGCATCGCAGTCGAAATCGGGGAAACCCTGACCGAGATTCACCGCGCCTTTTTGCGTCGCGAGCGCGCTCATCACGGTGAAGATGGTCGTGCCCACATTGGGCAGACGCGACGGGAAAGAAAGCTCGGGCGGTGTCGGCGGCAATTCGTGCGTGGCGTTCATGATGATATGGACGTGGAAGAGGGCTCGCGGCTATTTTAAGACAGCATCAGCCGATGGCCGTCTGTGCTTCTAACTCGAGCACGAAGGGTTTCGGTTCGGCGATGCGAAAGGCGAAGTCGCGCGCGATGCGGCGTGCGAGCTTCAGCACCGCGCGATCTTTCGAGACGAGCCATTCGGCGCCCGACGCGTGCGCGAGCTCGAGAAATTTCTGGTCGTCGCGGTCGCGGCATTTGGGCAGCGCTCGCTCGCCTTCTTCGATGGTCGCGGCGACGAGCGTCGACAGTCGCGTGACGGTCGCGAGCGCGGCTGCCTTGTCGATCTCCATGCGCACGAACTGCGGATAGTCGAGCACGCGCGTGAGCTCGCGCAGGCAGCGCGCGTCGATCAGCGCTTCGAGCGTGCGGGCTTCGAGGGCCGCGTGGATGGGACGCGTAGCGGGGTCGTCGAATACGAGGATGTCGATCCACACATTCGAATCGAGCACGACGCGCATCGGCGGCGACAATGGCAACGGCGCGGCGGAATTGTCCATTCGATACAATCTGGGGTTTATGCCAATGATCGCCGGCGGGGTGCCGGCGAGCCTCCATGATAATCGTTCTCTCTCCCGCCAAATCGCTCGACTACGAGACGCCTGCCCATATCAGGAAGCACACGCTGCCCCAGTTCGTCGATGACGCCGCCGAGTTGATCGACGGACTGCGCGAACTCTCGCCGCAGCAGATCGGCGGCATGATGGGCATTTCGGATCAGCTCGCGGCGCTGAATTTTCAGCGCTACGCAGACTGGTCGACGACTTTCGATACGCGCAATTCGAAGCAGGCGGTGCTCGCGTTCAACGGCGACGTCTACGAAGGTTTCGCCGCGAAGACGCTCTCGGCGGGCGATCTCGACTTCGCGCAGAACCACGTGCGCGTGCTGTCGGGGCTGTACGGCTTGCTGCGCCCGCTCGACCTGCTGCAGCCGTATCGTCTGGAGATGGGCACGAAATTCCCCAATGCGCGCGGCAAGGATCTCTACGCTTTCTGGGGCGATCGCATTACCGCGGCGCTCAACGAACACCTGAAAAAGCAGCGCGGCGCGCGCGTGCTGGTGAATTGCGCGTCGGAAGAATACTTCAGGTCGGTCAGGCCGAAACTGCTCACGGCTCCCGTTATCTCGCCCGTTTTCGAAGACTGGAAGGGCGGCCGCTACAAGATCATCAGCTTTCACGCGAAGCGCGCGCGCGGTCTGATGGCGCGCTATTCGGTCGAGAACCGCATCGACGAGCCGGACGCGCTGAAAAGCTTCGACAGCGAAGGCTACAAGTTCGACCCGAAGGCGTCGAACGACACGACATACGTATTTCGTCGCCGCACCGGGGAATGAGGCCCGCGCGGCAAGCACGCAAGGAAACGCAGATGACACTTTCCATTTCAAGCAACTTCGACGCGGGTGCGATCGAAGTCCTCAACGCCGACGATCCCGCGGACATTCGGCTGCGCATCCGGCCCGACTCGCATGCCGATTTCGCGCAATGGTTCTACTTTCGCGTATCCGGCGCGCGCGGCGAGCGTCTCGTGATGACTTTCGAGAATGCGGCGCAGTGCGCGTTCCCGGAAGGCTGGCGCAACTATGAAGCCGTCGCGAGCTATGACCGCGTGAACTGGTTCCGCGTGTCGACCGAGTACGACGGCCAGGTGATGAAGATCGATCACACGCCGGACTTCGACCGTATCTACTACGCGTACTTCGAGCCGTACAGTGAGGAGCGCCACTCGGAATTTCTCGGCGCGGTTCAGCAGATGCCGCTCGCAACGCTGACCGAGCTCGGCAGCACCGTGCAGGGCCGCCCGATGTCGGTGCTCTCGCTCGGCATCCCGGACTTCGGTGACGCCGAGCCGAAGAAAAAAGTCTGGATCATCGCGCGCCAGCATCCGGGCGAGACGATGGCGGAATGGTTCGTCGAAGGGCTCGTGAAGCGTCTCGCGGGCTTCGGCGACTGGGCGGGCGATCCGGTCGCACGCGCGCTCTTCGAGCGGGCCATCTTTCATATCGTGCCGAACATGAATCCCGACGGCAGCGTGCTCGGCAACCTGCGCACGAACGCCGCGGGCGCGAACCTGAATCGCGAATGGATGGAGCCGAGCGCGGAACGCAGCCCGGAGGTGCTCGCTGTGCGCGAGGCCATTGCGGAGACGGGCTGCGATCTGTTCTTCGATATCCACGGCGACGAAGCCATTCCCTATGTGTTCGTCGCAGGATCGGAGATGCTGCCGGGCTTCACCGCGCAACAGGCAGAGGAGCAGAAGGCATTCGTCGAATTCTTCAAGCAGGCGAGCCCCGATTTCCAGGACGTGTACGGCTACGAGTCGAGCAAGTATCAGTCGGATGCGCTCAAGCTCGCGTCGAAGTACATCGGCAACGAGTACAAGTGTCTGTCGCTCACGCTGGAAATGCCGTTCAAGGACAACGCGAACTTGCCGGATGAGAGCGTCGGCTGGAACGGCGCGCGTAGCGCGGCGCTCGGTGCATCGATGCTTCAGGCGATTCTGTGGCATCTGCAGTCGTTTGCCGCCTGACGGCCGGCGATCTGACGCTGATGTAAAAAGGGCGTGGCCGCTTCATGCGGCCACGCCCTTTTTGATGGTGTCTTCTTCGCAGTGAAGGTATCGGCTAGTGCTTCTTGGTCGTCTTCTTCGTCGACTTGCCCGAAGACTTCGACGTGCTCTTCGTCTTGCCCGCGCTCGCCTTTGTTTTCGCGCCGTGCTTACCCTTCGCGCTTTGCGTCGAGTGCGGCTCGGCGCGCGGGCGCAACGCGGGCACCGGATCGTTCCAGCCAAAGGCAAGCATCTGGCTGCCGACGTAGCCGCAGCGGAACTTGAGCGGAGTGGGATCGCGCTCGCCGTTCTTCGGCATGCCCTGACCTTCGACGGTCACCACGTTGTCCACTTTGATTCGCTGCTTCTTTTCGTCGAACGAATCGTTCCATGGCTCGATCGCGGAATGCGCGGCATCGAACGAGTTGGGCGGGAATTCGACGTGATCGAATGCCGAAGACGTGCTGGCGATGAAGTTGCCATGCGCGGCGCAATCCGCGACAAGCGGGTTGGCCTTGAAGTCGGTGACGAAGTGGTGAATCAGTTCGTTGCGCTCGTCGAGCGAATCGGCAAAAGCGGACACCGCGCATGTTAGTGATGCGCATACCGCCAACCGGCCGACGAGCCGCAGGAGCCGGCGCGGTGCGTAGTTACGTTCCATCAAGTCTGGCGCTAAGAAGACACGGGCAAGTAAGATGCGCCGTGTGGGGAAGGAGTTCAATCTTATCGTACTTTGTGCGCGCGCCCATCGCCCGGAATCCGATATCCGGGGTTCTGCATTGCACGAGGCAGGTAGGGTTCGCGAGACTCAGACGCGCGGACCGCGATCGAGGCGATAGCGGCGCACGTCATATGTGGTGATCCACGCTGGTTTGTAAACAGCAATCAGGATGGTGAGCAGACCGGTGAAGAGCGCTTCTCCTGCAACGAGCAGCAGCGAGCCTCGCGTGAACGCCGGAGGTACGACGAACGGCCCGCTGGCGAGCGCCATCTCGAGCAGTACGGTCGCGCCGCATGCCGCCGCGACCGCCGCACCCGAAGTGATGAATCCGTGCCCGGCGATGAAGGTGAAAAGATTGCGCGGCAACCAGGCGTTGCTCAGACGCTGCAGCAGGGTCGATACCGCGACCGGCAGTGCGCCGAAGAGAAGATAGGTGGTCGCCACCGAGAGCCACGACGCATCGAGAACGACCGCGGCGAGGCCCGTGGTCGCTGCTGTTCCGATGAGCGCGAGGCGCCAGTCGAACAACGTGACCATCAGCGTTGCGCCCAAGAGATGGATGACGGGTCCGTCATCGAACCATGCATTACATGCCCACAGCACCGACACCGCGACGATGATGCCGAGCCACACGTTCTGCAGCGTGGCGTCTTGCAGACGAGCGAAAGGTCGCTGCAGCAGCGCGAGCGCGAGCACTCCCGTGGCGACGATCCAGCCGCCGACGGTAAGCCAAAGCGGGAGCGGTGTGTAGAAGAACCCCATGCCTTGCATATTACTCGTTGCGCGTAAAACGTGTGCGCAAAGGACGAACCCGTTTGCCTGGATTGTTGCTAGAACGTCGATTCAGGCTCGGCGGCCATCGGGAGCGCGGCCGCGTCATTGTCGAGAAGCGACGGATAGCGCGTCCGTGGCCGGCGTAGCGGGATAACGCCTGGCTGCCCTGCGACGGCACGCACGGGTTTCTCGCGTCCGCTGCGCAGGATTTCGAGATGCGAGTTCTGCACGCCGTTGTAGATCGCGACTGCGGCGGCGCGGTTCGTCGCGCCCAGTTGCTGGAAGATGCTTGCAAGGTGGATCTTCACCGTGCCTTCGCTGATGCCGAGCGTCTTCGCGATCATCTTGTTCGTGCTGCCCATGTGCACGCAGCGCATGATCTGCTGCTGTCGGGGCGACAGAGCCGGATGGTGGCGGATCCTGTGCGGCAGTGTGGCGACGTCCCGAGCACGGCGAGCGGTGAACTCGAGCGTCAGTTCGGGGTCGACTACGTCGGGCGGAATGTAATGGCCGCCGACGAGCACCATCTCCAGCGCGCGCAGGATCAGGATTGGATCGAGCGCGCGCGGGATCACGCCCATTGCGCCGACGCTCATTAGCGCGTAGACCAGCGCGGCACCGCAGCGATCGACCATGATCGCCGCGGGCACGCGGGGCGCTTCGTCCAGCAGAATCCGTAGGTCGCTGGTACGCAGGTCGGGCGCCCAGTCGATCACGGTCATGTCGGGTTCGGAGCGTTTCAAGGCGGAACGGGCTTGCCTCCAATCCTTCGCCTCGGTGAATTGCGCATGGCGCGCAACACGGCGCAGCAATGTTTTAAGGCCCGCCCGGCGCTCCGCGTCGGAACCAATAATGTTGATTATCATGCTTTACCTCATGTCAATACACCCGTCGCCCTCAGCTTCGGGACTCGACGCCGGCTTACACGTTGGCGTCAGTGGCTATATTGACAAATTTGCGCTGATTTGGCCCCCTATCCGAATGGCATAGGCCTAAATACACAAAACCCCGCACGGAGCGGGGTTCGTCCTGGCCGAAAACGGCTCTTTCGCCGGCTTTCAGTGGAAATGAGGCTGCGCCGGCTCCGCATCCTCCGGCATCTCGGCATGAACGATTTCACCGAGCGGATCCGCGTAGAGTGGCACACCGCAGTCGTCGCAAAACTCCGGCTCGAAGCGTCCCGCGTGGCGGCGAACGTCCGAGACGCCCGTTTTCTTCAGCAACTCGACAATTTCCTCGACCGGGCCATTGGCGCCCTCGAGATCGACCGCGTCCTCGTCCATCCCCAGCTCTCCGTTTTCGCGTCCGTAGAGTGGCCATACGACCCCGTAGATCACATCGTTGCTGCCGCGCCGCGTGAAACCAATGCGGTATTCGTCGATACGGCGCTCGCCGAAGCCCGCGATGACCGCCCGTAAATCCTGAGGCGCGGTGCCGAGTGTGTCGAACAGATACCGGACGGCGGTGCGCACGGTGTGCGGACGAACCTGCTCGTCGGCATCGCGGCAGGCCGAGTAGTAGGCGTCGGGAAGCAGGCACTCGAATTCGCAACCAGGCAGGATGGCGGCGAAACTCGGTCCGCCTTGAGCGGCCCACTGCTCGAGGCATTGACCGCGTTCGACGCGGCTGCCGTTTTCGTCCTCTTGCCAGCGGAAGAACGCCGTGCCGGCCGGTACGACGACTAGCGCCAGCAGGAATCGCGGGTCGGCGAGAATCGGCGAGGTTTCCGGAAGATCGGACAGGTTCAGACGCGCGACGCTACCGTTCAAAACCGTCTGCAACAACTGTTGCGCGAGGCGCGCGGTATCCACGTGGTGTCGCGGTAATTGATCGATGCTATAGAGATAGGGCGCGACAGCGACGCGCGCGTCTGCTGCGAGGACATGCGCCTGCATTTGCGTGCGCAGGGCATCGACGGCTTCGCCTTTCAGCGCCCCCGACGGAATCGCGTAGCGCGTCCACGCGAGCACCGGCGCGGAAATAAGCAATGCTTCGTGGGGTGCGCCGTCGATGTCGACCTTGAATGACTCGCTATGCGTCTCGGCCATATCGGCGAGCGCTCCATAGGCGTCCGGATGGTTTTGCTGCAGATGGTCGAGCGCGGCGTCGAGCGTCGTCTGATTGCCGTTACGCACGAGTTTGACGATGAGGCTGTCGAGGCGAGCTTCCCAGAATCGATCCTCGACACGGCTACCGGACGCGAAGAGCGCGAGGGAGAGGCTGACGAGCTTGTCGGCATCCGGGGGAATACGTTTTGCGATTCGCGAGCGCATATGGATACAAGAGTAATTGGTGCGGTGAACCTTTAATTGTAGTCGCTCGGACGATGCTTTTATCGTGCGACGTTGCAGTAGGTCGATTCACGCGCGGCGAGGCATTCGGAGCGGTCGAACTATTTTTTTGCATTCCTCTTGCGAAGCTGAGGTTCACTCACTAGAATTCCGTTCCTTCGCGATTCGATGAACGCGAAGGAAGCGAGAGTAGAGGCGGTATCGGTGGTGTGCTCGGAGTAAGCGGTAGAAGGCTCTGAGCGCGGTTGG
>Ga0105251_10001140_pt1 | contig 23124 bp, 18 predicted proteins | sample KBSS64metaG_FD_80424 | JGI IMG/M metagenome (GOLD analysis project Ga0105251, IMG submission 80424) | Switchgrass rhizosphere microbial communities from Kellogg Biological Station, Michigan, USA - KBS S6-4 metaG | ecosystem: Host-associated > Plants > Roots > Rhizosphere > Soil | place...
GAATGCGGTGCTGGCACACATTGAGATAGACAGGGTGGAAAGCAGCAGCAATTTAATTTTTGTCATTATCAGGGCCCGCCTTTACTTTGCTTAAAAGGTTCGCTGGATCGAGAACGCCACGAAGTCTCTGTCTTTCATGTTTTGCTGGTAGGTGAATGAGTTGGAGGAGTTGATGACAGGCCCCGCTTCGCCAAAGAAATTGGTGTAGCTCAGGGACGCATACCATTGCTTCTTGTAATCAGCCTTGAGACCTAGTGTCAGATCCCCACCATGCTCAGGGCCAAATGCTTGAGGTGTGACTGAAGAGCGCCCGGACGGGTTGTAGCCAATGGTGATTGGGGCTTGAACGTCGATCCCAGGAAAGACCTGGAAGTACTGAGGCTCAAAGGTGAACCGCAGTGCGAAGGCGTCACGCGTTGTGTTGGGATCCAGCTGATCGGCATTCTTTGTCACACTCAACCGACGGTTGAATGCAAGCTCGCCGATGAATGAGGCACCATCCCAAAGTGCTGATCCGCCATACACATTGACCATCGACACTTGGGCATGCCACGAGCGACCAATGGGGTAAGCCGGATTGGAATCGTTGTCAGATTCCAAGCCGGTAATAATCGTTCCACCAACACCTGCCAGCGGTGTATCGACCCGGATTGACGTCTCACCCGCAATGTTCGCTTCACCGACCAAGGTACTGAAACTTGCGCCAAAGACCTTAATATCCTCGGGATAAACGTTGACGAAAGTGTCATCTGCTCCAGGCACCAAAGCTGTTGGTCGGAAGTAAAACACCGGAGTTTTTTCGTGGTACTTAGCCGCGTAGAGACCAAACTCCCAGTCTTCGATAGCAAATTTCAGTTGAGCGCCAAACTGGCCTGAATCCTTGGCTTCAATGTCCTTGCCGTGAAGTAGCGCACCCGTGGGGAAAAATACACGCTCGCCTCCTTCGCCGACAAAATCCGCGCCGCTGAAGTAGCTGCCCGCCGCAGGAAGACGAGTTTTGTTCCACTCAAATTGGTAGTAAGCGCCGACACTGACTGTATCGTTCAGCTGCCAGTTACCTGACACCTGTTTGGTGGGCATCAGGATCTCCTTGAACTGGGAACCGGGGACGGACTGAAGCTTCACCAGATCGACAGTGGACTGCGCGTTAGCGATACCGTTGGCCCCGAAAAATAGACTTTCGCCATAGATTTGCGTGAACTGCCCCAGCCGCCCAGACAACGAAGTGCTGCCGATCTCCTTAGAGCCATAGACAAACGCATCGAGGATTTCGGTATTCTGTTCATGGATGCGGCGGGTGTCGCTGGTGAACTCATCGTGATCGACGCTCACGGAGTTGGCGGTACTAGGCGAGTCGTTATCATTGTCGTGGCTGTAAACAGTGTCGTACCAAGAAGCAGCACTGAGACGCGCGCCGACGTCCTTGTACTTGATGTCAAATTCGGACAAGACATCCAGGCGATTGGAGATGAGCCCGCGATCAAAATTTCGGTCGCCGTCGTCCAGGTTGGGATTACTGTTGGAAGTGCCTGGGCCAACCGCGACCTTGTGATCAAGTTTGTTTACACGCCAGGCGTTGCTGTACTTGATCGTGTTGTCCCAAGTCGCCGAAAGATCGGGGTTACCTGTGTCGATCTGAAAGGCTTGCGATGACGTTGAGAGGCTCAGCAATACCATTGCGCTGACCGCGCAGGCAATGCTGGAAACCGGCAACGGGCAGAGCCGCTGGTTGGCTATTTTCATGAAGATGTTCCTGTTTTTTTGTTTTTGTAAAAAGGTCATCCACTCGCAGCATTGGCTGCGAATACATCAGGGTGCTGCGTAACGCTCTGAGCTCCTTTCTTACCCGCCTTATCGTTCTTGATGGACGGCCAACGCTTGTAAGCCGGCCTCCACAAGGACGATGTCCAGTTGTGACTTCAACCCGCTTACGGCGAACCCACCTACGACCTCACCCTCGACAAGAATCGGAAGCCCGCCTTCGATCGGAAAGACGCCGTGAATCATCCAAGCGCCTACCCGGCCGGCCGCGACCATCTCCTCGAAAAACTTGGTGGGCCGGCGAGTGAGCGCGGCGCTGCGGGCTTTATCAATGGCCGTTTGGACAGACGAGACGGATGCGCCATCAAGCCTTCTGAACGTCATTAAGCAACCCGCCTCATCGACCACGGCCATGGATACCTTCCAGCTCTCCTTGTTGGCTTTTTCCATGGCCGCCATGAGCATCAATTCAGCGTCTGCCAACTCGAGAACCTGCTTCGTTTTCATCACACGCCTCTGAACCTTGGGTTCGGGATCGATGTAAGCCAACACTAAAATGCGCAAAAACACATTTAATGCACTTGATATCTCTTTGTGCACAAAACGTAATCCTGAGCAAATTTAAAGTCAAGAAGATTCTCGAGGGCAAGTATTCCGTTGCGCAGATACGGGCGAGATTTGAAGAAGGCATACGGTGCCACCCGGTTGGGGGCTCAAACGACGGAACGTTCAGGAGGTAAGGAAAGAATCGGGAAGGGATACAGGTGGACGCTGTAGAGGTAGAGAGCGAATTAGAGCGTTCGGCAGAGTCGCTTACTATTTTACGCTTGCAGCGCGGGGAAATTTATGCGCAATTCGGGCACTAGCCATTTGCACCAAATGGTGTTTTGCGCATAAAATCCGTTTAGTGCAAATTCCAGGAAGCTCCGACCATGATCACCTCCCCCGGCAGTCCGCTAATCGATGTCGCGCTGACGAAGATGAAAAAAGCGATTGTTTGCTGCGAACTGGCCCCGGGCGAAAAACTCAAGGTTGCCGAACTGTCCAAAACCTATGGGCTCAGCAGCTCCCCCATTCGTGAAGCGCTTAATCGTCTGACCCAGGACGGTGTCGTAGAAGCCAGCGACAACAAGGGGTTCAGGGTCGCACCGATCTCCACTACCGACTTCCGCGACATTACGCGGATGCGCTGCCTGCTTGAGTGCGAAGCGCTAAGTGATGCCATCCAGTTTGGCGACGATGCCTGGGAAGCCGATGTACTGGGTGCGTTTCACCGTTTGAATCTGATTGAGAAAAAACTGGGAAGTGGCGTACTCGCACTCGACGATGAGTGGTCTACCCGGCATAAGGCCTTCCACTTCGCGCTGTTTGCGGCATGTCCATCACCGCTGATGCTAAAGATGATCGACTCTCTATTCGACAGAGCAGAGCGCTACAGGCGCTTTTCCGCCAAGCAGCGGATCACTCCAAGACATAAAGGAAATGAGCATCAAGAGTTGATGGATGCTGCTCTGGCACGAGACTCAAAAGCTGTGACGCTCTTACGCGATCACATCCAAAACACCTTGGGTCGAACCGTAGAAGCCATCGAGCGTCAACAAGCTACGCTTCAGTAAATCATCGACCTGCCACTGGTTTCGGGTTGCGGGTTTCCGGCTCGATGACGTTGTCACGCGTCATCGACAGCTGCATTTAACGTATCCCACAAAAAAACCCTTCACCTCGCAACTGCTTTCGTGGGCAGTACGAAGCAAAGGGTGTACTGCTCCTTACAAAGGTATCGCTTGCGCAAACCTGATAGTCTTATCGCAAGCGCCGCCACTACTCTGCAGAGCCTGTTCAGGTTCTTTGCACCACAACGCAAGCTCCATGCCCTCAAGCATCTCCATCGCCCAGGCGACAGTGACTGCCCCGCCGTAAACGTAGTGATCCGGCCGCACGATGACCACATTGCAGCCACGACGCTCCAGCCATTCGGCCAGCACGCCGTCAACCTCTTCGTAATCATCAACAGCGCGTGTGCCAGACTGTTGGGAACTGACTAACCGAACGACCTGGATAGGCAGACCTTTCAGCGATTGGCTACTTCGCAGACATCTTAATAGCGCGCTGGCGTCGAACCCTGGCGCAATGACCACTCGAAAGGACTGTCCGGTAAACTCATCCAGCAGTGCCTTCTTGCCGGCATGGTTGATGACCATCGGTTGCGGAAACAGCTCGCCGGCAGGTGGAACATTGGCGACAAAGCCTTGGTTCAAGCCAGGAATCAGCGATTGCCTGATGGTGCCTCCCGGGTTTTCCTTCATCTGCTGAATCAAGCGCGCATCGCGGATAGCGGCTTTCTCGCTGTCACGCTCGCAAATGACACCGCCGAATTCTTTTGCCGCCATCGTGGTTTGGCGGACATGAGGAATGCGTTCGGTCTGGTAGGTATTCAGGAACGCCGGGGAAGCCAGGCCTCCTTTAACAAGCGCCAGTTTCCAGACCAGATTCAATGCGTCGCGAATCCCTTGGCACATGCCTTGTGCCAGAAAGGGGGGCGTCATGTGCGCTGCGTCCCCGAGGAAAAACACCCGGTCGGACTTCCACTGCTCCAGAATCAGTGCATGGAATCGGTAGGCAGACGCACGCCACAGCTGATAGTCGCCCTCAGGTAACCAGCGGGCGATCAGCTTTTTGATCGCTTCGGGTTGTGAGATTTCCGTCGGCTGTTCGTCAGGGTTAATCATGAATTCCCAACGTCGATGCTGACCCGGCCCGACGACGAAGGTACATGGCCTGGCCAACTCGCAAAATTGCACGTTGGTCTTTGGTAGATGCTCGCCCGCCCCTTCGTTGAGGATTACGTCAACCACGAGCCATGGCTCGTCGAAGGCTAGATCCTCCATTTTCAACCCTAGACGGGTACGGATTGGACTGGTGCCTCCGTCACACGCCAACACATAGTCCGCAGTGACTGTGCGCTCGGTTCCATCCTTGGCCTGGATGCGAACAACCGCCTGTGAACCTTTGGAATCTACCGACAGAACCTCTGAACCGAGTTCCACGGTGACGGACTTCATATCCGCAATTTTACTGCGTAGGGCGCGCTCGACGGGGGGCTGTGAGAAGACATAGTTAGGCGCCCAACCCAGCGGATAGGGAGGTTTGGCGGCATCAATGCGTTTGATCAACTGAGAACCGGTGGTACGGTACTCCGAAGGACGATACGGCATGACATGCTCAGCAATGTCATCGGCCAACCCAATGTTGCCGAACACACGCATCACTTCGTGATCGAAACCCATAGCCCTAGGGTTGGTGTACACCGTCTCGGACTTATCCACGACAAGAGCGCTTAGCCCCCACATGCCGGCGAGATTTGCGCACAGAGCACCCACTGGCCCCATTCCAACAATGATGACATCGTAGTCCATCGTCAACTCCGCTTTTTGTTTTTCTCTACTGCGACTTCTGGTTGATGAGCAGACTTTTGCGCCCCCATCAACCAGGCTTCAACGACCACTGATTGGAGCAGGCTATATAGCCCTTCCAAATGTCATAAGCCGATACGAACGCGCTGCTCTTCGATCTTCGCCCGTATGGATTCCTTCCATTGCTCGCGAGTCTGGAAACCGGGACGGCGCTTACACATAGCCTCGGTCTGGGCGAGGATAGCCTCAGTCGGCATCTCGAGATCCAGCGGTTCCTTGCAAGGTTGTGCGGTGTAGAACGGCGCATCGACATACATTTCGATGGGATTGCCTTCAGGATCTTTGAAGTACATCGACCAAGCGTTGCCGTGATCCACCTGTGCAATCCCTTCAATTCCGCTTTTCTTGGCGAATTGATAGTACGTTTTCAGGTCGTCGAGGGAGTCCAGGAGAAACGAAAGCTGATTGATCGGGTTGAACGGTAGGTCGACTGGTTTTCCGTCAAAGAGAACGACCTGATGATGTAACTCAGGGTTCTGAGTCATGAAGAACAAACGGTGACCTGTAGAAGCGACCCCCTTGTCACTTACGATGAAACCCAAGGTGCGGCAGTAAAAATCAACCATCCGGTCGAGGTCTTCGCAAAACACACCGGAGTGGGTGAAATTGATTTTAGGTAATGCGGACATTTGGAGCCTCCAATTTTTATGATTGTGTAGAGGGCAACGCTTAGACTTCGTCAATAACACCATTCGACAGCGTGCCAATCTCAGTAATCACCACTTCAAAAACATCACCAGGCTTCAGAAAAATCGGTGGATTGCGTTTGAAGCCAATGCCGCTCGGAGTACCAGTTGCCAGAATATCTCCAGGGTTCCATGGAAGCGCTTTCGATACATACGAAATCAAATGAGGAATGTCGAATGCCAGCTCCGAAAGGCTGCCTTCCTGCAGTTGCTCGCCGTTAAGTACCCCCCGCACAACCAGCTTTCGGTAGTCTGAAATTTCCGATGCCGGAACGAGCCAAGGCCCCAGAGCACCCGTTTTTCTGAAGGTCTTACCCATACCGTACTGGTGCGTATGGAACTGCCAATCGCGGACGCTGGCATCGTTGAAGCAGGTGTAACCCGCAACGTGATCCATCGCGTCCGCCGGATCGATATGTGCACCACCTTTCCCGATCACAACCGCCAATTCGGCCTCGAAATCAAATTGCTCTGAGACTTGAGGTCTAACCAGTGGTTCGCCGTGGGGCAAAAGAGTTTCGGCGAAACGCTGAAAAATCACTGGAAACTCGCCGACCTTTCGGCCCGCCTCTTCAGCGTGAGCAACATAGTTAATGCCTACGCAAATCACCTTTCCAGGATTGGGTATCACTGATTCCAACTGGATACTCGAGAATGGGTAGTCAGGCTGCGCAGCATCAATAATCTTGCGCGCCTCCTGAAGCAAGGACGGGTTGCTCAGAAAAGTCGCGAGATCTGGCACTTCCGAGAAACGGTTGGTCAGTTCAACCACTCCGTCACCGGACACGGCACCGAAATGGGCTTCTCCTTCTTTACGGTACGAAATCAGCTTCATCTTGCCTCTCCTATTTTTGTGCATAAAAACTATCTTCTTGCACCATACATCATTAAATGCATAATGCAAAAGGCCGGCTTAAAAAAATAGCGAGCCCATGAGGCTCTCGGTTCTGGAGGTTACGCATGTCGCTTGTGATGGTTCGTAAGGTCAAGCTGGACGTTGAAGAGGTATTCCACGAGGGCGGGCCTCGTTTGTCAGCCCCGCTGCGGATTGCAGTAGCCACGGCGGTGGTCGCCAATCCTTACGCAGGTAAGTATGTAGAAGACTTGCTGCCGTTTATGCAGGAACTGCGAGCTTTAGGCGCAGAGCTGTCGGAGCAACTGATCCATACCCTGGGCGGAGCTAAACACGTACAGGCCTATGGCAAGGGCGCAATCGTTGGTGAAGACGGTGAGTTAGAGCACGGCGCCGTATGGCACGAAGCAGGTGGCTGGGCAATGCGCGAAGCGCTAGGGAACCCGAAGGCGATCGTCCCTGCGGCCAAAACTATTGGCGGCCCAGGCTGCCGAGTGATGATCCCACTAGGGCATATCCAAGCTGCATACGTTCGTAGCCATTTCGGCGTTGCTGAAATGACTGTATGGGATGGCCCTCGCCGTGGCGAAATTGCCTTTGGCCTAGCCATGGCTACAGGCGGACGGATACATGCACGATTGGGCGGTCTCGCTGCCTCCGACGTAAAGGGCGAAGACGGACTGCGTTAGTGCCTTAGATTTGAAGCGTGCTCCAAAGGTTAGATACCACTACAAAAACAATATGTGTTGGAGAACATCATGACTGCAAAAAAAATGCGCGCTGCACGCCTGTACGAAGGCGGCAAACCCATGGTCATCGAGCAAGTTTCTGTACCCGAAATCCGCCCTACTGAGGTGCTGGTCAAGGTGAAGGCATGTGGGATCGTCCCAAACCTGCACAACATTCTGACAAATTGGGTTAAGTGGTTCCCTCAAAATCCGCTGCCGAAACTTCCTGCCATTTTCGGGCTCGACCCATCAGGTGTCGTCGAAGCAGTAGGTGCTCAGGTCTACGACTTCAAGGTGGGTGACCGGGTGTACGTTAACCCTGGCAGATACTGCGGTTCCTGCCGGGCATGCCGTGCGGGCAACACCATTGCGTGCACTGCCTATACCTTCAACGGCTACTTCGGTTTCACGCCAAAAAGTCCCCGCATGTTCGAAGATTACCCTTACGGCGGCCTCTGCGAGTACATCCCTGCGCCCCAATACAGCTTGGTCAAGCTGCCTGACAATATCAGTTTTGAAACGGCTGCACGCTTGGGTTACATGGGCACCGCTTACAAGGCGCTTCTCAAGGCGAATGTTGGCCCTGGCAGTACCGTACTCATCAACGGGATTAGCGGGACGCTTGGTCTCGGTGCCGTCGTCCTGGCGCTTGCTTTAGGTGCTCGTAAAATTCTCGGCACTGCCCGCAATCAAGATTTGTTTCAGAAGGTGAAAGACCTCGCAGCTCCTGGGCGAATTGAAATTCACACGCTCGGTACTATTCCTACCAACGAATGGGCCCACGAGGTTACGCATGGCGAGGGAGTGGATGTGGTTATTGATGCCTTGGGCCCAGGCGCACCGCACGAAAGCCTGACCCAAGCTCTCAAATCTCTGCATCGAGGCGGACACTTAGTGAACATTGGCGCAATCGCCGGTGAAGTCCCTATAGATCTGCATTGGATCATGGACAACGACATCCAGATCAGTGGATCTGCCTGGTTCACCACTGGTCAAGGACAAGCTATGGCTGACATGGTTGAGTCTGGTGTGCTGGATCTTTCATTTTTTGAAAATACGGCCTTCAATCTAGAAGACGTCAACAACGCGATTACCGGTATCGAAAACCGCCATGGCGGCTTCAGCAACTACGTCATTTGTCCTTGATGCACGCAGCGAGTGGAGCGGTTCGCCCTTCCCTCGCGGCCTCTTTGACTGCTCGTTGAGTAATCCAAATGAAGATAAGAAGAATCGTGACCGGTCACGACGAACAAGGGAACTCAGTGTTCGTTTCAGATGACTACGCCCCAAGAGCTCAATCTTTTTCCTCAATCCCTGGACACGCCATGGCGCAGTTGTGGGCGACCCCAGCAAATCCGGTACGCCTCGAACAGGAACGTGATCCCACGCTAGGCAACTCTTCACTGATTCCTCCTCAGGGCGGCACCAGCATCGCCATGTTCGATTTCCCACCGGACTCGGTGATGCAGAACCCCGTCGATGGTGTGCGGGCCTATGAAGAGTTGGGGGCGGCTTTGCCTGGCTTGATCGAAAGCTTTGAACCGGAAAACCCGGGTATGCACACCACCGCCACCATCGATTACGGAATCATTCTGGAGGGCGAGATGTGGCTGGAACTGGATAACGGTCAAAGCCGTCTCGTAAAGGCGGGAGACATCGTTATTCAAAATGGCACACGACACGCGTGGCGCAACAGAAGTGAGGGGATTGCCCGAGCAGTGTTTGTGATGATCGGCGTGTCATCTCCAGAGAAACAGGTTGTGTAGTTTTTTGATTATCCATCTCTCTGAAGGATTTTTATGGCCACTGTCGCTTATCGTCTACTCGGTATTTCAGGCAGCCTGCGTTCACAATCAACCAATACAGCGGTACTCAAGACCCTCTCCAATCGGTTGGGCCATCAGTTAGAGATGAGTCTCTTCGCACTGAAGGAGATCCCCCTTTACAACTCAGATCTCGAAGCGCAGATGCTGCCTGCATCGGTGGCGGTGCTGAAAGAAGCTATCGAACAAGCCGATGGCTTGATCATCTGCTCGCCTGAATACAACTACGGCACTTCCGGCGTGCTGAAAAATGCACTGGATTGGGCATCGCGCCCGGGCTTCAACTCACCGTTGAAAAATAAACCCGTGCTCATCATGACGTCTTCACCAGGCGTGCTTGGCGGGGTGCGCGCCCAGGCACAATTGAGAGAGACGCTATCAGCAACCCTTTCCAGAGTCATTCGCGGCCCTCAGATAGTCATTCCGGGCGTCAATGAAAAGATCCAGGACGGCAGATTCATTGATGAAAAAACGATTGAGTTCATGCTTGCCGCCGTTGATGACTTGATTAGTGAAATCAAAGCAGCCTCGTAGAAGGCTATCCGGGACGATACCAATACCTAAGTCTATTCACTCGTCGTGTTTAACAAAAAAGGCCCTCTCGGGCCTTTTGTAATCAAACCAAGATCATTTGGTCAGCCAAGACTCAACGGTCGCGGAGCCGTGCTCTGCTTTCCATTCTTTCAGCGTTTTGTGGTTGCCACCTTTGGTCTCTACGACTTCGCCTGTGTGAGGATTTTTGTAGACCTTCACTTGGCGTGGCTTACGGCTACCGGCTTTGGACTCGACTGCTGGAGCGCGACGACCAGCCTTAGGATCCAGCAAGTTAATCACGTTCGGCAGGCTGTAGCCGTACTCAGCAAGCAGAGCGCGTAGCTTGGTTTCAAATTCGATTTCTTTCTTGAGGCCGGCATCGCCCTTCAGGGCTTCGAGAGCTTCGAGCTGTTCAGCTAGGTGTTTTTCGAGTTGGCGGAATTCAGCGAGTTTGGACATGATAGTTCTCTGTGTAGTTAGTAGCCTAACAATACACCAAAATCTGTAATTTGCATTGCAACGTCAGAGCGAACACCTCAGCTTCCAACCAGTAAGTTTAATCACCTGGGTAGTTAGATGAGAAGCGGAAAAATTCATGAGTCTTGAAATAATCATCTTCAGCTGAATCGCCGCTTGGCAGGCAATAGTGGTGGGACGATGAGAGTCCCGACTTCAATAGGCTTCAGGTCGCCAATACACTTTATGCGCAGTGGTATCTCTCATTGAGTACTGCAAACTCCAGTTCACCAACAAAAAATAAGCTGGGGAAAAACGAACAGGGGAAGCGCGGCACCTCAATGCATTTATGTTTAGGGATAACCGCTCGATACAGTGCCCCAGAGTCAATACACTGCATGACCCCGGGGCTGACAACGAGTCTATTTTTCCTGCTCGTGGCTCGCTTTTTCGAGCCGCAGTCGGCTGGAAGCGGTCAGCTTCTGTAGTCCCAGCTCTCTTGCCATAGCGTGTAGCAATGCCTCCCCCTCCTTGCCTTTGGCACGAAGCTCCCGGGCGAGTGACGCTAGCTCATCGCCACAGATCTCATCAACCGGCCGGATACCTGCCTCATCTTCTGGGCGCCGGCAAATAGCATTAGAGGAATCAGTAATATGGCTCGGCCAGTAGAAATCCCCGACATCATCTATTGTCTTACGATGCGTGCTCTGGGCCAGAGCAGACACTCTTTCTCTAATTTTTGAACCCGTACGAACCCAGCCATGAGCCCTGGCAATTCGCCGAGCAAGATTCACATCGAGAATAGGCCCTTCTTGGCTAATCACATGCTCGATGAGTGCACTTAAAACGCCGGAGTAACTCGACTCAAAAAACGCATCCGGATCTATTCCCTGGACACTGGATGCAGGATCGGACTCCCGGTAGTAAAAAACCTGCGTCGGGGCGTAATGCAATGGGGCGCTGCTCACCTTCTGAGTTGCCACGGCGACTGCTGCGTATTGCTGATTCTGAGGCGCATCTGTTTCGTCATTGGCACTACTGACTGTCAAAGGCTCAGTGACTGAATCTGTGGCTTCCTCGATTACCTCATTAACCTCCACCACTGCAGTTTCAACGAGCAAGCGTGCGGCCTGTTCCCGGTCTTCATGCTCGGCGCGCTGAGCTCGACTCAACACGAGCAATGCGGTTAAACGTTCATGGATAAGATCAGCGGTGCCAACAGCATTGATCCACCAGTCCGTTGACCAAATACGTAAAATCTCCCATCCGAGCCCGCGCAGTACGTGCTCACGTAACTTGTCGCGATCTCGCGCCGTAGCACTGCGGTGATAGGTTGCCCCATCACATTCCACACCTGCCAAGTAACGACCTGGCGCATCTGGATCGACCACGCCCAAATCAATTCTGAATGCAGACACACCCACTTGAGTGTGCACCTGCCATCCACGGTGGGTGAGTGCTTTCGCGACTGCTTCCTCGAACGGGCTATCAAAGCCACCCACACTGCCGGTGACGGCCTCAGCCAATGCTCGAGGCCCTCGCTGTGCAAACTCGAGGAAGTGCTTCAGGTCACGCACACCAATTGATTGAGTCCGCGTGAGATCAATTTGTTCAGGTTGCAAGCTGGCGAACACGCAGAGTTCGTGCCGAGCCCTTGTAATCGCAACGTTTAATCGACGTTCGCCGCCAGGGCGGTTAATAGGGCCGAAATTCATCGCCAAGGCGCCTGCGGCATCACGGCCATAGGTAGTCGAGAAGTAGATGATGTCTCGCTCATCCCCCTGAACGCTCTCAAGGTTCTTCACGAAGAGAGGTTCAAGCTCGGTGTCCGCAAAATAGGCTTCTAGCGAAGGTTCGTTACGACGGGCTTCATCCAACAAGTCCTCTATGAGCTTCTGCTGCTCACCATTGAATGTCACCACCCCAATCGTCAGCTTGCTCTCCCGAAAGCCAGGTGAACGCAGACGCGAAACGACATCAGCGACGACTGCGCGCGCTTCGATCAGGTTTGTCCTCGCTCCACCCTTGGAATATACGCCCGCGATCTCGTGAAGTTTGACGGCACGGTCATTCGTCACAGGGGATGGGAACGTCACTAGCTTGGACTCGTAATAACGTTGGTTCGAGAAAGCAATCAAGCTTTCATGGCGACTACGATAGTGCCAGTTGAGATGGCGAATAGGGAGGTTTGCACTGATGCATTCATCCAGAATACTTTCAAGATCAGCTTCAACATCTTCATCATCCGCCGTCGATTCAGCGCGATCAAAGAATGACGTTGGAGGCAGCTGTTTGGGGTCGCCGACCATCACAACTTGTCGACCACGCGCCATCGCCCCAACTGCATCCCATACTGGAATTTGCGAGGCCTCGTCGAAAATGACGAGGTCAAATGCACTCGCGCCAGGTGTGAGGTATTGGGCAATTGACAGCGGGCTCATCAGCATGCACGGCGTTAACTTCGTCAACGCATCTGGAATCTTGGACATCAGCTCGCGAAGCGGCAAATGACGAGTCTTCTTACCCATTTCGTATCTGAGTACACCCCACTCAGAAGATCGAGTGACAGTCTCCGGATTAGGTAGATCTGCACAGAGGCGCGCTCGCAGCCAATCCCGGGTCAATGCAGTAAAACGATCATCCAGTGCTCTAAAATCCCGAATTCGTTGTTCATGCTCAACGCTCACAAAACCGCGGATGACTGGTTCGTTATCGACAACCGCGTTCAGCCACCAACGCGCGTAGTTGGTTTCAAATGAAAGGCGGACATCGCCAGCTTTAACAAGGTCACCCTCCATAGCCTGAACCAAGCTCGAGAGTCCCGCTCCAAGCGCCTCATCACGTACCTTGCGCCATGCACACCAGGCACGAACACCGGGCTCAGATCGAACCATGGACTCGCAATGCTGCAATAGCGCATCCAGCGTAAAATGCTGGATGTCCGCTTGTCCTGACTCTGTAAAGCGCCCCGCTGTTGCAAGAACATCCACACGCTGACGGAGTAACTCAAAGCACTGGCGCAATTCAACACCTGCTTGACAAACCATGCCTTCGGGCTCAAGCAGTGAGTTTGCGTCGCCCAGCAGCACCTGTATTGCACTGCGATAGGCAGAAACAAGTTCAGGTGTCGTGCCGAGTTGAGCGAGTGCGGAGGCTAATTTGCCTTGAAACGCGACTGCGTCCGAGACCTTGTCTACCTTGGTTTTAAGGCCCGCCCACAGCCCAGAGCTAATGGCACCCAAATCATCAAATTCCGCCAACGCTTTTTCAACGATAAGTCGTTGCTTGAGTAACGCAAGATCCGCCTGCATGGTTTTGCCACATTGACCCGCTGCGACTTGGTCATGGTCACCCTCGAGTCCGCCCTGCTCGACCACTTGCCGACGTGATGTTTGGAACGCAATGGCAGCGAACAGTGGCTCCGAATTAGTATTAAGACCCGCCCATAATCCCTCTGTGAGGTCGCCCAATTGAAGGTAGGGCGCAAGCTCTTGGTCAAGCAGGACAATGGAGCGCATGTGAGCGAGGTCTGATTTTAACTGCTCGCCACAATGACCTTCAGCGACCACTTCAAAACCGATATCCGTCCAAGGATCATTCACAGTCACGCAGAGCGTTGCCTGCCGCAATTGAATGACAGCCTTCAGATGCTGCGCAACCGATAGGGAACCCTCCCAAAATTGCTTGCAGTGTTCACCCAACTCCATTGCGTCGAGTTTCTCACGCAGGTCTCGAAGCTGAACCCACAGGAGCAGGTCTTTCGCTACATCGGGTTCTGCATCACCGGAGACGGCTGTCGAGAGAGTTTTTGTGACTTTGCGCGTCCCTATCAGTGACTTGGGCCAGAACGACTGCTCGGCGTGCTGCAAATCTCCGAGTAATTCGCGTACATCAAGTGTTTCGACGATATCTGTGTACGTCACGGAGAGCTCTTGTTTGAGCTCCGCAATGCTGTCGAGCATTTCTATTGCTTGGCTCAATGTTTCAAACGTCTGCACTGGCCAGGCTGGGCTGAGTTGCGAAAGCAACGCCCGGCGCCGTCCCAAAAGGCCGAGGGCTTTTTCGGCAGCGTTTACTGTCGAGATTGGCCACACAGGTGACACTTGCTTGCAGAGCAAGCGATGCTTCTCTACCAGCTCACTTCCTTCAGACAATCGTTGCGCAATCATACGGCCGTCTGGCCGCAACACGAATCGCCAATCATGACCCGCCGCAAGCGGCAGCGTTGATGAAAGGAGTGAAAGACCATTGCAAACGGAAGGCACCAAAGTGGCGGTAGGCAAATTTGTGGCGGTATTGAAATTTTCTGCGGCTCGAATAGCGGCTTGAGCGGCAGGAATTAACTCTCGCGCAGCTTGAATCAGCTGTTGCTGCCAGGAAGGCGACCACTCTCCCTGACCAACCAAACCCAATGGATGGGTCGAAAGTGCGCCATATCCAATGGCCTGGGCATTCACCTCTAGACGATCAGATAGCTCCCGCAGTGCGGTCATATCCTCTCGGGTATGAGCATGAGGCGACGACCAAGACATAGTCATGGGGGCAATGGAAACGCCGCCACATACAACGCCTATCGCGTGGTAAATGCTGTATCCATTCGTGTAACGCTGGTGCAGTCGTTCAACGTAAGTGTTCAGGCCCTCACGCAGCGCTTGAAGACGATCAGCTTCGGCATGCCACGTCGCGGAGTCCACGACGCCCTTCGCATCCCAGGCTGACTGCAGCTGAGCCAGTACGTCAGTTTTGCGTGCTTTGCTGGAGTGGACTTCCAGACAGAACTCGCCAAGGCCAACTTCACGCAGGCGCCGGTAAACGACATCCAACGCTGCGATTTTTTCAGAGACAAAAAGCACACGTCGCCCCTGAGCCACCGATTGCGCAATGAGGTTGGCAATGGTCTGGCTTTTACCGGTTCCGGGCGGGCCAATCAGGACAAAGTCTTTTCCTTTCGAGGCGGCCATCACAGCAGATAGCTGCGAGGAGTCAGATGGTAACGGGCAGAACACTTCTCGAGGGTTGAAGTCGACGTCCAGGCGCCGATCTTCTGGGAAGGTAATATCGGAATGGAACGCGTCTCGCGGAGTGTCCAAGAGGTGCCGCACTACTGGGCTTTCACGCAGCGCCTCAGCATTCTCAGCGAGGTCTTTCCACATCAAATATTTTGCGAACGAGAACATGGACAGGACAACGTCTTCCACGACTTCCCAACCAGCGATGTCCTTGACCGCGCGCCCTACTGCTTTCCAGATAGCATCAATATCCAGGCCTGAGTCATCCCTAGGAAGCTCGGTTTCAAGCGACCCTAGATTGAGTTCGAAGTCTTGGCGAAGCATCTCGATGAGTGTCGGGTTGAACCTAGGTTCGTCGTCGTGCAGCACCATCGAAAAACCGGAACGCGCGCTTTTACGTTCAAGCGTCACAGGGATCAAAACAAGAGGCGCTCGATACTTCTGCCCGCCTTTATCCGCTCGCTCCCAGCTGAGAAAGCCCAAAGCAAGGTAGAGGGTGTTGGAGCCCCCTTCTTGCAACGCTGTTCGTGCACCACGATAGAGTTCAATCAGCCGCGCTTCCATTTCAGTGCTGGAAAGGCCGACGAATACTTCATTCCTTTTCAAGGCATCCATGGCATGGAGACGACGAACATCTTCTCGCTCGCGTAATTCGTAAAGCGCCTGGTCACGTGGGTCAGCCCCATCCATCAGGTCGGGACGTGTCAGCAATTTCAGTTTTTTACCGCTGGCCAGGATATCTTCCAGCGCTGCAGGATCTGGAGACTCGAGCTTCAGAGACTTTTTCCCGGCCTTGAAATTGAGCAAATTATTGCGAAGCGACAAGTCCAGTAGCTTGCGTTGCCACCGCCCTAGGCGATCTTTTGGATCAAGCAGGCGCTCATCTACCTCGATCGTAACCGCCTCGTCAGGCAGTGCTGGTGCAACACCGACCAATAGCTCCGACCCACCGGCAAGATCATCATCTGTCGGCAACTTAGAGAGCTGCGCGTCAGCACTGGCCAATGGCTTAATGCGCTGCAGACGTGCTCTGCGCACATCCAACAGTAGTTCGAAGTTTTCATCCTGCCCTTCGGCAAGCAACTGCTCTCCACGATCGGTTGCATACGTAAAAGACGGCACAGGATGCTGAGTAGCGAAAGTGGTCTCGAACAACATCAGTTCTTTTAGCTTTAAGCGCTTGCGTACGGCCGTGATGTCATCGATAACGGTCGTAGAAAATTCTTCAGCTTTGAGCCACACACCAGCGAACGCGTGCCCCTTCGTGAAAACCAAAACGGGATTGAGACCGGCCTGTTCTATCGCCGCACAGAAAAACAAAGAGAGATCGAAGCACGTTGCTAAACCATGCTCCGTGACGTGACTGGGGCTACGTACTTTTTGTCCGGTTTGCTCAAAGCTGGCCGGAGGAAGCGCGTAATCCAGCTTCATACGTGCAACAGCGGCCCATATGGCTGATGTCAGCTCCCATGCTCGCTTAGCGCCGCCGGCATAGCCATCAAGAGCGGAGTTTTTATCGCTCTGACGCAACACTTCTGCCGCCTGCTTCAGCAAACGCTCAACAGCAAGGTCATTTGGCTGAACAAATGCGGCAGTCATATCAGGGAGATGAGAGAGTCCGCCCCAGTGATTGCGTGGCAAAAGCTCCAATGCCAATTCCAGCCGAGCAACTTCCGATCGACCAGATTCAGTTGACGAGTCTGCCGCACTCAACGTATAGGTAAGCGTGGCGTTTTCAGCTTCGGTCAACCGTCCTAGTAGGGCACCATCCAAAGCGAGGTCATGACCAGGGATAGGCATGAACGCGTTCGGAGTTAGAGCATCAATGCGCCAGATCTTGGGCTTGAAGACTTCGGGATAGGCCGTCAGCGTCAGTACTACATCGTTGTACTTGATCGCTGTTTCATTGATGACTCGCAGTTCCCGAATGACAGGAACGGCATTCTGATAATCCGCGAGATTTAGCTTGGCGACGACGGTACTGTGAATGCTTACAACTTTGACTGGCTCTACTTCAGGCTCAACCGTGATTGCTGCGGCCTCGTCCATGTGCTTCCCCTATCCTACTGATGGTGGCGCACATGAACGCGGAGCGAGGTAAGTGGGCTCAACGCGGCAAGTAGACGCCAGAAATGACCACTATCTTATAACGGGATCCAAAGGCGAGTCCGCTGTAATTGCCTGTGCAAAAGCGGTTCACCAATACCGTCTATCTGTTAGGCACTCGTGACGAACTGTCGAGCATCCAGCGCTTTAACAGGTTGAAAGCCAGCTGTCTTTTTGAAGGACGTGTTGTGCACAAAATTTTTCATGGAGTCGGAAGGATCTATCGAGTCCATGTTCAATGATTCCATTGTGCGCCGGGATACCGCGACGCTCAGAATAGGCAACTCTTCAATATGTCCGGTCGCCGAATTGAGGACGTCGTCGACCGCCGTCACGATCACAAGGTCATCAGGGAGCATCGACAAAAGCTCGCGCCCTACCCTCAAAACGCAGCTACACACATAGTCCTGCAAAAGCTCGTTGTATTTCCCTGCCGGCATCTTCTTCGTTGAAAGCTTGCCGCTCTGCAGCAAGGACTTGACCTCTGAAGGAATGACCCGAGTGCCATGAACACCAAGGCTAGCCTCCACGAGGCCCGTTTCCCCTATTGAGAACTTGATCGATGTGCCGAGATGAGAAATGTCCGTGAATGGATCGATCAACTTGATCGCGTCCAGCTTTGCCTTCCCTGTACCGGTCAGGACACCCTGCGCAATATCGTATTCCTGTTGCCAAGCATCGTGCTCAACTCGCCACTTCGCGACAGCGGCTTCATGCTCTTTGCCATCGTGAAGCCGACCCGCCTCTATGGCGATGGCCAGGTTCTTACGCTGACGCGTTTCAAGCTTGAGGAGCCGGGAGAAAAACCCAGGAGCGTAGGCTTGCTCGCGAGATTTCGCATGCGCTTCACGTGTACCTGCGAAAGAAGGTTTTACTGGCTGAGCCCTCTCAGTGAATGACTGCCAGTCAATCTCCTCACCACATTCCTTATGGACTGAAAGCAGAACATCGATCTGATTTTCGTAGACTTCGACTTCGTAAGCAGCCTGCTCCAGCGCTTCCATCTTGGCGTATTCTTTCTGGCGAGACTGAAGCTCACGTTGCCTACGCTGGGCGTTACGATCAGCTCTACGCGAAGCCGCCTGCATCGAACGCAACGTTCCTTTCCAACCCATTTGTCATTCCTTTGAAGTGTTGGCTGAGCAGAGTCGACCGACAGGCAGCCTTTGAGGATGATGGCATCTTAGCACCTAGGCCCGATTTAGAAAGGAGATGAACACAGCAAATACGGAGCAAGTCTGACCTGAGTGACAGGTCAGAAAGTCGCGGTTTCATTGGGAGTGGGGATGGCTGCTCGGGATGTTGCCAGCCGCACAAGCGATTGTGGCGCTAGTACAAAAGCGAGCAAGAGTTCGGCTTAGAGCGCACCTCGACTCTCCCTAACCTCGGAAATCCCTCACCCTATCCCCTTCCGAAGTATCCATAACGCACTGGGTTTAACGCCATAGGTGCACACAGCCTAGAAAAAAATGGCGAGACGCCATTACCCTTATACATTACTATTCCGCGCGCTTTTTTAGTGCCGGCCAGACAATGTCCGGGTGGCAAAAACCAAAATGTAGACAAGAAAAATAATGAAACGGATTTCACCCGCTGCGCTTCTGATTTGCCTATTGAGTATCGCATTTGCTGCTCAAGCGCAGGAACAACCAACGACTCAAGAGTGCGTCGAAAAAAACTACCTCTTGGCAGCGGGAGCAGAAGTGGCGACACGGATTTGCGGCGAGCATCAAACCGTCACAGCGTATATCCCAGCGAACATCTCCGCCTTGTCAGTCCAAGATATCCGGAAGAAAGGCACTGCCAAGCAAGCCTATTCTTCGATCGCGAATAAAAATACCATTCTGATAGCAAGCGGCGGCTTTTTTGGTTTCAGATCAGATGGCGTTGAAAAGCCAATCGGCTTGATCAGATCTAGCGGAAAACGCCTCGTCAAGCTCATGGAATGGGATCATGGCGGTATCCTAGTCTCTGACCGTAAAGGCAATGTGAAGATCATTCCAGCCCAGAATCGCAACCAGGCGGGCGCATGGTCGGAAGCTATTCAATCCAAACCGATCATCATGCACAAAGGCGCCATCGACATCCGCAAAAATCCCCGGGATGCCGAATTCAACAGAGTCGCCATTGGTTACACGCTTGAGGGAGACATGCTGGTTGTGGGCGTTTTTCACTCATTCAGCCAAGCATCCACACTCTATGACTTTGCGCAAAAATTCAAAGAAATCGCTGAAAACCGTGGACTGAAAATTCACAGAGCCCTCGCCTTGGACGGGGGGGCCGGTGCTCAGATACACATCCCATCGAAAGGATTGCTGTTCGGCGACTCTGGAAGGTCTTACTTTCCGAACGCCATCAGAATCGATCGTCTGGCTGAGAAATAGTCATGTTCGATTTCAATAAGCTGTTGTCACCTAAAATAACAATCCCTGCAGGCCTCTTAGCTTCAGGCGTGACTTGGTGCATAGCCAATGCAGAGACGATGAAAAATGTGTACAACATGTTTCACAGTCCAGATGCTGAGGTGAAGATTGACGCTGACTCGAAATCCTTGAATGTCGGTGACACACAGGATTTAGTAATCAAAATCTATCCCACTGCACAACACAAGCTGCCCCCCGGGACAGTCACCGTCACATCGTCCTCGAACAGCCTGAAGGTGGTTCCAACCGCAAATGCGGAGATGCCTGAAATCACTGGTTCGTTTCTCTTTAAAGAATTCAAAGTACGCGCTATCAGCTTCACCGAATCTCCGATACAGGTCTCTGCGAGTTATCGTACCGGTGATTTGGAGAGAATTTCGACTCCTATCATCTTCACCATAGCGCCCAAACCACCAACGCTAAAACCGCACTTCGAACGAACGGACACGAAGCGAATCGTTCTGGCGGGTGATTGGGAGATGGTACTGGGTGCAAATACCGGCGTCCTGAAGCTCATCCAGTCGGAGTCCAAGCTCACCGGGTCATTTGAACTCCCTCGCCACAAATGGAAGAACGGAAAAATCTCCGGTAGCAAGGACGGGAATACATTCCGTATGGACTTTTTGATTTCTTCCAAATCGGCTCAGGAACGTCTCTGGGTCGTGGGTGACTATGCCATCGAGAAGGATAGCGGCAGCATTCAGATGCGCGGATGTGCCTACCATTTGCGCAATGCGCCATCTCAAAACATAGAGGCTGGCGTTCAAGGAGTCGATTGCTCCACGGCAGTAAAATTCTCCACTTGGAAAACACTCCGAGCGGACACTTTCATGGCCACTGCAAGCTTTGATTTTGGGAGCGATTACTAACCCCCCTTCTGACTGTAGGCGGGGCTTGCTAAGGTAATGGATGAACTACCCCGCTTGAAGTTCGCGGTCACCCTGGTGCGAATCTGCATAATTCATCCTAATGAACAGCCTTTGCCGCTCCACTACTCATCATATTTTCGTGCTTGACGAGTACAAACTACAGCTCAAAATCTAACGCTGGGGTTAGCAGCTTGCGGCAACACTGCTAACGGTATCTTGTCGATAGCAATTCAGAAGAGGCGATGGCCATGCACCAACGGGAAGACATTACCCTCTTTGCGATGATGGAGCGGAATCGAGCGGAGGCGCTGCCTACCGAGCGGCAAGAGGAATGGCTGGCAGAGAACAGGGAGGAATTAGATGCCTACAACCAACACGTAGAAGCCCTCGGAGTGTTCAGCGACAATGTGCGGAGCTTTTGAAGCAATCACTTTACCAGCGGATCGCACTCACATCATCGAGGGCATGACTGCATCAAGTCAGTGGATGATATCGACCAGGGGCAAGGCACCGTTTGGTACCACCAGTGGCAGATCACGTACCTACTACCATTACGTGTCTCGCAAACCCGATATCCCTTAAGCTCGAACACCCTTTCGATCTTGGAAGTGCGGATTCTCCCGCCGTCTACAAATCGGCCCCGCGATTCTGAAAAAACAACTCCAGTCATGCACGGAGGCTGTATCTCAGCACAGCAAAGGTATCCGCTGATCCGGAAAACCGAAATCAATTTCCTGTGCCTCTAACACGCTCTTTGGGAATCCCACCGATCAACCCTCTTGGTATTCGACACCGACCTCAATGAACTCGATCAAACCGGTCTAACGCGCCATTGTCATTAAGCCAGTGGGCTACGACATATTTACCGCCATCGACTGCAATCACGACTTCATAGCCTGCACGCTTGTGTCGATCAGCAATGGGTTGCGTATGGATTGGTAATCCTTCCGGAAAGGCCCTGGCGTGATCGCAAAACAAAAGCCCAGTCATCCGCGGATGACGCTCCAATGCGCATAGCAAATAACCAACGACGTCTGGATCAGCGACAGCTTGACGTGCTCGCTCAATTACCTGCGGCAGTTTGAAAAATCTTAAGTCAGACAGCTCCGCCCCATAAGTTTTGATCGAGTGCACCTGGTCTCCCCCCTCTCTTCAGCGATCAGATTTCTACAGTCAAATTGGGAGCAAAACCCGACTCTTCTCCTGGATAACCACGGGGATTCGAAATGATTCGGCATCCATCTAGCTCGCAATCCACAGCTCGGTGCGTGTGACCAAAAATCCATACGTCTACTAAAGGTAGAAGCGCGTGCCAGGAGTTGAAATATGCGGCGCTGAGATGATCGTAGTGCTTTTCACGGCCCGCCTCCGGGACAGGACAATGATGCGTAACGACAACGGTTTTGCCATCAAATGGCTCGCTGAGCTCGCGCTTCAAAAATTTAAAAGCCACGCGATTTCGCTCAATCACATCTGCTGGGCATAGACGCCGAAAGTTGTCCTCAGTCGCAATCATCTTGAAGTCATTCATCAGTTGCCCGCATATCAAGTTCGCCGTGATTACGTCCCCGGTAGATGAGAAATCCGTCCACCCTGTTGTGACCAAAAACCGGATTTCATCGTGAATCCAAACCTGGTTTTCCAGAACGTGAATATGGGGTGCGGCAGCGTCTCGCATTTTGTGAAGTGTTTGATCGATGTGGCCGCCGTAAAATTCGTGGTTCCCACAGACATAAATGACTTCACGATCGAACGTCTGATTCGCCCACTCCACGCCACGACATTTTGTGTGGATGTCTCCCGCCAAGATCACCAAATCTGCGTCGTTCGGAGGCGGCACGAATTCAGAAAACTCGAGGTGTAGGTCTGAAAGGACGTAAACCTTCATCTGTGACTCCTCAAGCTCATTCGCTAGGTGCGCTAAGAAAAATATGAGCCAGTGAAGGGCGAGCAAGGTGCACCATGACGATTGAATCGCTCCTTCGCGCAAGCGCCTAGCTTCACCGTGTCCTCATCACCCAGCGAACAATTGCCTGGGCTAATCAGTGCTTCGTAGGTTCTCCAGCACCCCACGTCGGTGGGTTTTCAACAATATCGATGGCCATCGTCAGCTCAAATTGCATACGCGCAAAAACAGCATCGAGGTTCGCATGAGATCCCGATTCACGAAGCGCTGTGACTAGCTGACGCAGCTCCTTGCCACTAGCAAGGGACATTTGAACATTGCAATACACGGTATCACCGTCTTCCCGAGCCATATCAAATCCAGATTCCCATGCTGCGTTGGCGTGCCCTGTGTTCACTGAACAGTCGGTGACACGGGTGACCCATTCGTAGCGGGTTGCATGAAAGCTCTGAAACTTGGCCGCCCTACCCCCTTCATGAAGGAAGCGACCAAATATC
>Ga0105251_10001147_pt1 | contig 23055 bp, 21 predicted proteins | sample KBSS64metaG_FD_80424 | JGI IMG/M metagenome (GOLD analysis project Ga0105251, IMG submission 80424) | Switchgrass rhizosphere microbial communities from Kellogg Biological Station, Michigan, USA - KBS S6-4 metaG | ecosystem: Host-associated > Plants > Roots > Rhizosphere > Soil | place...
GCCTGGGCCGTGGTGGCCATATCATTGGCCTTTATTATCGCCCTGCTTATTTTCCTGACTTTCGGCAACTATACCCGCCGCATTAATGTCGCCGGGGAGGTCACCACCTTGCCGCGTTCGGTCAATATTTTCGCCGCGCAGCAGGGCTTTATTTCCCAGCGCTTTGTCAGCGTCGGCGATCAGGTCAAAAAAGGCCAGCGCCTGTATCAAATCGACGTCAGCCGCGTCACCGATTCCGGCACCGTCAGCGCCAATACCCGCCAGGCCATCGAAAGCCAGGTCGCCCAAATCGACAACATCATCCAGAAACTGCAGGAGAATAAGCGCGCCACGGTAGACAATCTGCAGGCGCAAAAGGCGCAGTATGAAACCGCCCACGCCCAGTCTAAACAGCTGGTGGAAAACTCCCGCCGCGGCGTCGAATCCATGCGCCGCACCATGGAGAGCTACGGCGAATATCAGCGCAAGGGCCTGATTAACAAAGACCAGTTAAACAACCAGACCTACCTGTATTATCAGCAGCAAAGTTCTTTTCAAAGCCTTTATAGCCAAAGCATCCAGGAATCGCTGCAAATCGCCAATCTCGGCAGCGATATCGTCACCCGCGCCGCCGATTTCGATAATCAGATTTCGCAATATGAACTCCAGCGCGAAGATCTGCAGCGCCGCCTGTCCGAAGCCGACGCCAGCGGCGCGCTGATTATTAACGCCCCGACCGACGGCCGGGTGGAGTCCCTCAGCGTCACCCCGGGGCAAATGGTGAATATCGGCGACAGCCTGGCGCAGCTTATTCCCAGCAACCACGCGGTGTATTATCTGGTGCTGTGGCTGCCGAACGGCAGCGTGCCTTACGTCGGCGTCGGCGACAATATCAATATCCGTTACGACGCTTTCCCGTTTGAGAAGTTCGGCCAGTTCCCCGGCAAAATCGACGCCATCTCCTACGTGCCCGCCTCGACGCAGGAAATGTCCACCTACAGCAGCTCGCCCATCCGCCAGTCCACCGAGATCACCGAGTCCTATTACAAGGTGCTGGTGGCTATCGACAACACCCAGTTCGGCTACCAGGGTAAAACCCTGCGCCTGTCGAGCGGCATGAAGGCGCAGACCACCTTCTTCCTCGAGAAACGCCCGATTTATCAATGGATGTTCTCACCTTTCTACGACATGAAAAAAAGCTTAACGGGGCCGATCCGTGAATAAAACACCCTTTGAGACCATCACCAGCAAGCTGAATCTGGCCCTGAGAAAGAAGGTGCCGCAGATCCTGCAAACCGAAGCGGCCGAGTGCGGCCTGGCCAGCCTGGCCATGGTTTGCGGTTACTACGGCATGAACGTCGATCTGTTCAACCTGCGGCAAAAGTTCGGCATCTCGTCACGCGGCGCCACCCTGGCGTCGCTGATCGACATCGCCGCGTCCCTGGCGCTGAAAACCCGCGCGCTGTCCCTCAGCATCGATGAAATCAAGGAGCTGAAGACCCCCTGCATCCTGCATTGGGACATGAACCACTTCGTGGTGCTGGTCGGGGTGCGCGGCGGCCGCATCGTCATTCACGACCCGGCCTTCGGCCGCCGGGTGATCGGCCTGCAGGAGCTGTCGCTGCATTTTACCGGCGTGGCGCTGGAGCTGTGGCCGGGCAGCGAGTTCACCCCGGTCACGCAGCAGAGCAAGCTGCATATCCGCACCCTGCTGCGCAACGTCAGCGGCCTGAAAGGCGCGCTGATCAAAATCTTCTGCCTGTCGCTGGTGATTGAGGCCATCAACCTGCTGATGCCGGTCGGCACCCAGCTGGTGATGGACCACGTGATACAGGCCGGCGATCACGATCTGCTGGCGCTGATCTGCATCGGGCTGCTGTTCTTCATTCTGTTTCGCACCTGCGTGGCGATGCTGCGCTCCTGGACCAGCATCGTGATGGGCTCGCTTATCGACGTGCAGTGGAAGGCCGGGCTGTTCGACCACCTGATGAAGCTGCCGCTGGCCTATTTCGAAAAGCGCAAGCTGGGTGACATCCAGTCGCGTTTCGGCTCGCTGGACACCATCCGCACCACGTTCACCACCAGCATCGTCAACAGCATCATCGACGGCATCATGTCCATCGGCGTGTTCGTCATGATGCTGCTGTACGGCGGCTGGCTGGTGTGGGTGGTGATGGGCTTCACGGTGATTTACGTGGTGTTGCGCCTTTCCACCTACCGCCACTATCGTCAGGCGTCGGAAGAGCAGCTGGTCAAGGGCGCCAAGGCCGGCTCGCACTTTATGGAAACGCTATACGGCATCGGCACCCTGAAAGCGCTGGGCCTGGCGGGCACCCGCTCGCAATACTGGCTGAATCTGAATATCGACACCACCAACGCCAACATCCGCCTGACCAAGCTGGACATGATGTTCGGCGGCGTCAACTCGCTGATCAGCACCTGCGATCAGATCGTCATTCTGTGGCTGGGCGCCTCGCTGGTGATCGACAACCAGATGACGCTGGGGATGTTCGTGGCGTTCAACGCCTACCGCGGGCAGTTCTCCGACCGCGCCTCCAACCTGATCGACATGGTGCTGCGGCTGCGCATGCTGAGCCTGCACAACGAGAGGGTGGCGGACATCGTGCTGTCGGAGCCGGAGAAACAGATGCCGCCGCGGCAGCTGTATGCGCCCAACGAAGCGGCGGCGTTCGACGTGCGCGACCTGTATTACCAGTACGACAGCCTGTCGAAGCCGGTGATTGCCGGCATCAACCTGCAGATAGCGGCGGGAGAAAGCGTGGCGATCGTCGGCCCGTCGGGGATAGGCAAGACCACGCTGATGAAGCTGATGAGCGGCCTGCTGGAGCCGAGCAGCGGCGCGCTGTTCATCAACGGGCTGAATATCCACGACATCGGCGTCAACAACTACCGGCAGTGCATCGCCTGCGTGCTGCAGGACGACAAGCTGTTCTCGGGTTCGATAGCGGAAAACATCGCCGGTTTCGATGCGACGCCGAACCTGGAGCTGATCGTGGCCTGCACCCGCCACTGCAACATCCACGACGACATCATGCAGATGCCGATGGGCTACGAAACGCTGATTGGCGAGCTGGGCGGGAGCCTGTCGGGCGGGCAGAAACAGCGTTTGCTGATCGCGCGGGCGCTGTACCGGCGGCCGAACATTCTGTTTATGGACGAAGCCACCAGCCACCTCGATCTGGCCAACGAAATGCACATCAACAACGCGATAGCGGCGCTGAAGATCACACGCATCATCATCGCCCACCGGCCTTCCACCATCGCCTCGGCCGACAGGGTGGTCAGCCTGGCGCCGCCGGAGCAACCCGGCGCCTGACTTCAGGCAAAAAAAACGGCCGCACAAGCGGCCGTTTTTCATTAATCTGCTGAAGGTTATACGATAAAATCAACCTGCTGCAGCGGATGCCCAACGATCTTCACCAGGAAATCGGCGCTGGTAAAATCACCGCCCATGTTAATCGCCAGATCGCTGACGTTGGTCGCCTGATCATAAGTCAGGGTCGCTTCACCCGCCTTGCCGCTGAACTCGCTGACAAAAGTCACCTTCTGCAAGCCTTCACCGGTGTTGAACACCGACAGGTCTATTTTGTCGGTGCCGCTGACAAAATCGGTGATCCAATCTGGAGCCGCAGCCCGCGATTCGTTGTAGCTATTAAAGATAAAGGTATCGGCCCCTTCGCCACCAGACAGCTGATCGACGCCAACCCCGCCAATCAGCACGTCGTCGCCGGCGCCGCCAAACAGCATGTCATTACCGGCGCCGCCGGACAGAATGTCGTTGCCGGCTTCGCCTCTCAGCACGTTGCTGCCGTCGTTGCCGGCGATAAAGTTATTCAACTCGTTGCCGGTGCCAACGATGTTGTCCTTGCCGGTCAACACCAGATATTCAACGTTCTTGGCGAGCGTATAGCTGACCGAGGACTGCACGGTATCCAACCCTTCACCGTAGTTTTCATGCACTTCATCACGAATATCGTCGACGATATAGGTGTCGTTGTTGCCGCCGCCGTACATTTTATCCGCGCCGGCGCCGCCGTCGAGGATATCGTCGCCGTCTTTGCCGTACAGCCAGTCATTGCCCCGGCCACCGGAGATATGATCGTTGCCGTAGCCGCCATACAGGTGATCGGAGAAGATGCTGCCGTTAACCGTTCTGGCGTCGTGCACCGGATCGAGAATGCCGGTCAGCAACAGATCCAGCGTATTGGTCACCAGCCCGTTTTTGTTCAATACGATATCGACGGCCAGGCGCCCCACCCCGCCCACCAGGTTGGCGGTCAGCGCCGCGGTCAGCCCGCCGAGGAACGGCAGCAGGCCATCGGCCGGATCGGAAACCTGCACATAGTTATCGCCAAAGCCCAACGGCGGCGGGAAAACATCCCCCAGCACCCCGGCCCAGCCGGCAGGCGGCAGCCCCAGGTTTTCCAATGCCTGGGACACGTCGGTGTTCACTACGTCGCCGGCCGTTTGCATGCCGCCGTGGGACAGCGCATCATTGATCACGGTGAGCGCCAACGCATCGGAAGCCTGCTGGAAGGTCGCTTCGGAAATCGGCTTGCCCTGCAGCAGGGAAGCTATCTTGGTGGAGCCGCGCACAAATTCACTGTATGCCGAATTATCGCCGGCGTTGATGCCCACCACGTCGCTAATCCAGGTCTCCAGCTTAATCAATTCTTTCGCATGTTCGTCACCGAACAAATAAACCGCAGTCGGCGGCAAATTACCGGTATAGGCCACCCGCGCTTCATGCACGATATCACGGATATAACGGTAGCCATCGGCATATTGACCCGTGTCGCGCAGCTCAGCCAGCTTCTTTGATTGTTCTTCGGTAAACGACACCAAAACATCACTGTTTTGCGTAGCCATATATTTTTCCTTAAATATAATTCAGCAAAAAATTGCCGGCCATTTATAAAAATGGCCGGCACGGGCATCGGTTAATTAGCCGCGGCCCCATTCAGAGGTCACATGGTAAGGCTGGCTCAGTTCATAAGTCGCCCCCAGCGCCTGGCCGATGCCGGCGCTGATTTTCAGACCTGCGCCAATCAGCGTATCGCCCAGCTCGTGCACTGGCGCAACAAATGGAATCGCATTCAGCGCCTGACCGATCGGCGCCACGGCATTAAAGAAGGCGTTAGTGAGATCCACCGCCTGTAAAATATTATTGCCCGCAATGCTGCTCAGCAAACCGGCACCCGTTACCTGCTCAATTTCCTTCTGAGAAAGTTCGATCATGTTAATTACTCCAATAAAACATCGGTAACAAAGGGTATTTAACAGGAAAAATAAGACGTAAAAAATGTTAGCCATACTGAAGACATATGAATTTCACATTCCTTATGCAATGCGCGCTAATCTTTCCTGATTAAAATCATACCCTGCTCTTCTTAATCATGCCCAGCCAAAGAAAACTCCATTCCCGGCGATGGACACACTGATTGTAGAGCATTCTAAATTCGACAACCAGTTTCTAAACAGACGCTAAAAAGGCCCCGCAGGCATTTCCAAATAAATAGGATTATTGCTAGCCGCCTACCTGGAGGCAGGATAGAAAAACCTAAGAATCAATCAAGAAATTAACAGAAAGTGGGAATGAGAAACAAAAAAACCTGATAAGTGCGTATCTTACTCAGCCGTTAAAATTAAGACAAAACGTCGACCGCAGATTTTTTAATATTTAGAAACATCAGAAAACATAGGATTTTTTTTATATTTCTGCGGCCAAAAATCTCTTTTTATTTACATTAATTTACAATTAAAAATAAAACCAACGACAGGAAATAATTAAATAATCATTTAAAAACATAGGTATAGTCAAATACTATCTTAAATTAAGACTTATCCTAATCATATTTCCTTGGCAATATCTTTACAAAAGACTTATACCTTAATGGCGAACGCGTTCGCAGAAAGGGAATAAGGCGTATCTCAGATACGTATTTCAAGTTTCATCATGGAAATGGAGATTAAGATGAAAGAACTTAATGTTAATCAAATTGAAGAAGTCAATGGCGCAACTTTCGGCCTGGGATTGGCCATTATCGGCGCAGGCGTTGGCTTCATCGGTGACACCCTTGGCCACCTGGCCGGCCTGTGGGGCAACGGCTGCAAGCCGCAACCACCGGTTTGCCCGCCGCCAAAACCGCCTGTTTGCCCGCCGGAGCCGCCAGTCTGCGAATAACGGGTAGTTAAATTAACTTCGCCGGTGCGCGCGCCCGGCGGAGTTTTTAGCGCTGTTCTAGTCGCCCATAATCCGATGAATTTGCAGATACTGCACCAGCATGATGGTTTTGCCATCTTTAATTCGGCCGTCGGCAATCATCGCCACCGCCTCGCTGAACGGCAGTTCGATCACCTCGATGTCTTCATCTTCTATACCGCCGCCGGCCTCTCGCCGCTCATTATCATGATATTCGGCAATAAAGAAATGCACGATCTCGGTGACGCCGCCCGGGGACATGTAGGCTTCAAAAATCTTTTTCACCTCACCAACCTGAAAGCCGGTCTCCTCCACCGCTTCGCGACGCGCGCATTGTTCGGGCGAATCGGCATCCAGCAGGCCGGCGCAGGCCTCCAGCAGCATGCCGCTTTCATTACCGTTCACGTAAGTCGGCATGCGGAACTGATTGGTCAGCACCAGAGTGCCCTTGGCGCGGTTGTACAACAAAATGGTGGCGCCGTTGCCCCGATCGTAGACTTCGCGCATCTGCTGAACGGAACGGCCATCCTTGCGCATCAAATCGAACGTGTATTTATGCAGCACGTACCAGTTATCCGACAGCAGCTCTTTCTTAACATTCTCAATCTTCGATGACATGAACTCTTCTTCCATTGGCTGAAACGTGAAAATCATACCGCGATCGGGCGCCCCTGCGGCAAGCGATTTGCAACAAAATTCGCGCGGCGGCCCCGGCTGGTCGCAGTTTGCCTCCCTTCCGGGCAGCGCACGCTATTTAATTGATTATACAGCGACTATTTTTTCATTTTGTTGACAACTTGATACAAATCGCGGCGCATTTTAGTTGCAAAAGTTATAGTTTTGCTTTCGAATGAAATCGACGACGCCTGCCGTCGGAAAGAAAAGGACTCGTGATTGCTTGTTAAACGCTCTGTGACCGGCAGCCTGGCCAAGGCTCTGTTTTGTATTGTTATTCTGTCGGTAATTTCAACCGGGCTGGCGTTAACTACCGTCGCCGGCAGCCAGAGCGATGCTGAAGCGATCAACATTGCCGGCTCGCTGCGCATGCAAAGCTACCGGCTGGCGTACGATCTCGATAACGGGGCCGCCGAGCTGGAACCGCATCTGCAGCAGTATCAACAATCGCTGCAGGCGCCGGCGCTGCTGAAGCTGGATCGCTTTTACGTGCCGGCCGAAGTGCGGGGAAAATACCTGGCGCTGCGCCAAACCTGGCACGGGCTGGCGCAACAGATCCGCGCCGGCCAAAGCGCCGCCTATCAGGCCCAGGTCGCCGGCTACGTCGCCCAGATTGACCATTTTGTCCTTGCGCTGCAGCGTTATTCCGAGCTGAAGCTGACCCTGGTGGCGACTGTCGGCGCGCTGGGGTATATCGCCATCATCGGCCTGGTGCTGTTTTGCATTCGCTTTATACGCCGCCAGGTGGTCGCGCCGCTGAAACAGCTGGTCGACGCCAGCCAGCGCGTGCAACAGCGGGATTTCAGGCATCCGCCGCTGGATGTCAGCCTGCCGAACGAGCTGGGCGTACTGTCGCAGGCCTTCACCGCCATGTCCGACGATCTGGCCGCCTTTTATCAGTCGCTGGAACGGCAGGTGCACGAAAAAACCCAACGCCTGCGGCAGGCCAACAAAACGCTGGCGGTGTTGTACAGCTGCTCGCAGGCGCTGAGCGAGCGCCAGATAGACCAGCGGGCATTTGAAAAAATCCTGCGTATCGTCCGCCAAAGCGAGCGGCTGCACTGCATCAGCCTGAGCGTCACGGACAGCCTCAGCCAGTGGCGCCTCAGCAGCGGCGAACCGGAACAGGCCCCGGCGTGGCATGCGCTGCCGATAGTGCAGGACGGTAAACCGCTGGGGGAACTGCGCTGGCAGCCGCAGGCGCAACCGCCGCATCCGTACCTGATGCAGAGCCTGGCCAACATGCTGAGCCGCGCCGTTTATTTCAACCGGGCGCAAAAACAGCACCAACAGCTGCTGCTGATGGAAGAACGCGCCACCATCGCCCGCGAGCTGCACGATTCGCTGGCCCAGGCGCTGTCTTTTCTGCGCATTCAGTTGGCGCTGCTGAAACGCAGCGTTAACGATAACCCCGTACAAGCGCGGGAAATTATCGATGATTTTGAACGCACGCTGGCCGATGCTTACCGCCAACTGCGCGAACTGTTGGCGACTTTCCGCCTGAATATTCAGGAGGCGGATCTGAACGAGGCGCTGCAGCGGCTGCTGCAGCCATTAAAGGCTCTGAGCGCCGCGCGGATTCAGTTACACTGTCGGCTTTCCTCGCAGGCGCTCAACGCCCAGCAGCAGGTGCATGCGCTGCAGATTGTGCGCGAAGCGGTGCTCAACGCCGTCAAGCACGCCGGAGCCAGTGAAATCGAGGTTCGCTGTGAAGTGAACGCCGCCGGCGATAACCTCTTCGTCATCGCTGACGACGGCTGCGGCATCGCCAGCCTGGAAGAGCCGGAAGGCCATTATGGTTTAACCATCATGACCGAACGCGCCGCCCGGCTGGGAGGTACGTTGCACATCCGACGGAGAGCCGCAGGCGGCACGGAGGTCTGCCTGACATTTCCGTCATAGCCCGCACGGCTGCCCCACCCTGCGTTACGTTTGCGCGCAGGCCGGCGGTCGCCTCGGGCTGTTGGTGGCGCCAATCGCCACTATGTTAAAAGAGTCCATCCACTGTGGAGCACGCCCCCGGGCGCGTTTGAGTGGCTTTACTTGCTACAGGGAGCATATTTCATGGTGATGAAGCACTACCGAGTAATGATCGTCGACGATCACCCGCTGATGCGGCGCGGCATCAAACAGCTGCTGGCGTTGGATCCGCTGTTTAACGTGGTGGCGGAGGCCGGCAACGGCAGCGAGGCGATCGCCCTGGCGCAGCAGCATGTCCCGGACGTGATCTTGCTGGATCTGAATATGAAGGGCATGTCCGGGTTGGATACCTTAAAGGCGTTGCGCGATGAGGGCGTGGATGCCCGCATCATCGTCCTGACGGTCTCCGATGCGCGCAGCGATCTGTATGCATTGATCGACGCCGGCGCCGACGGCTACCTGTTGAAAGACAGCGAACCGGAGCTGTTGCTGGATCACATCCGCGCCGCCGCCGAGGGGCAAAACGTGATCAGTGAAGCGGTGGCGGACTACCTGCTGTCGCGTAGCGAGCAGCACGATCCCTTCTCGGAGCTGACAGAGCGGGAGCTGGACGTGTTGCAAGAGGTGGCGCGCGGCATGTCCAACAAGCAGGTGGCGGCGCAGCTGCATATTTCTGAAGAAACGGTGAAGGTGCATATCCGCAACATGCTGCGCAAGCTGGACGTTCGCTCCCGCGTGGCGGCGACGGTGATGTATCTGGAGCATAAAAGCCAGTAACCGCACGCGTCCCCGGCCTGCAAGCCGGGGACCCCCTAGTCGATCGCGGCGAGCAGCGCCTGATGATGCTGGTGAACCCAGTGTTTATTGAGCGGCCCCCAGCTTTCAAGCTGATAGAAACCGTCGTTATTGCGCACTCCCTGTTGTACAAACTGCAGCGCCACGCCCAGGCCGGGCAAGGCTTTCAGCACGTCTTGCAACGTGCGGCGCGGCCAGCCGGTCAATTCCATCAGCCGCGGTACGTTGGGCCTTTCGCTATGGCTTATCAGCCAGCACAGATAAAGTCGACGCGCGAATACCGGATTAATTTCCATACCGAGCTCCTGCCATGAGGTGATTCCTGTTATTTTCGATTCCCTGCCCCAAAGGGTGCGCAAGGTCGTTGATAGTCATAAAAATGTCGTAATGACCTTTTTTAACCGCAATGGGTACGGCATCGCAGGTTTCTACTACCGTTATTTACATTATCTCCTTTTTTTCTCCACGCTTTACCCAGCCATCGCGAGTAAAGTGCAATAGCGCCGGGATCCTTCCCAGCCGCTGATATGCATAATCCAGATGCGTCTTAAAGATAGAACAAGTCATAACGAGGTTCGCGCTGCATGGCCAATTTTTTTATTGATCGCCCGATTTTCGCCTGGGTTTTGGCAATCATTCTTTGCCTGACCGGCGCTTTGGCGATCTTTTCATTACCCGTTGAGCAATACCCGAACCTGGCGCCGCCGAACGTGCGCATCTCCGCCACCTACCCCGGCGCCTCTGCGAAAACGCTGGAAAATACCGTTACGCAGATTATCGAACAGAACATGACCGGTCTGGACAACATGATGTATATGTCGTCCCAAAGCACCAACACCGGCCAGGCAACGGTGACGCTGACCTTTGAAGCCGGCACCGATCCCAATGAAGCGATGCAGCAGGTGCAGAACCAGCTGCAAGCGGCGATCAAGCGTCTGCCGCAGGCGGTGCAAAATCAGGGGGTAACGGTATCGAAATCCGGCGACACCACCCTGATGATGGTCGCCTTCGTCTCCACCGACGGCAGCATGGACAAGCAGGACATCGCCGACTACATCGTTTCCAACCTGCAGGACCCGCTCAGCCGCATCAACGGCGTGGGCAGCATGGACGTTTACGGCTCGCAGTACGCCATGCGCATCTGGCTCGATCCCAACAAGCTGAACAGCTATCAGCTGACCACCCAGGACGTGGTCAGCGCCATTCAATCGCAGAACGCCCAGGTGGCGGTCGGCCAGCTCGGCGGCACGCCGTCGGTCGACAAGCAGGCGCTGAACGCCACCATCAACGCGCAGTCGCAGCTGCAAACGCCGGAACAGTTCCGCCAAATCACCCTGCGGGTCAATAAAGACGGTTCGCTGGTGACGCTGGGCGACGTTTCCACCATCGAGCTGGGCGGCGAGAACTACAACTACCTCAGCCGCTATAACGGCATGCAGGCCGCCGGCATGAACATCAAGCTGGCCTCGGGCGCCAACGAGCTGCAAACCGACCAGTTGGTGAAAGACAAAATCGCCGAGCTGTCGCAGTACTTCCCGCACGGGCTGGAGGCCAAGGTAGCCTATGAAACCACGCCATTCGTCAAAGCCTCAATCCATGACGTGGTAAAAACCCTGCTGGAAGCCATATTGCTGGTGTTCCTGGTGATGTACCTGTTCCTGCAGAACTTCCGCGCTACCCTGATCCCCACCATCGCCGTGCCGGTGGTGTTGATGGGCACCTTCGCCATCCTTTCCGCCTGCGGATTCAGCATCAATACCCTGACCATGTTCGCCATGGTGCTGGCGATCGGCCTGCTGGTGGACGATGCCATCGTGGTGGTGGAAAACGTCGAACGCGTGATGAGCGAAGAAGGCCTGCCGCCACGCGAAGCCACGCGAAAATCCATGGGACAAATTCAGAGTGCGCTGGTCGGCATCGCCATGGTGCTGTCGGCGGTGTTCGTCCCTATGGCGTTCTTCGGCGGCACCACCGGCGCCATCTACCGCCAGTTCTCCATCACTATCGTTTCCGCCATGGTGCTCTCGGTGCTGGTGGCGATGATCCTGACCCCTGCCCTGTGCGCCACGCTGCTCAAGCCGATCGCCAAGGACCATCACCACGGCAAGCGCGGTTTCTTCGGCTGGTTCAACCGCATGTTTAACCGCAATACCGACCGCTATGAGCGCGGCGTTGCGCGAGTATTGCACGCCAGCACCCGTTATATGGTGATTTACCTGCTGCTGCTCGGCGGCATGGCGCTGCTGTTTATCAAACTGCCGACCTCGTTCCTGCCGCAGGAAGATCGCGGCATCTTTACCGTACAGGTGCAGTTGCCGGCCGGCTCAACCCTGCAGCAGACCTCCAAAGTGGTGGAGAAAGTGGAGCACTACTTCCTGACCAAGGAAAAAGAGGACGTACTCTCGGCCTTCGCCATCATCGGCTCCGGCCCGGGCGGCAACGGCCAGAACGTGGCGCGCCTGTTTATCCGCCTGAAAGATTGGGACCTGCGCACCTCGGGCGCCAACACCTCGTTCGACATTATCGAGCGCGCTACCAAGGCATTCGAAAACATTAACGAAGCGCGCGTGATCGCCAGCAGCCCGCCGGCGATCACCGGGCTGGGCAACTCCGCCGGCTTCGATATGGAGCTGGAGGATCACGCCGGCCTCGGCCACGATAAGCTGATGGCGGCCCGTGACCAATTGCTGAAGCTGGCCGGAGAAAACCCGCTGCTGGCGCGGGTGCGTCATAACGGGCTGGACGACAGCCCGCAGCTGCAGATCGACATCGACCAACGCAAGGCGCAGACCCTGGGCGTCTCGATCGACGACATCAACAACACGCTGTCGACCGCCTGGGGATCGACCTACGTTAACGACTTCGTGGATCGCGGCCGGGTGAAAAAGGTCTACGTGCAGGCGGCCGCGCCGTACCGCATGCTGCCAGGCGACATCGACAAATGGTATGTCCGCAACAGCGCCGGCGGCATGGTGCCGTTCTCGGCCTTCGCCACCTCGCACTGGGAATACGGTTCACCGCGGCTGGAGCGCTATAACGGCAGCTCGGCGCTGGAGATCGTCGGCGAAGCGGCCGAAGGCGTCAGCACCGGCACCGCGATGACCGAGATGGAGAAAATCGTCGGCCAACTGCCGACCGGCTTCGGCCTGGAATGGACCGCGATGTCCTACCAGGAACGCCTGTCCGGTTCGCAGGCGCCGGCGCTGTACGCCATTTCGCTGCTGGTGGTGTTCCTGTGCCTGGCGGCGCTGTATGAAAGTTGGTCAATCCCGTTCTCGGTCATGCTGGTGGTGCCGCTGGGGGTCATTGGCGCCGTGGCAGCCACCTGGATGCGCGGCCTGGAGAATGACGTCTATTTCCAGGTGGGTCTGTTGACCATCATCGGGCTGTCGGCGAAAAACGCCATCCTGATCGTCGAGTTCGCCAACGAGCTGAACAGCAAAGGGCAGGAGCTGATGTCGGCGACGCTCGAAGCCTCGCGCATGCGCCTGCGGCCGATTTTGATGACCTCGCTGGCGTTTATCTTCGGCGTGCTGCCGATGGCCATCAGCAGCGGCGCCGGCTCCGGCAGCCAACACGCGGTCGGCACCGGCGTGATGGGCGGCATGATCTCCGCCACTCTGTTGGCTATCTTCTTCGTGCCGCTGTTCTTTGTGCTGGTGCGCCGCCGCTTCCCGGGCAAAACGGCGCCGGCGGCAAAAGCGGAAAGCGCCGCGGAATAACGGCCAATAAAAAAGCAGCGTCGGGCAACCGATGCTGCTTTATTTCGAACGAAAGTCCCGTTCCCAAGGTGCTTCAAATGATAACCAATAAGCCCACCTTGCCTCGCGCTTCAACACAGTGTCAGTTACCCAACATCTCATCAATGAAGTCTTTCCAGTTCCCTAGTTCACGATCAACCATAATGCTTTACAACCTCAATTATTAGACGAAGCGGATTCTACGCCTGTTTTTTGAGCAAGTGAAGCGGTTCGGGAACGATGCCGCCCGCGGAAACCGGGGTTGGCGCACATTTTCGTATTTATCTTATCAATGGCCGGCTCTTCTATACCCTTGTACTCTCAATTCTTCCGTAGTAGCGTGCCAAAGGTATAAAAATTCCCCACCTGAGGCTATGCCATGTCCGCTACGCTGACCATCGAACAACTGAAAAGGCTGGGCCGTTATCCTGAAGCGACCGAACTGGCGCGGCAGCAGCTGTTGTTGCAGCCGGAAGACGCCGGGCTGCACTACCAACTGGCCTGCCTGTACGACGTACAGGGGCTGGAACAGCAGGCCATCCCCTGTTATCTCGCCGCGCTGGCGCGCGACCTGCCGGCCGCCCAGCGCCAAGGGGCCTGGCTGGGCCTCGGCAGCACCTACCGGGCGCTCGGGCAATATCAGCAATCGCTGAGCGCCTTCGATAGCGGGTTGACGGAGTTTCCGCAGGCCAAAGAGCTGACGTTGTTTCGCGCCATGACTCTGTACAACCTGGGCGAAACCAAACAGGCGGTGGCCGACTTGCTGTTATTGCTGGCGGAAACCTCGTCGCATGGCGACATCAGCAGTTACCAACGCGCCATCCGCGAATACGCCGCCGATCTCGACCGCATTGGCTAGGGGGAAACATGGATATTCTGACTGACCCCAACCGCTGCACTCCCGACTGGCAGCGGCTGTGCCGGCTGCTGGAAGACGCGGGATTGGGTGAGCGCGATCCGCGGGTGATGCAGCGGGTGTATCAACATAGCCAGTTTTGCTATTGGGGATTTATTGACGGTGAACTGATGGCCACCGCCCACGCCATCAGCGACATGACCTCCGTCGCCTACCTGGCCGACGTGGCTGTCGATCCGCGTTTTCAGGGCCAGGGGCTGGGCCGGCGGCTGATGGACCGGGTGATGCGGGATCTTGCGCCGCTCGGCAAGGTGTTTATCTATTCGGTGCCGGACAAGCTTGAATTCTATAAGAAATACGGCTTCCACAGCCTGACCACCGGCATGGTGTACGCCGACGGCGCCGCCCTGCAACGCCTGCAAGACAGCGGCTACGTACGCTGAGGTCCAGATGCGGATAAAACCAAAAACCAAACGGGAAGGCCTAAATTTATGTCCGAAAAATCATGGCTCATTGAAACTGAACTAAAAAGCCAAACCATCAGCCTTATTCCCTTACGTAAAGAACACGCACCGGAGCTGGCGCAGGCGGCTATGGATGGAAGATTGTGGGAACTGTGGTTTACTTCCGTTCCGACTGAACACACCGTTGATAACTATGTGAGCCAAGCGTTGAGTGAACAATCAGCCGGCCGGGCATTACCCTTCGTCATCGTGCATAACGCAACGCAGAAAATTATCGGTACCACCCGTATTTGTAATGCCGATGGGCAAAACCGTCGGGTGGAAGTCGGCTATACTTGGTATGCAAAAAGTCATCAGAAAACCGCCGCTAATACAGAGTGCAAACTCCTGTTGCTCAGTTATGCCTTTGAAGAGCTGGCGGTAATTGCCGTTGAATTTCGTACTCACTGGCACAATCACATTTCAAGAGCGGCGATCGCCCGACTCGGCGCCAAGCAAGATGGCGTATTGAGAAATCACCAAAAAAATGCAGATGGCAGCTATCGCGACACGGTGATTTTCTCGATCATTGACCATGAGTGGCCGATGGTGAAAAAAAGCTTAGGTTATAAATTACACCAACCCAGAGAGTAAGAGCGATAAAGCAGGCTAAAGCGCCTTGCTCATAAAAATCCGCCGGGTACCCGATGGCAGACAGGGCACCTCGCCAAAGCGCACCCAACCTTGCTTCTCATAGAATTTCGGCGCCTGGAAGCTGATGGTGTACAGCACCGCAGATACGCAGCCACGCCGCCGCCCTTCTTCTTCAAACCTGCGCAGCAACGCACTGCCGACCCCGGAGCCGCGCAGCGCCTTGGGCAGGTGAAACAGATCGAGAAACAGCAGGCCCAGCGATGAACGGCCGATAATGCCGCCCAACACCTCGCCGCTATGCGGATCTCTTACCACTACCGCCAGCGGCAGCCGATCGTTGTTGCCGGTGATCTCGTCGTTATAGCTATCCAGCCCTTCGCTGATGAGCGCTTCAATTTCTGTACTGACGTTGTCGCGAGCCTCTATCGGGTAATTATTCATCCTGTTCTCATATGGCTGACATCCGGTATCACCACAGAGTAGCAAAAATTCGCCATAGCGGATCCGCACCGCACTTTTTCACGCTTTCCCCGGCTTTCAGACCATTGGACGGTGGAACTCAGGGCGGTTTTTCGGCATGCTGGATGCCGGTTTTCATTTTCCGCTCCGGCGGTTTACCACTGGCGTTCAGCCGGTGTTTGGTTGCAGAGAAGGTTTTGACTCCATGACGTTGACCATGTACGGCATCAAAAATTGTGACACCATCAAAAAAGCGCGCCGCTGGCTGGAAGAACAGGGCGTGGCCTATCAATTTCACGACTACCGCGCTGACGGGCTGGACGAACGGCTGCTGCGCGGTTTTGTCGAGCGCCTGGGCTGGGAGCCGCTGCTGAACACCCGCGGCACCACCTGGCGCAAGCTGGATGAGGCGCAACGCAACGCCTGCGACAACGCCGACGCGGCCATCGCGCTGATGCTGGCCCAGCCGGCCATCATCAAACGCCCGCTGTTGGACGACGGCAAGGGCCATGCCCTGCTCGGCTTCAGCGCCGACGGTTATCAGCAATTTGTCTCCGAGGTCACAGCATGATTTGCCCGGTTATCGAACTGGCCCAGCAGTTGATCAAACGCCCTTCCCTCAGCCCGCATGACGAGGGTTGCCAGCAGCTGATGATCGACCGCCTGAAGGCTATCGGCTTTACCGTCGAAGCGATGGACTTTGAAGACACCCAGAACTTCTGGGCCTGGCGCGGCGAAGGCCAAACGCTGGCGTTTGCCGGCCATACCGACGTGGTGCCGACCGGCGACGAAAAGCGTTGGGACAACCCGCCGTTTGAACCGGCCATCCGCGACGGCATGCTGTACGGCCGCGGCGCGGCGGACATGAAAGGTTCGCTGGCGGCGATGGTGGTGGCGGCGGAGCGTTTTGTCGCCGCCAACCCCGATCACCGCGGCCGGCTGGCGTTCCTCATCACCTCCGACGAAGAGGCCAGCGCCACCCACGGCACCGTCAAGGTGGTGGAAGCGCTGATGGCGCGCAACGAACGGCTGGATTACTGCCTGGTCGGCGAGCCTTCCAGCACCGAGCGCGTCGGCGACGTAGTGAAAAACGGCCGTCGCGGCTCAGTCACCGCCAACCTGCACATCCACGGCGTTCAGGGCCACGTCGCCTATCCGCACCTGGCGGATAACCCGGTGCACCGCGCCATGCCGGCGCTGAATGAGCTGGTGGCGATCGAGTGGGATCGCGGCAACGAATTCTTCCCGCCGACCAGCATGCAAATAGCCAACGTGCAGGCCGGCACCGGCAGCAACAACGTGATCCCGGGCGAGCTGTTCGTGCAGTTCAACTTCCGCTTCAGCACCGAGCTGACCGATGCGCTGATCAAACAGCGGGTGGAAGAGCTGCTGGAACGCCACCAGCTGAACTACAGCATCGAATGGCGCCTGTCCGGCCAGCCTTTCCTCACCGCGCGCGGCGCGCTGGTGGATGCAGTCGTCAACGCCGTCGAACATTACTCCGAAATTACGCCGCAGCTGCTGACCACCGGCGGCACCTCGGATGGCCGCTTTATTGCCCTGATGGGCGCGCAGGTGGTGGAGCTGGGGCCGGTCAACGCCACTATCCATAAGGTTAACGAGTGCGTGAACGCCTCGGATCTGCAGCTGCTGAGCCGCATGTATCAACGCATCATGGAGCAACTGGTCGCATGATCACCGACGAAATGCTGACCGGGCGCGCCACCGAGCATCTGGCGCCGCTGAGCGGCAGCCACCGGCTGCAGCCCGCCGCGGTAAGCGCTTTCCTCGCCATGCAGCAGGCGGCGCAGGCGGCGGGATTCGATCTGCAGCCCGCCAGCACCTTCCGGGATTTCGATCGGCAATTGGCGATCTGGAATGGAAAATTCTGCGGTGAGCGCCCAGTATTAGATAAGGACAGCAAGCCTATCGACATAGCGCCGCTGTCCGCCGCCGAGCGTTGCGAAACCATCCTGCGCTGGTCGGCGTTGCCGGGTGCCAGCCGCCACCACTGGGGCAGCGATCTGGACGTGTACGACCCATCGCTGCTGCCGGCAGGGCAAAAGCTGCAGCTGGAGCCCTGGGAATATGAGCAAGGGGGGTATTTCCATGCGCTCAATCTGTGGCTGACGGCGCATATGGCAGAGTTCGGCTTTTATCGCCCGTTCACCGAAGAAGGGGACGGCGTGGCGGTAGAGCCCTGGCATCTGAGCTACCGCCCGCTGGCGCAAGAGCTCGAACAGCGGCTGACGCCGGCGCTGCTGCTGGCGGCCTGGCGAGACAGGGAGGTTGCCGGTGCCGAATGGCTGCAAGGCCATTTGCCATCGATTTTTTCGCGTTTTATACGCAGTGAAGGAAAGGAGTGAATATGCAATGGTTAGCTGATTACTGGTGGATTATCCTGCTGGTGCTGGTCGGAATGATCGTCAGCGGCATCAAAGAGCTGCGCCGCGTTGACGTCAAAGGCTACCTGGCCGACAAACCCGAGTTGCCGCCGCACCGCGATAACAACGCCCAGTGGGACGACGAAGACGACTGGCCGAAAAAGAAATGACATCAGGGCGCTCCGGCGCCCTGAGTTTTATTTGAACGCGATGAGATCGCCGCGTTTGCCGAACATCGCTTCGTCCCAGTAACGCTGCGGCACGTAGTAATGCAGGCGCTCCAGGGCGTTGTTCATCATGCCCTGGTTAATCGCATGGCCCACCTCTTGCTCCACGTCCAGCGTGACATCAACGCCGTTGGCCCGTAACCTTTCCGCTGCGGCCTGAGCGTGCTGTACCGCGATCGTCGCATCCTGTTCGCCGTGGATAAGATGCACCACGGTTTCACCCAATGCCTGTTCCGGCAAGTTGGCAAAGCGCCCGCTGAACGCCACTACCCTCCCGGCCAGCTCGGGTTGCGCCTTCAACGCCTCCAGCGCCATGATCGATCCCTGCGAGAAACCGACCAGCGCGGTGCCAGCGTAGCCTACGCCGCTCTGCCGCTGCCAGTAACGCACAATCTCGATGAACGTCGGCATCACCTCGGCGATGCGTTCCGCCCGATTCTCTTCGGTCACGCCCTGCACCGAGAACCACTGGCGGCCGTTGCCGGTGCCGAAGGCAGAGGGGCCACCGACGCTCACCACCAGCGCCTGCGGGAAATCCTTGGCGAAATAGCGGCCGATCTCCCCCATCGCCACCGGGTTGTCGCCCACACCGTGAAACAGCAGGATCAGCTGCGCAGCCGGCGAGGCCGGGCTTTGTACAACGAAATGCTCATGTTTCATCGATGACTCCTCGGATTATCAAAAATTCCGCCCGGCACACCGCGCCCCGGGCCACTGCCGCCCACTATACGCCGCTGAGAAATCAGGAAAATCGGGTTTTATTGAGCAACTTCTTCAATTTATTGCAACGATTGCGCCCAGTTGCGCCAATAGCGGCAATGTTGCTCATCAAGCTGTTCCAACGCCTGCGCCGCTTCGTGCCGCCAGTGGCGCAACAGGGCCTTTTGGCCGCTGAAGCTGAACTGCGCCGCACACGCGGGCGCCGGCAGTTGCCGCTGCAGATGCATCCGCAGCGCCGGCAACGGCAGAGCGCTGGCCAGCAGCAGCCGCTGCAGCGCGCCCAGGCCGGCCTCCAGCGGGCGATGGGCGAAGGCGAAACCGGCCAGTTCGCGCCAGTCCTCCTCCGCCAACTGCGGATCGCCGTCGTCGCCGGGGATCTCCAGCGGCAGATCGATGCGCTGCCTCAGCCAGCGCCAGTCGCGCGCCAGATGCTTGTGCGCCGCATGCCGCAGCGCCTCCCCCTGCTCGCTCAGCGGCAGAATGGCCATGGCGGTATAGCAGCCGCTGCTGGCCTCCGGCTTGCTGCCAATGCGCACCAGCTCAAAACCGCAAGACTGCCAGAAGCGCCACAGCGATTCGGTATAGCCAAAACTGACCGAAAGAAAATCCAGCCCCTGCGCCTGTTGACGCTGTTCGTCGATCAGGCGGCGGGCAATGCCCTGCCGCCGCAGCGCCGGCAATACCGCAATGCGCGTTATGCGCCGCGAACGCAGCGTCGGCGCCCACCACTGGCCGCCGTGCGCCGCCAGCGACTGCGCCACCAGGTTGCCGCGCGGCCGCCGCCGCCCGGCCCAAACTTCATGCGCCAGTTCGGCGCTCAGGCCGCCCTCGTCCGCCAGCCACAGCGCGCCGACCACCTCGTGATCCGCCTGCGCCAGGGCAAAGTGCATGCCGGGCGCATCCATCAACCGCCGCAGGTCCAGCGGCGAGGTGCGGTAATGCGCGCTGCTCAACAAGGCATAAAAACGCGCCAGCCGCTGCGGCTCCGCACACAGCTCCCGCTGTTCCGCCCGGCTGAAGCCAATCTGCTGCGCGGCCGCCCGCCATTCCGGCAGCTCATTGAACAGCAGCGCATGGTCTAACACACGTTCCAACGGATCGCCCTGCGCCCAGCGCATCGGCTGCTGCAGGCTCAGCGGCTGGAACGACGGCAGCCCGGCGCAGAACTTCAGCAAGAAACCGCGCCCGGTGCCTTCGTAACCCTGCACCGTGGTGGTCAGCAGCACCCGCGGGAAATAGCTGACCAGCTGCTGCAACAGCGGGCCGGGAATGGCGGCCGCTTCATCCACCAGCAGCCACCCCACCTGGCTGACGTTCTGCTCGCGGCAGTGCGCCAACAGCGCATCGGGCGCCCAAAATTGCGCGCGCCCCTGCGCCCATTCAGTGGCGACGTCGGTGGCCGCCCGGCTCGGGCCGGTTACCCAGCAGGTGAGCGGCGAATTCGCCACCAGCATGCCCGCCAGCGTTGACTTACCGCGGCCGCGCGCGGCGGTCAGCACCCAGATGCCGGAGGCTGCATTCAGCAATTGGCTCAACAGCGCCTGCTGCTCGGCGGAAGGCCGCCCATCGGGCTGGCGCCAGGGCGCACGCGCCGGCAGCGGCGCGAGCGACAGCGCTTCGCCTTGCCGCCACAGCGTGACCTCGTCGTCGGCGGCCAAATGGCGCTGCAAATGCCGGATAAAGTGCGGTGTGGTGACAGGTTGCGGGCAATCGCTCCAGCGCAGGCTGTCGCCGTCCGGCAATTGGTGCCACTGCCGCCAGGGCGGGGCCAGCAGCAGCAGCCAACTGCCGGCGCGCAGGGTGCCCGCCAGCGCCGCCAGCGCCTCCACGTCAAGCCCCTGCGTGGCGTCGAACACCGCATGCAGCCGCTCTTGCCCCAACAGCTGGCGCACCGCGCCGCTCGCCATTGCAGCCACCCCGGTGGGCGGGTTGTCGCCGACCCACGGCCAATCGCCCGGCAGCGTTGCGGCCAGTCGTTGCGCCTGCTGTCGGCACCATTCAGGTTCACCGCTGAGCACCAGCAGGCGCCTGATGCCCTGCTGCTGCATAGGGTGTTGCATTGTCTGTAACATCAGAATCCAGACCTGAAAAAAATGCCGGAGTCAGGCTCCGGCATGGGGTGTATTAACGGGATGCGAAGGTGTTGCAGGTATTGGGGTCGCCGCTGTCAAAGCCCTGTTTGAACCAGGTATAGCGCTGTTGCGAGGTGCCGTGAGTAAAGCTGTCCGGCACCACGCGCCCTTGCCCCTGCTGTTGCAAACGGTCGTCGCCGATCGCCTGTGCGGCATTCAGCGCCGCCTGCAAATCCCCTTCTTCCAGCATCTGCTGTTTCTCGGCGTATTTGCCCCACACGCCGGCGAAGCAGTCCGCCTGCAGTTCCATCTTCACCGACAGGCGGTTAACTTCCGCCTGGCTGGCGCCCTGCTGCATCTGACGCACTTTCGGCTCGATGCCCAACAGGTTCTGCACATGGTGGCCCACTTCGTGCGCGACGACGTAAGCCTGGGCAAAATCGCCGCCGGCGCCGAGTTTGGTTTTCATGTCTTCGTAGAAGGACAAATCGATATACACCGTTTTGTCTCCCGGGCAGTAGAACGGCCCCATCGCCGCCTGGCCGGTGCCGCAGTTGGTGCGCGTTACGCCGCGGTACATCACCAGCTTGGGCGGTTGATAGGTTTTGCCCATGCGCTGGAACACTTCTTTCCAGTTATCTTCGGTTGACGCCAGCACCACCGAAGTAAACTTGGCCAGCTCATCGTCCTTCGGACTGATATTGGCACTCTGCTGCTGGCTCTGGCCGGTGACGTCACCGCCGCTCAACAACGGCGACAGATCGATGCCGTAATAGCCGGCCACCAGCACCACCACCACAAGGACGATACCGCCCTTGCCGCCAATCGGCGGACGAAAACCGCCGCCGCCACCCAGACCTGAAGACTGCCCGCGACGATCCTCAACATTGTCACTTTCCCGACGCCCTTGCCAACGCATAAGTAAACTCCAGATTAGGTTTTTAGTAATCGTAGGAAACTCGCCCACTGATTGCCATTATAAATGGTCAGCGGCGCGGGGAATGTAGAATTTTTCTGGAAATGCGAGGGGGGTGATGACGGAGCGGCCCGAACGGACAGCTCCGTATGGCGGCGGGAGGCTTAGTCCAGCTGCACGCCGATGCGGCGCGCCACTTCTTCATAGGCTTCGATCAGGCCGCCCAGGCTTTGGCGGAAACGGTCTTTGTCCATCTTGTCCAGGGTGTTTTTGTCCCACAGGCGGCTGCCGTCCGGCGAAAACTCATCGCCCAGCACCACTTCACCGTTGAACAGGCCGAACTCCAGCTTGAAGTCGACCAGGATCAGGCCCGCATCGTCGAACAGCTTGGTCAACACGTCGTTAGCCAGGTAGCTCAGCTCACGCATGCGCGCCAGATGCGCTTTGCTCACCCAACCGAAGGTTTCGCAGTAGGATTCGTTGACCATAGGATCGTGCATCGCGTCGTTTTTCAGGAACAGGTCAAACAGCGGCGGGTTCAGCACCAGGCCTTCTTCAATGCCCAGACGCTTCACCAACGAACCGGCGGCGCGGTTGCGGATCACGCATTCGACCGGCACCATGTCCAGCTTCTTCACCAGCACTTCGTTGTCGGACAGCAGGCGCTCCATCTGGGTCGGGATGCCGGCCTCTTCCAGTTTGCTCATGATGAAATGGTTGAACTTGTTGTTCACCATGCCTTTGCGATCGAACTGCTCAATGCGCTGACCATCCAGTGCTGACGTATCGTTGCGGAACTCCAACACCAGCAGATCGGGGTTTTCGGTGGTGTAGACGGTTTTTGCCTTTCCGCGATACAACTCAGCTAACTTTTGCATCTTACATACTCCAATAAAGAATTGTTTTAAAAACGCTTCAACACACAGGTGTGATATACCCAAAATAATTGGAGTTACAGCAAGGCGGCAAGGGCAGGAATCCCCGGGAGCTTA
>Ga0105251_10001152_pt1 | contig 22997 bp, 22 predicted proteins | sample KBSS64metaG_FD_80424 | JGI IMG/M metagenome (GOLD analysis project Ga0105251, IMG submission 80424) | Switchgrass rhizosphere microbial communities from Kellogg Biological Station, Michigan, USA - KBS S6-4 metaG | ecosystem: Host-associated > Plants > Roots > Rhizosphere > Soil | place...
ATTGATGGAACAACACAACCGCAATAACTGAAGCGTTCCGGTACTTTGTGCCGGGCGCTGTTTTTCTGTCTGGAGAGAGCAATGTCGTCTGAAGAACTGGATCTGGTGTGGAACAACATTAAAGCCGAAGCTCGAGCGCTTGCCGATTGTGAACCGATGTTGGCCAGTTTTTACCACGCGACTCTCCTCAAGCACGAAAACCTGGGCAGTGCGCTGAGCTATATGCTCGCCAATAAACTCGCCTCACCAATTATGCCAGCCATTGCGATTCGTGAAGTTGTCGAAGAAGCATATGCGGCAGAACCACAAATGATTGCTTCCGCTGCCTGCGATATTCAGGCTGTGCGCACCCGTGACCCGGCAGTCGATAAATATTCCACTCCGCTGTTATACCTGAAAGGTTTTCATGCGTTGCAGTCCTACCGTATCGGCCATTGGCTGTGGAAAGAGGGACGCAGGGCTCTGGCGATATTCCTGCAAAATCAGGTTTCGGTTTCATTTCAGGTAGATATTCACCCGGCTGCGAAAATTGGCTGTGGGATCATGCTCGATCACGCAACCGGCATTGTGATCGGTGAGACGGCAATCGTTGAAAACGACGTGTCGATTTTGCAGTCTGTTACCCTGGGCGGTACAGGCAAAACCAGCGGCGACCGCCACCCGAAAATTCGTGAAGGCGTGATGATTGGTGCCGGGGCGAAAATCCTTGGCAATATTGAAATTGGGCGTGGGGCAAAAATTGGCGCAGGCTCTGTAGTGTTACAGCCAGTGCCGCCTCATACCACGGCGGCTGGGGTTCCTGCGCGAATTGTTGGCAAGCCTGAAAGCGATATGCCTGCCATTGATATGGATCAGCACTTTAACGGTGCTAACAATGGTTTCGAGTACGGCGACGGAATCTAGCTTCTCAGCACGGCGCCGGGGTAACCAAGCTGGCGCCACGCTTCATACACCACCACCGATACTGCATTCGATAAATTCATGCTGCGGCTGTCCGGCATCATCGGAATACGGATTTTTTGCTCAGCAGGCAAAGCATCAAGAATCGTTGCTGGCAGGCCGCGCGTTTCCGGGCCAAACACCAAATAGTCACCATCCTGATAGCTTACTGCGCTGTGCGCAGGCGTACCCTTTGTGGTTAATGCAAAAATTCGCTGTGGGTTTTCCGCCGCTAAAAATGCGTCATAGTTGTGATGGCGATTCACGGCTGCAAACTCATGATAATCCAGACCAGCACGACGCAGTCGCTTATCGTCCCAGCCAAAGCCTGTCGGCTCGATGATATGCAGCCGGAAGCCGGTATTGGCGCATAGACGAATAATATTCCCGGTATTGGGTGGGATTTCTGGTTCAAACAAAACGATATTTAGCATACTGCCCCCATAAGACCTGGCGCGCAGAATATCAATTTATGGCAGGAAGGAAAACAGGCCCCGAAGGACCTGTTCTCTATGGCGAAAAATTAACGATGATAAAGCGGCAGCCAAAGCACTAATCGCAATCCGCCCAACGGGCTGTCATCGGCTTTCACCCAACCACGATGTTGCTGAACGGCAGTTTCGACAATCGCTAACCCCAGACCGGTACCACCAGATTCGCGATCGCGCGCTTCATCTGTGCGGTAGAACGGACGGAATATTTGTTCACGATCTTCCGGGCTCACGCCTGGGCCATCGTCATCTACCGTGACAGTAATCCCTTGATTATCCACGGAGAAATTAACGGCAATTTTCGTGTGCGAATAACGTAATGCGTTACGGACAATATTTTCCAGCGCACTTTCCAGTGAGTTAGGGTTGCCGTACATCAACCACGGGCCTGGCGGGTAAGTGACTTCAAGCGATTTGCCCATCTGCTCTGCTTCAAAGGCTGCGTTATCCAGCACTTCGGACCAGATTTGATTGGCTTTCATGGTTTCGCTCGCCAGCGCATTTTTTTGCTGATTGCGGGACATCACCAACAGGTCGTTGATCATTCCATCCAGACGCTGAGCTTCTGTTTCTATACGCTCCAGTTCCTTGCTCTCACCTGCTTTACGGCGCAGCAGAGCTGTGCCTAATTGCAAACGAGTGAGCGGAGTACGCAGTTCATGCGAAATGTCAGACAACAGCCTTTGTTGGCTAGTCATCATTCTTTCCAGCGCGGTAATCATCTGGTTAAAACTGGCACCAGCTGCGAGAAATTCTTGCGGCCCGGATTCGAGTTCAGGGTGCTGACGCAAATTCCCCTGGGCTACTTCATCCGCAGCATTTTTCAACTTACGCGCTGGTTTTGCCAGGCTCCACGCCAGCCATAACAGCAGCGGCGAACTGACCAGCATTGTGACGATGAGTAACAGTAAAGGTCTATCAAACAGCAGGTTAATAAAATCAGATTGGGAGTTACTTGCAGGGCGAATCAGGTAGAGCTGGTAGTTATCCTCACCATCACGCACAGCGAATGGTCCCACCAATTCTACGCGACCATATTTTTTCTTTTGCGGATGATCGGCGTTATCAGACTGGCCGATAAAGTTACGAATGATCTGCATTTCGTTACGCTGGGCGCCAATCACTCGCCCTTCGCTGGTCACGAGTAACAAACGCTGCCCCGGGGGTGCCCATTTATCAATGGCCCGGAACAAGCGACGCCACCACATCAAGTCGTTCGGTGGATCGTTTTCAAGTTCCGCTTCAACATGCTGTTCAATCATGATGCCTTGACGTTGCTCATTTTCCATCAATTCGGTCATTTGACGCGAATCCAGTTTAGGCAGCATCAGCACTAGCATCAGCACTAACGCCAACGTCAACCAGAAGATGGCAAAAATACGCGCGGTAAGGCTACTTATCATGAAGCAGACACCATCAGATAGCCGCGGCCACGTAATGTTTTAAACCACGGATGCCCGTCTTTGCGGTCCGGCAACTTACGACGCAAATTGGAAATATGCATGTCGATTGCACGGTCGAAAGGTGTCAGGCGTTTACCCAGAACTTCCTGGCTTAAATGTTCGCGTGAAACCACCTGGCCCAGATGCTGTGCCAGCAAGTAGAGCAGGGTGAATTCGGTACCGGTCAAATCCAGCGCTTGTCCATCAAAGCTGGCTTCCTGGCGACCTGGGTTAAGGCTTAAACCGTCAACTTCGACAGTCGGTGAGCCATTGTCACTGTTTTGTTGCTGCTCACTCCAGTGTGAACGACGCAAAATAGCGCGTATACGAGCCACCAGCTCACGATCGTTGAATGGTTTAGGCAGATAGTCATCTGCACCCAGTTCAAGGCCGAGAACGCGATCCAGCTCACTTCCTCGCGCTGTTAGCATAATGACTGGGGTCTGGTGTGACTGGCGCAACTCTTTCAATGTATCAATGCCATTTTTCTTTGGCATCATCACGTCGAGCAATAAAAGGTCAATGGTGTCATCAAGAAGCTCCAACGCTTGTTCGCCGTCGTGGGCAACAATTACGTTAAAACCTTCCATGTCGAGCAGTTCCTTTAACAGGGAAGTAAGCTCTCGGTCATCATCAACTAGCAGAATTTTATTCATTGTTAAATTACCTCCGAGGCAGAAATTACGTCATCAAGGCGCGCTAATCTATGACTTTACGTTGTTTTACACCCCCTGACGCTAGTTTGCAGCGGGAATCGTAGACTGAATCTCGTTGAATCGCAGCACAGATGATTTCAGGAGCAAGTGATGCGCAATGTTACCGCTGCCGTCATGGCCTCTACATTGACTCTGATAACCCTGGCGAGCCAGGCCAAAGAGTTACCGGCCAGCGATAACTGGTACCAGGGCGGTGAAGGTTTAGTAAAGCGTAATCACCTTCAGAGCCATATGTTCGATGGGATAAATCTTACCGAACAACAGCGCCAACAAATGCGCGATCTTATGCAACGGGCACGGCATGATAGCCCACCCGTGAATGTAAGCGAAATGGAGACCATGCATAATCTGGTCACCGCAGACAATTTTGATGAAACGGCAGTGCGTGTCCAGGCTGAAAAAATGGCACAAGAACAAGTGACTCGCCAGGTTGAAATGGCGAAAGTACGCAACCAAATGTACCGCTTGTTAAGCCCTGAGCAACAGGCCGTTTTAAATGACAAACACCAACAGCGCATGGATCAATTCCGTGAACTGGCGGACCTGCAAAAGATGTCTTCGATGCAGGCACTGAGTAGTAGCAGTAAGCATAGTAACCAGTAACAAACCCTGTTTTCCTTGCCATAGACACCATCCCTGTCTTCCCCGCCTTAACAGGCGGGTTTTTTTTGCCTGAAGGTTTAGGTGAATCCGCTATACTAGCCAGCAATCATTTGCTGGAGCCCCTATGAATCAACAATATGGGAAACTGGTCAGCCGTGCAGCAATCGCGGCAACGGTAATGGCATCATTGTTACTTTTGATCAAGATTTTCGCCTGGTGGTATACCGGTTCGGTCAGTATTCTGGCGGCATTGGTGGATTCGCTGGTGGACATTGCTGCGTCGCTGACTAACCTTCTTGTCGTACGTTACTCACTGCAACCGGCGGATGAAGAACATACCTTTGGCCATGGCAAAGCGGAATCGCTGGCAGCACTCGCGCAAAGTATGTTTATTTCAGGCTCTGCACTATTCCTTTTTTTGACGGGGATCCAACATTTAGCTGAACCGTCACAGATGAAACAACCTTTAGTTGGCGTCGTAGTCACGGTCATTGCATTATTCAGCACGTTAATACTTGTGACTTTCCAGCGCTGGGTTGTGAGAAAGACGCAAAGTCAGGCCGTTCGGGCAGATATGCTTCATTATCAGTCTGATGTTATGATGAACGGAGCAATTCTCGTTGCTTTGGCGCTGTCCTGGTATGGTTGGCACCGTGCGGATTCGATATTTGCTTTAGGTATTGGCGTCTATATTTTATATAACGCGATTCGTATGGGGCATGAAGCCGTACAATCTCTTTTAGACCGTGCATTACCGGATGATGAACGTCAGGCAATTATTGATATCATCAATGCATGGCCAGGGGTCAAAGGGGCGCATGACTTACGTACGCGGCAGTCAGGGCCGACCCGCTTTATTCAAGTCCATATTGAAATGGAAGACAATCTACCACTAGTTCAGGCGCATGTTATCGCCGAACAAGTGGAGCAAGCGATATTGCGTCGCTTCCCTGGGTCAGATGTGATTATTCACCAGGACCCCTGCTCGGTTGTTCCGACGCAGCAACAAGGGCATTTTGAGCTTTAATTTTTCGTTGTAAGGTCAGGCTGAACCGACATTTTGTGGTTAAGATACCGGCATATGGCCTGACCTGAATCAATTCAGCAAGAAGCGGTTGTTATACTATTTGTAGCAGAGTCGACGCCTCGGCATGCCGCAGGCCGTTTCCGGCAACAGGATTAATTTGCATTCAAAAGTTCAGAGGTAGTCATGATCAAAAAAATTGGTGTGTTGACGAGTGGCGGTGATGCGCCGGGTATGAACGCCGCGATTCGTGGTGTTGTCCGTGCAGCATTGTCGGAAGGTCTGGAAGTCGTGGGTGTTTATGACGGCTATCTGGGACTGTATGAAGACCGCATGGTGAATCTGGACCGCTACAGCGTGTCCGATATGATTAACCGCGGTGGTACCTTCCTGGGTTCCGCTCGTTTCCCGGAGTTTCGTGATGAGAAAATCCGTGAAGTGGCTATCGAGAATTTGAAAAAACGCGGTATTGATGCGCTGGTTGTTATCGGCGGTGATGGCTCCTACATGGGCGCAATGCGCCTGACCGAAATGGGCTTCCCATGCATCGGTCTGCCAGGCACCATTGATAACGACATCAAAGGTACCGATTACACTATCGGTTTCTTCACCGCACTGGAAACAGTCGTCGAAGCAATCGACCGTTTACGTGACACCTCTTCCTCCCACCAGCGTATTTCTATCGTGGAAGTGATGGGCCGTTACTGTAGCGACCTGACCTTAGCTGCGTCTATTGCCGGTGGTTGTGAGTTTGTTGTGCTGCCAGAGGTTGAGTTTAATCGCGAAGACCTGGTTGAAGAAATCAAAGCGGGCATCGCGAAAGGTAAAAAACACGCAATCGTCGCTATTACTGAGCACATCTGCGACATCGACGAGCTGGCTCAATATATCGAGACGGAAACCAAACGCGAAACTCGCGCCACTGTCCTGGGCCACATTCAGCGCGGTGGTTCACCGGTTGCTTACGATCGTATTCTGGCTTCCCGCATGGGTGCTTACTCCATCGAACTGCTGTTGCAAGGCCACGGTGGTCGTTGCGTAGGCATTCAGAATGAGAAACTGGTTCACCACGACATCATCGACGCTATCGAAAGCATGAAGCGTCCGTTCAAAGGTGACTGGCTGGATTGCGCCAAGAAACTTTACTGATTCACAATCAGTGAAAATTGAAGCCGGGGAAACCCGGCTTTTTGTTGTCTGTTATATGCCCAATAGTTATAGCCAATCTTTTTTTATTCTTTAATGAATGGTTAAATTTCTGGCACGCTGCTTTCATCAAATCTGATTAAAGAGAGCGAACGATGAATAAGTGGGGAGTTGGACTTACATTGCTGTTGGCGTCAACCAGCGTACTGGCAAAAGATATTCAGTTACTTAACGTCTCATACGATCCCACTCGCGAACTTTATGACGAGTACAACAAGGTATTCAGTGCTCACTGGAAACAACAAACCGGCGATAACGTCGTTATCCGCCAGTCTCATGGTGGTTCCGGTAAACAAGCCACATCGGTAATCAATGGTATTGAAGCTGATGTCGTAACGTTGGCGCTGGCCTACGATGTGGATGCAATTGCCGAGCGTGGCCGTATCGACAAAAACTGGATCAAACGCCTGCCGGATAACTCCGCACCTTACACTTCAACCATCGTTTTCCTGGTGCGCAAAGGTAACCCGAAACAAATTCATGACTGGAACGATCTGATTAAACCGGGCGTTTCAGTTATTACCCCGAACCCGAAAAGCTCCGGTGGTGCACGTTGGAACTATCTTGCTGCATGGGGATATGCCCTGCATCACAACAACAACGATCAAGCTAAAGCGCAGGATTTCGTGAAGGCGCTGTATAAGAACGTTGAAGTGCTGGATTCCGGTGCTCGTGGTTCAACCAATACCTTCGTTGAGCGCAATATTGGTGATGTGTTGATTGCCTGGGAAAACGAAGCACTGCTGGCGACCAATGAGTTGGGTAAAGACAAGTTCGAAATTGTCACTCCGAGTGAGTCTATTCTTGCCGAGCCGACAGTTTCCGTAGTGGATAAAGTAGTGGCGAAGAAAGGAACTCAGGAAGTTGCCGCAGCTTACCTGAAGTATCTCTACTCACCTGAAGGCCAGGAAATTGCTGCGAAAAATTACTATCGCCCACGCAATCCTGAAGTCGCGAAGAAGTATGAGAATGCCTTCCCGAAACTTAAACTGTTCACTATTGATGAAGAGTTTGGTGGCTGGACCAAAGCGCAGAAAGAACACTTCTCAAACGGCGGAACTTTCGACCAGATAAGTCAGCGTTAAGTTTTAAAACGGCTCCGAAAGGGGCCGTTTTGCTTTTGAGATCCCAGAGTATGCGTTACGCTGAACAGCCCTCTCATTGTGTCTGAGGTTTTGTATGCTGCGGCGTCGACGCACAATAGTTATCTCTGTTTTTTTGCTGATTCTCGCTGCCGCTTGCTGGTTTAGCCTTAAGCAATATCTGCATCACCCGGATGCTTTGTGGCGTATCGTCAGCCAGCAGTGTGTCCCCAATCAACGCGACAACCATAACCCGGCGCCTTGCGCCAAAGTGGATTTGCAATCGGGTTTCGTGTTGCTGAAAGATATCAACGGGCCACTTCAATATCTGCTAATGCCGACGGTAAAAATGACAGGCATGGAAAGCCCCGATTTGTTGCAACCAAAAACCGCTAACTTCTTCTGGCTTGCATGGCAAGAACGCAATGTGATGAGCGAGCGTCGGGGAACTCAAGTTCCTGATAACGCCATTTCCCTTACCATTAACTCCACCTCCGGGCGTACCCAGAATCAATTACACATCCATATTTCTTGCTTGCGGGAGGATGTGCGTGGGCAATTGGATCAATATGCGAATACGTTGAACACCGAATGGCAGGCATTCCCGGTGGCCCTGGCTGGAAACGCATACATCGCCAGAAAAGTCAGCGCCGCTGAATTTTCACAACGTAGCCCGTTTATTATGTTGGCATCTCAGGTTTCACAAGCTCGCAAGCATATGGGCCGTTACAGTCTGGCGATGGCGAAATTGCCAAGTGGGGAGTGGATAGCGTTGGCGACGGAGCGGAATTTCCTGCGTCTGAATCTGGCTTCTGCCGAACAGCTACAAGATCATGATTGTGGAATACTGAAATAAAAAAGGCCCTGCTGGAGCAGAGCCTTAATATTTTCAAGCGAGAATACTTACGCTTGTTTCGCTTTTGCAGCAGCTTTAACGATAACTGCGAATGCGTCAGCTTTCAGAGATGCGCCGCCAACCAGGGCACCATCGATGTCTGGCTGAGCAAACAGCTCTGCAGCATTTTTGTCGTTTACGGAACCGCCGTACTGGATGATCACTTGCTCAGCAACTTTCGCATCAGCTTTAGCAATGTGGTCACGAATGAATTTGTGAACTGCCTGAGCCTGAGCTGGGGTTGCAGATTTGCCAGTACCGATTGCCCATACTGGTTCGTAAGCGATTACAACGCCTTCGAATGCAGCTGCACCCTGAGTTTTCAGAACTGCGTCAATCTGGCGTGCGCAAACTTCTTCAGTTTTGCCAGCTTCGTTTTCTGCTTCAGTTTCACCGATGCACAGTACTGGGATCAGGCCAACTTCTTTCAGGATAGCGAATTTTTTAGCGATCAGTTCGTCAGACTCTGCGTGGTAAGTACGACGCTCTGAGTGACCGATGATGATGTATTTAGCACCAACATCTTTCAGCATTTCTGCGGAAACTTCGCCAGTGAATGCGCCAGACAGGTTCAGGTCAACGTTCTGAGCACCAAGAATGATGTGGCTGCCAGAAGCGGCGTGTTTAGCCAGATCCAGGTACATTGTTGGAGGAGCGATAGCAACGCCACAGCCAGCAACGCCAGCCAGCTCTTTGCGTAAGCCAGCAATCAGCTCGTGTACCATATGCTTGCTGCCGTTCAGTTTCCAGTTACCCATCACCAAAGGATGTCGCATCTTAATTCTCCACAAGGTCAAACTAATAAAAGAATCGCTGCCATTCATGGCAGCATGGTCTGCGAAACAGTATATACCCGTCATACTTCAAGTTGCATCTTTGTTGGCTGCGATCTCTCACCCTAATCACTTACTCTTGTAAGCTCATCGGGATTAATGAGAGACTCCTGTCTCTCACCGGAGGCCAGCCTTTGGCTGGTCAAATTCGTTCCCGACGAATTTGTCGTGCTCTTGCCGCCGCGCTGCAACTCGAATTATTTTGGGTATAAAAACTCAGCAAGCTAAAGGCTTTTCTTTTTGTCATTTATTCGCCGTTGTTAAGCGTTTCAGATAGCGTCAGCTTAATCGGTTCAACTGCGAAGGTAAGCCCCTTTTCACCGTTATCCGCAACAACATAGCGAATAGCGCCATCAGTTTGCGCGTAATAACGTTTGTTCTTTCCATCGCTGAGTAATTTGGTGAGTTTTGCCACGCTTTGTGGTTTTGAAAGCGACGGAGTAAAGGTGCGAATCAGCGCTGACATGTATTCAGACGCTTTCGCTCGCGCTGCTTTTTGCTCTGGGCCCTGAATCGGCAACCACGTTATCTGCATCGACTTTATTTTCAACGTACCGCGCTCAAGCGCCGTAGAAGCGTAGAGGTTTTCGTTTATTTTGCTGGCAGCGCGCATCAGGTTTACTTCATCGGCGCTGGAGTCGATAGCGCGGAATTCATTGATCGGCAAAGACGGGTTTTCTGCTGTGAATTTTTCCCGAAACTGCGTAATGTTCATATCAAATGTTGGTGCACCCGCCAGTAAATATGGAGCGACTTGCAGTGGGGAGGTGGAGTCTGAAGGCGGATCGGCCCAAACCACCGCAGTGGGTAGCATCAGTAAAGCCAGAGCTGCAAACAGATGTCTCATTGACAAATTCTCCTGTGAATTCTGCTTCCCGATTAAATCGGCATTCCGTTGGCTTGTCAAAACCCGGCATAGCCAGGGTACACTACGGCGCTAAACAATAAATGGACCTTACCATGACCATACAGCAATGGCTGTTCTCTTTTAACGGACGTATTGGACGCCGTGACTTCTGGATTTGGATTGGCGTTTGGTTAGTCGCGCTGATCATTCTCTTCACCCTCGCGGGTGCTGAAATTATGCCTTATTCCACCGCCGGTTTCTTCTTATCGGGTTCTTTGATTCCGACTGCCGCTGTGATTGTGAAACGTCTGCACGATCGCAATAAGAAAGGCTGGTGGGCGCTACTGTTTATTCCGGCCTGGCTGTTGCTTGCCGGAAATTGGGAAACATTCGGCACATTAGCGCAGTGGGGACTTGGGCGTTTTATCCCAACCTTGATTCTGGTGATGGTCATTATGGACCTGGGTGCATTTGTTGGCACCCAGGGCGAGAATCGCTTTGGTAAAGATACAAGCGAAGTGAAGTACCGCTAACACTACCAGTAGTGTTCAGCTGTCATATGGCCCGGTCGGCGGCGCAAATGTTTGGTCATCTGCCGGGTATCTTTCAGCAACTGCTGCGTATCACGTACCATCTGCGGGTTGCCGCACAACATCACATGGCTAGTTTCGGTATTCATCGGCAGACCTACAGCCGCTTCCAGTTCACCGCTCTCGATAAGTGCAGGCACGCGTCCGGTCAATGAACCCGGAATTGATTCCCGGCTCACCACTGTCTGAATCCGCAATTTCCCTTCGTATTGCTGCTGGAGTTTTTGCATCAATGGCAAATAACTCAAATCCTGCGCATAACGCACGGCATGAAGCAAAACGATATTCTCGAAACGATCGAGGCCTTTGCCTTCCTGCAAAATCGAAAGATAGGGGCCTAATGCGGTACCCGTCGCCAGCATCCATAAAGTCTGACAATCCGGGATTTCATCCAGCACAAAGAACCCTGCGGCTTCGCTCACCAGCATAATTTCATCGCCGGGTTGCAGAGCATGCAGGCGTGGGCTGAGTTTGCCCTCGGGTACGGTGACCAGGTAAAACTCAAGATTAGGATCGCTTGGCGCATTGACGTAGGAATAGGCGCGCTGAACGCGTTCGCCGTCAATTTCCATTCCAAGCTTGGTGAATTGCCCGGCAGTGAAAGGGGCGACAGGCGCATGAACCGTGAGACTAAATAGAGCGTCCGTCCAGTTTTCAATCTGGATGACTTTACCTTTGACCCATTCCGCCATGATGTTCATTCCCCTCTGTGTCTATTGCCCTATCTTCACCAGAAAACTGTGAGATTTCCAGCCGGTTAAAGCTGGAAAGCTCATTCAGACAAACGGCAGTCTTACAGAATATGCGTTTGTACGTCTGGATCTTTGCGGTCGAGATAATGAATAGATTTGATACGTCGAATAGTGCGCGATTTACCACGAATCAGCAGCGTTTCAGTGGTCGCCATATTCCCTTTACGGGTAATGCCGTCCAGCAAATCACCTTTGGTGATACCGGTCGCCGAGAAAATCACGTTGTCGTTACGCGCCATATCGTCGAGTTTCAATACCACACCCGCTTCAATGCCCATCGCTTTACAGCGCTCAAGCTCTTTCTCACCCATTGCACGGTTTTCTTCGCTATCGCCTTTGACGTGGTGGCGGGCCAACAGGCGGCCTTGCATGTCGCCATCCAACGCGCGAATGACGGCTGCGGAGATCACACCTTCTGGGGCGCCGCCGATACCGTACATCACATCGACTTCGCTATCTGGCATACAGGTCAAAATGGATGCCGCAACATCGCCATCAGGTATTGCGAAAACGCGTACGCCAAGTTTTTGCAATTCGGCAATGGTGGCGTCGTGACGTGGTTTGGCGAGAATAGTTACGGTGAGTTCGCTCAGTGGCTTGTTGAGCGCAACGGCGATGTTATAGAGGTTTTCAGCCAGCGGTAGATTGAGGTCGATAATGCCTTTAGCGCCAGGGCCAACAATCAGTTTTTCCATGTACATGTCTGGGGCGTTGAGGAAACTACCTTTGTCACCCACAGCCAGCACCGCCAGCGCGTTGGCCTGACCCATGGCGGTCATCCGTGTGCCTTCAATCGGGTCAACGGCGATATCTACAGCGTCACCCTGACCGGTCCCGACTTTTTCGCCAATGTAGAGCATTGGCGCTTCGTCGATTTCCCCTTCGCCGATCACAATCTGGCCGTCAATATTGACCTGATTAAGCATAATACGCATGGCGTGAACGGCTGCGCCATCCGCGGTGTTTTTATCCCCACGGCCCAACCATTTATAACCCGCCAGTGCAGCGGCTTCAGTTACGCGGGAAAATTCAATCGCAAGTTCTCGTCTCATCACACACTCATTTAGCAAGCCTAATTGGGACGGAGTTTAACACAGGCGGGGTAGGGTGATCCCCTCTCCCGGTGGGAGAGGGTTAGGGTGAGGGGCAATTTCAGCAATTAACTTTCGTCGTGATCTTCCCATGCCAGCGCGCGTTTCACCGCCTTCTTCCAGCCAGCATAACGGACGTTACGTTCGGTGGTTTCGATACCCGGACGGAACTCTTTCTCGATAACCGCTTTCTCGCTGACTTCATCCAGATTCTGCCAGAAACCAACGGCCAGGCCTGCAAGATAAGCAGCACCTAACGCTGTGACTTCACGGACTTCCGGGCGCTCAACGCGGGTGCCTAAAATATCAGCCTGGAATTGCATCAGGAAATTGTTCGCGACAGCTCCGCCATCTACGCGCAGAGCGTGCAGGCGAATATCAGCGTCAGCCTGCATCGCTTCCAGCACATCACGCGTTTGGTAAGCGATGGACTCAAGTGTTGCGCGGATAATATGGTTTGCATTGACGCCACGAGTCAGGCCGAAGATTGCGCCACGGGCATACGGGTCCCAGTAAGGAGCGCCCAGGCCGGTAAACGCAGGGACGACATATACGCCGTTGGTGTCTTTCACTTTCGTTGCAAAGTACTCGGAATCAGTCGCGTCGCTAATCAGTTTCATCTCATCGCGTAGCCACTGGATAGACGCGCCGCCCATGAATACCGCGCCTTCCAGCGCATAGTTCACTTCACCGCGTGGGCCGCAAGCAATAGTGGTCAGCAAACCGTGAGTCGATTTAACCGCCTGAGTTCCGGTGTTCATCAACATAAAGCAGCCGGTGCCGTAGGTGTTTTTCGCCATCCCTTCCTTCACGCACAGCTGGCCGAAGAGTGCCGCCTGCTGGTCACCGGCGATCCCGGCGATAGGAATACGCGTACCGCCTTTACCACCGATGTTGGTCTGGCCGTAAACTTCGGAGGATTTACGCACTTCTGGCAGCATCTCGCGTGGGATATCCAGCGCTTCGAGCATGCGGTCATCCCAGGTGAGATCGTGGATGTTAAACAACATGGTACGGGAGGCGTTGGTGTAGTCAGTAACGTGCACGCGCCCTTGAGTCATTTTCCAGATAAGCCAGGTATCGACCGTACCAAACAGCAATTCGCCACGGCGCGCGCGTTCGCGGGAACCTTCAACGTGGTCAAGAATCCACTTCACTTTGGTGCCGGAGAAATACGGGTCAACGACCAGGCCGGTTGCTGATTTGATGTACTCTTCCAGGCCGTCGCGTTTGAGCTGCTCGCAGATCTCTGCGGTACGACGGCACTGCCAGACGATGGCGTTATAAATTGGTTTGCCGGTCTCTTTTTCCCAGACAATCGCGGTTTCACGCTGGTTGGTGATACCAATAGCGGCGATTTGGTCTGAGTTAATATCGGCTTTAGCCAGCACTTCTACAAGCGTGGAGCTTTGCGTTGCCCAGATCTCCATTGGGTCATGTTCAACCCATCCTGCTTTTGGATAGATTTGCTGGAACTCGCGCTGTGACACGCTAACAACGTTGGCATCATGATCCAGGACGACGGCGCGGGAGCTAGTTGTACCCTGATCGAGTGCGACAATATATTTTTTTTCGTGGGTCATAATTTTGTCCTGAAGTCAGTCTTACAAAGAAGCATTTTGTTGTGTGGATGCGCTGGATTTTTCTTCATCTTCAACACAAACATCACAAGGTAAATGGTGGCCAATCAGTTTACGGTAACCAAAGGCACCTAACGCTGCGCCTACAATCGGGCCAAATACGGGCACCAGGAAGTAAGGAATATCGCGGCCACCGGTGAAGGCGACATCGCCCCAGCCAGCTAACCAGGCGAAAAGTTTCGGGCCAAAGTCACGTGCTGGATTCATCGCAAATCCGGTCAACGGCCCCATTGAAGCACCGATTACCGCAATCAGTAAGCCAATCAGCAATGGTGCTAACGGGCCACGTGGGATGCCGTTGCCATCGTCAGTCAGCGCCAGAATAACGCCCATCAGAATGGCTGTGATTACCATCTCTACGGCAAACGCCTGCACCAGGTTGATGTGTGGGTTAGGGTAGGTTGAGAAGATACCTGCCAAATCCAGGCTTTCCACACTGCCGCGTACCATGTGGTGCGTCTGCTCGTAATCGAGGAATAAATTGTAATACAGGCCATAGACCAAAGCTGCGGCACAGAACGCACCTGCAACTTGCGAAAGAATAAACGGCACCACTTTACGTTTATCGAAGCAGGCGAACAGGCAAAGTGCGATAGTCACCGCCGGGTTAAGATGCGCACCGGAAACTCCTGCAGTCAGGTAGATAGCCATCGCTACTCCCAAACCCCAGATGATACTGATTTCCCACTGCCCGAAGCTTGCGCCCGCGACTTTTAAGGCGGCGACACATCCGACACCAAAGAAAATCAACAACGCGGTACCCATGAACTCGGCGATGCACTGACCTTTCAAGGTTGATGGAGCTGTCTGACTCATAGTAGGGTCCTGAAGGCAAAATTAATGATTATTGTTTGTTCGGGCTTCCCTGCCGCGCAGGTGCCATGTAGGCATAGTGTTAATTTATCGTTAACGAACATAAACGAGAAATATCGAACTTTAAATTTGTGTTGTTCGTCATAAAAATGAGCGATTTCGCGCTGAACTGTGCGCATTATCACCCAGAAAAGACAACGTAAACGCTCATGGAAGTAATCAATGGCTTAACAAATAGTGATTTTAGCGCTCTTGGTCATTCGGCATATGCTGAAAAACGTTATGTTATGCAAAGAGCGCTTGAACTCGCTGGACACGGCTACTCACGCTACTTACAATCGAGACACGCTGCGTGGAGCGCATATATTCATAAGGTGTCATCGGGGAACATCCGGGACGGGGATTTAGAAATCCATCAACGCCTTGCAATTCAGAAGAGGTTCAGAAATGTCATTTGAAGTGTTTGAGAAACTGGAAGCAAAAGTACAGCAGGCGATTGATACCATTACCCTGCTGCAAATGGAAATTGAAGAGCTGAAAGAGACTAACAATAATTTGTCTCAGCAAGTTCAGCAGTCTCAGAGCAACCATGAAGAATTAGTGCGCGAAAACAATTCTCTGAAAGAACAGCAGCACGTTTGGCAGGATCGTCTGCATGCGCTGCTGGGTAAGATGGAAGAAGTCTAATACCCGTCATACTTCAAGCTGCAGGGGCGTTGGCTGCTTTCGTTCACCCAGGCACTTACTTTAGTAAGCTCCTGGGATTCACTCAATTGCCGCGTTACTCGGCAGAGCCTCGTCCCGGTGGGGCCAGCGCAAGCGCTGTTCAAAAGGCTGAAGCCTTTTGTCCTGCAACTTGAATTATTTAGGGTATCGATTTATTCGACCAGAAAAAGAACGGGCGCCTTAGGGCGCCCGTTTTGTTATTCGATGTGTTATTCGATATCGAGGGGATCTTCGGAAAGGATAATACCGGTGTTATCTGCATACAGATGGTCGCCAGAGAAGAAGGTCACGCCACCAAAGTTAACGCGCACATCACTCTCACCAACGCCAACGCCTGCTGAACCTACCGGAATAGCGGCAATTGCCTGAATACCAATATCCAGTTCTTCCAGGTCATCTACCTGGCGTACTGCACCGTATACCACGATGCCTTCCCACTCATTTTGAGTCGCCAGACGGGCAAGTTCTGCATCAATCAAAGCACGGCGAACAGAGCCGCCACCATCGATTACCAGCACTCGGCCACGGCCATTTTGTTCGAGCAGATCATACAACAATCCGTTGTCCTCGAAACATTTCACCGTGATGATTTGCCCGCCAAAGGACGACCGCCCACCGAAGTTGGAAAACAGCGGTTCAACGACGTTGACATCTTCCTGATAGATGTCGCAAAGCTCGGAAGTATCATATTTCATAGGATTAAGGTTCTGTTGCTGCATGAGTTGTCAGTATATCGCTTAATCTCAACTGTTGGCAAAATCATCAATTGTTAATTGATATTTGTCAGCTAAAACGACACCGTACTGAGCACAACTCCTACCGCAAACAACAAGTTAGTCAGTAATGCAGCTTTAACAGTTCGTTCAAGCATTGGGCGCATGGCGACCGGTTCCATCTCACGCAGTACGAAACGCGCCTGCTTAATCAGTAGTGGTGCAGCAAGCACAAACAGCCATCCCCAGAGGCTTTGCAGCCACACCAGGTTAAATACCGCCAGGCACGCCAGCGCCCCAATCAACAGGCAAGCATGATAGCGACGGGCAAGTACCGGGCCCAGGCGCACAGCCAACGTGTTTTTACCGTTCTCACGGTCACTGTCGATATCGCGTAAGTTATTGATATTAAGCACAGCAGTTGCCAGTAATCCGCAAGCCGTGGCAGGTAAAAACACTAATGGTGCGAGAGCATGAGCCTGCAGATACCAGGTACCAGCCACACTTAACCAACCAAAAAAGACCAGTACTGAAATGTCCCCAAGCCCCATGTAACCATACGGGCGAGTTCCGACGGTGTAGGTAATAGCTGCGATGATAGCCAGCAAACCGAGCACCAGGAAACCAAGGAAATCTGCCAGCGTACGGCAAGCAACTGCGACCAGCGCCAGGCCAGAAACACAGATTAATACCACCGTGATAATCAGCGCCTTTTTCATCTGCGTCTGGGTAATCACGCCTTTTTGCATTCCGCGCAACGGCCCGATTCGGTCTTCTTTGTCGCTGCCTTTTACCGCATCGCCGTAATCATTCGCCAGATTCGAGAGGATTTGCAGTAACCCCGCTGTCAGCAATGCCAACAGTGCGATTGCAGGGTTAAACACGCCTTGCCAGAAAGCCAACGCCGAGCCACAAACGATAGAGGCAAATGCCAGGGGTAACGTGCGTGGGCGCAAGCTTTCAAGCCAAGCTTGAGTCGTGCTTACAGAGTGCGATTCGCTCATAGTTCTCTCTGTTAGATATAAAAAAATGGAGGGCATAAGCCCTCCATTTGAAATGAAGAAAATACGTTGAGCGCGATTATAGGATAAAACGGCTCAAGTCTTCATCTGCTACCAACTCATCCAGATGCTTACTCACATATTCGCCATCAATCAGGATGGATTGGCCGTTCATTTCGCTGGCATCGTAAGAGATGTCTTCGACCAGGCGTTCTAACACAGTGTGCAGACGACGCGCACCGATGTTTTCGGTGGACTCGTTCACTTGCCATGCGGCCTGAGCAATGCGGCGAATACCATCTTCGGTGAAGTCGATATTCACGCCTTCGGTGCCTAGCAGCGCTTTGTACTGCACGGTGATAGACGCGTTTGGCTCAGTCAGAATGCGCTCGAAATCTTCAACAGTCAGTGCCTGAAGTTCCACACGAATTGGCAGACGACCCTGCAATTCAGGAATCAGGTCTGATGGACTTGCGACCTGGAAGGCGCCAGATGCGATAAACAGAATGTGGTCAGTTTTGACCATACCGTGTTTAGTCGAAACGGTGCAGCCTTCAACCAGCGGCAGTAAGTCACGCTGAACGCCTTCACGGGAAACGTCCGGGCCAGAACTGTTGCCACCGCGCTTACAGATTTTGTCGATCTCATCGATAAACACGATGCCGTGTTGCTCGACGGCATCAATGGCGTCTTGCTTCAGCTCTTCCGGGTTCACAAGCTTCGCGGCTTCTTCTTCAATCAGAAGTTTCATCGCGTCTTTGATTTTCAGCTTGCGTGGTTTTTGCTTCTGGCCGCCCAGGTTCTGGAACATAGACTGCAACTGGCTGGTCATTTCTTCCATGCCAGGAGGAGCCATGATTTCAACGCCCATCGGTGCCGCAGCCAGATCGATTTCAATTTCTTTATCGTCTAACTGACCTTCACGCAATTTTTTACGGAAAGACTGACGCGCTGCAGATGGCTCAGGTGCAGTTTCGTTTTGGCCCCAGTTGTTTTTAGCAGGCGGGATCAGTACGTCGAGAATGCGCTCTTCTGCCATTTCTTCAGCACGATAGCGGTTTTTCTCGATGGATTGCAGGCGAACCATTTTCATCGCGGAATCGGTCAGATCGCGGATGATAGAATCTACTTCTTTACCAACATAGCCAACTTCGGTGAATTTGGTCGCTTCAACTTTGATGAACGGTGCGTTAGCAAGTTTTGCCAGACGGCGGGCGATTTCGGTTTTACCCACGCCAGTTGGGCCGATCATCAGAATGTTTTTTGGCGTAACTTCATGACGCAGCTCTTCATCAAGCTGCATACGGCGCCAGCGGTTACGCAGCGCAATCGCCACGGAACGCTTGGCATTGTCCTGGCCAATGATGTGTTTGTTCAGTTCGCTGACAATTTCGCGTGGGGTCATTTCAGACATGGGGATTCCTTACGCCTTAGACGCTAATTCTTCAATAGTATGGAAATGGTTGGTGTAGATGCAGATATCACCGGCAATCCCCAGCGATTTCTCTACGATGTCACGAGCACCCAGTTCGGTATTTTCAAGAAGGGCGCGTGCTGCAGCCTGGGCATACGGACCACCGGAACCAATTGCAATCAGGTCATCTTCTGGCTGAATGACATCACCATTGCCGGTAATGATAAGAGAGGCATTTTCATCGGCGACGGCAAGCAACGCTTCGAGTTTGCGCAGCATACGATCGGTGCGCCAGTCTTTTGCCAGTTCAACCGCAGCTTTAACCAGGTGGCCCTGGTGCATTTCTAGCTTGCGCTCAAACAGTTCGAATAGGGTAAAGGCATCCGCAGTACCGCCAGCAAAACCAGCAATCACTTTATCGTTATACAAACGACGTACTTTTTTGACGTTGCCTTTCATTACGGTGTTACCGAGCGTGGCCTGACCATCACCACCGATTACGACATGGCCGTTACGGCGCACACTTACTATTGTTGTCACGAGCAGACCCCTTATTGCATAAACTGAATAAGTACCCCGATATTATATCGGGGTCGAATGCAATTATAGATGGGGGGGATTTTGGGGGTTTCAACCCCCAGCGCCAAGACGAATACAGTTAGAGTGGCCTGCCATCTTCAACTGACTAATCGTACCGTCAGCTTTCTCTTTGCCCTTGATTGGGCCAATGACGACTCGGTTCCAGCCATTGTTGGTGGTAATGCGCGAATCAAAACCTTCGAAAGCAAGCTGTGCACGGACCGTTTCCGCCTGTTCGGCACCCTTGAAGGAGCCACACTGTACCATCCAGCGTTTCTCATCCTTTGGCTTGTCCTGAGGTGCTGGTGCCTGTTTGGCAACTTCCTCACGGGTGATCGGTGCTGCTGGTTGAGCTGCTTTGGGCTGCGGTTGTGCAGTTGTCGTCGCAGCACGTTGCTGAGTATGCGGCGGTGTTTGCAACAAATCTTGATACGGCTGCTGAGATGCGGTGGCGCGTTGCTGCTGCTGCACAGGGCGTGGCTGCTGTGCTACAGGCTGTGATTGCTGAACAGGTCGCGGTTGTGCCGTAACAGATTGAGTATTGAATTGTTGCTGTTGGGCCTGTTGCTGCTGAATAATTTTTTGGCGCTGTAAGGTGCTCTGACGCTGTTCCGGCGTCTGCTCATTCCACGGTACTTCGTTCAACTGAGTAGGTTGCTGGCGCATATCGGCCTGCATCTGTTCCAGTAACTGGCGTTGTTCGCTGGTGAGCTGATCTTTATTCTGCACTTCACCACCGGCAGAAGGTTCGGTTGGGGCACGCACACCCGTCTGGCGATTTTCCAGTTCTTTGATATAACGCCAGCGTTCTTCCGGTTTAGGTGGCAGACCATTCCCTGTGACTTTGTGACCAGGCAGGGTTTCGCTTTCATCTTTTTTATGATGAGTAATGAAGTAGAGAGCACCAATAAAGGTCACCAGAACGGCGGCCGCAATTGCGACCATTGTCGGCGAGACAGATGGTAGGCTGCGTTGCTTACTGCGGGTGTTACTTTTCTTACGCCGCGTACCTGCCGATTGCCCGCGGCGTACATAATCTCGTTGTGCCACTATTGATTCGCTATATTTTATTCGTTTATCAGCCCGCCATGTTACTTAATGGATATCCCTTTGACCAGAATCCAGTGTCCTAAAGCGGGTCATTTTCTACTGCCAGGTGCGCTGGTGGAGCCTCGTTCAATGAGTTCACAGTCCAGCAAACGCGAACCACTACTCACGGTGTGCCCGTTAAGTTGATCCAATAACAACAGCATAGCTTCCCTCCCGATATCAAAACGGGGTTGCGCTACGGTGGTGAGCGGTGGGTCACAGAACTGTGAAAGTGCGATGTCATCAAATCCCATAATCGATAAGTCTTCCGGCACGCGTAAGCCATTACGCTTGGCCTGAGACAGTGCGCCCAGCGCCATTACATCGCTATGGCAGAACACCGCAGTCGGCGGGTTTGGCAGCGCCAGCAGCTGCGACAATGCAGCGGCACCGGCTTCATAAGTGAAGTTACCACGCGCAATGTAGTGCGGATCGATTACTGCACCCGTACGACGCAATGCCTGGATATACCCCTGCAAGCGATAGTGGCAAAGCGGCATCTCTTCCGGGCCTGCAATACAGGCAATTTTTTGATGTCCGAGCTGCTGCAAATAATAAACAGCGTTAAATGCGGCCGTAAGGTTATCAATATGAACCGTAGGCAGTTCCAGCTCAGGAGCAAATTCGTTTGCCATTACCATCGGCGGCAAATTGCGTTGTTCTTCTATGCTGGCATCAAAGGGAAGGCGTGAGCCGAGCAGCAACATGCCATCAATCTGCTTGGTAATAATCAGATTAATGAAGGTTTTTTCCTGCTGATTTTGATGGGCGCAATCGCCAATCAGCACCAAATAGCCCTGTTCGGCAGCCGTCACTTCGATACCGCGGATGATTTCGCTAAAGAAGGGGTCGCAGATATCCGGGACAATAACCAGAATGGTGCGTGATTCATTACGCTTTAAATTTCGCCCCAGGGAGTGGGGTAAATAACCTACGGCTATTGCCGCTTGTTCCACACGATTACGAGTGCTTTGCGATACTTTGTCCGGGTTCATTAATGCCCTGGACACTGTTGCAGTTGAGACTTTCGCCTGAACGGCAACATCTTTCATGGTTGCATTGGCAACCTGATTCTTCGGCTTCAACTTCTTCTCCTCGCGTGCACTGTACAGGTGCTGACAACGTCCGTGGTGTCTGACCATGTCCACATTCTTAGCAGAAATTGATGTTCGTTGGTTACAGTTATTTCATTAAAAGTGTGATGGTTGTTGAAATTTTCGATCCGCTTCGCATAACCACAGGCATTGTGCTAGCCGTCTATTGGATCAACATCCAGCGTCCACTTCACTTTGCGTGATTCCGGTAAGGTATTGACCAGCTTCAACGAATGACTGACCAGGCGTTGCAGACGTGCGCGCGAAGGGTGTTGCAGCAGAATCTGCCAACGGAAACGCCCACCGCGTTTGGGTTGTAAACATGGCACCGGGCCCATAACCCAGAGTTGCTCATCTCGTAACGGGCTGGATTCTAATAGGTTTCGTAGCTGCTGCAAGAAGAGCGGTGCCTGATGGTTATTTTGGTCTTCTGCGCGGAACATGATGTGGCTGGTAAACGGCGGTAAGAATACCGTCTGGCGCTCTTTCAGTGCCTGGCTTGCGAAGTCGTCATAACCTTTAGTGAGCAGCGTTTGTAATAAAGGATGCTCCGGATGGTGAGTTTGCAGCATGACTTCGCCTTGCTTACCGGCGCGTCCGGCGCGGCCAGACACCTGGACATAAAGCTGTGCAAAACGCTCCGCTGCACGGAAATCGGCAGAAAATAGTGCGCCATCAACATCCAGCAAAGCCACCAGAGTCACATCCGGGAAGTGATGCCCTTTTGCGAGCATCTGCGTACCAATCAGAATCCGAGCACCGCCGCGATGGACTTCCGCCAGTTGCTGCTCAAGCGCGCCTTTACGGCTGGTGGTGTCGCGGTCAATACGCGAAATCGGCACACCCGGGAATTCCGGTGTCAGGCTATGTTCGAGCTGTTCCGTTCCCATACCGACAGGAACCAGATTGGTTGAACCACAATGTGGACATTGCTGTGGAATAGCTCTTTGGCTGTCGCAATGGTGGCAACGTAAATGACGCTGGCCCTGATGATAGGTGTAGTAGTGATCGCAGCGCGGGCACTCCGCTATCCAGCCGCATTCATGGCACAGCAGAGCGGGAGCAAACCCGCGGCGGTTAAGAAACAGGATCACCTGGTTGTCAGCTTTAAGATGCTGGCCAATTTTTTTGATAAGCGCAGGCGCCAGGCCGGATTTCAGTGGCTGGCCCTTTAAGTCCACCACTTGCTGTGTTGCCGGGCGCGCATTACCGGCGCGTTTTGTCAGGCGTAGCTGGCGATATTTCCCCAGCTGAACGTTGTGCAATGTTTCAAGGGCGGGGGTCGCTGAGCCAAGGATGATGGGAATATCTTCCGCATGTGCGCGGTACACGGCTAAATCACGAGCGTGATAACGCCAGCCTTCATGCTGCTTATAAGAGCTGTCGTGCTCTTCATCTATAACAATGACGCCAAGTC
>Ga0105251_10001153_pt1 | contig 22995 bp, 25 predicted proteins | sample KBSS64metaG_FD_80424 | JGI IMG/M metagenome (GOLD analysis project Ga0105251, IMG submission 80424) | Switchgrass rhizosphere microbial communities from Kellogg Biological Station, Michigan, USA - KBS S6-4 metaG | ecosystem: Host-associated > Plants > Roots > Rhizosphere > Soil | place...
CCATTCTTCGAGTGGGCAAAGTGAGTGGGCAAACGAGAAAATCATCAGACACAAAAAAGCCCCGTAAATCAAAGACTTGCGGGGCTTTAGATGTAATGGCGGAGAGATAGGGATTCGAACCCGACCTGCCCACCCCCCAACCCGCTCTGGGCCGCAATTATATTGGGTTATGGGTAAGCTGCAAGGACAGAAACGGCCTACAGCGGCCCAGGTTATGCCCTAAATTTGCCCTAAGCTCACAGCGCTTATTGAGCCGCTTTGTAAGCCTCAGTGCAATCGCGTCAACCGCTACGATGCAATCAGATCTCCAATCGACCTGCGGCATTCGAGAATCAGCGCGGAGACCAGTAGGTTTGGCCCCTGTATATCATCCCCGGCGTTCGCCCAAAACGCGCTTCCAGTGTGGCAGCCATTACCGAATCCATGGTTTCTAGGTGGGGAATCATCATGGCCACATAGGCCTCAAAAGTCGGGTGTTTGGTCCAATAGCCGTCCGTGACTGCGCTGTGAAGCGAACGGTCGAGCCAGCTCCGAGTGATCATAAGCAAAGCGTCAACCCGATCTGCCTCATTCTCCTCGCGGCGCGTCTGCTCGTATCCATCCTGCTTCATCCGCTAACACTCGGCCTCCGCAGACCTTGAGAAAATATGGTCAGCAATAGAGAAGTCTTAAACCTGCTTTTTTTCATTCAATATCGCATGCTGAAGATCAACGACTTCTCGCATTTGACCTCGCAGCAAGGAAAGATCTTGTTCATACGATCCGATCAATTCACTCAGAGTAGAAATTCTCTGATCAAGAGTAACCGCCTTAGCATCATCTGGAGAAACACCATTTAGTGAAAACTGATGCCTGATAGCCTTTAGATCTTTGTAATCGCGAATAAAGGAATCCAAGTTTGCCTGTACTTCCTGCGCCCTCTCCCGAAGCAAAAAACGCTCCTCCTGCAGCATATGAAATTGGGGACTTCGCAGGCTATCAAAATCCTTACCCTTTAGCGCTTTCTTCGGATTCCAGTTTGACCATTTTTCAGTTCCTGAAGCGTGAGGCCAGACGTCATTCAATGCATGATCAAGCAATGCGTCATCCGCCACATCTTTTCGCTCTGCCTCAGCCTTGCTCACAGCTCTGACTTCCTCAACAACATTCTCAGAGGTATCCTGTTTGAGATACTCATTTGCCTTAACTAAAAATCTATCAGTTGCATAAAGATAAAAGTCACGCTTTACCGCTTTCATAAACTCTTGGCTTAGCGCTGGCAGGGCGCTCACTAAACGCTTATCCGACTTGAGCCACCAATCATCTTTCTTTTCGCCTGTAACCAAAACCACAGGCTTATCTACAGCTAGAGCCTTATCTAATAATTGCTTCCAAAGTATAAGGTCGCCAAATTTTTTCAATCTGAGTTTGGTTGTCGTAGCCTCTGGCATTTTCCCGCCATCTTCAAACCCTGGCGGTATATTTTCCGCATACCTTAACTCTCCTTCTGCTGCAATTTCCAAAAGCCGCTCATCAGAATATGGCGTACCAACGCACCCCTCCAAAAGGTCCCCTATCCGCCGCTTAATCAAGTCGTCATTGACGAAAGACATATATGATTTCTGCTTACCCTCAAGCTCTGCGATCATTAAGTCATATGACGATATAAATTTATTAAATACCGCATCAGAAACAAAAGGATGTCGGGTACCAGCGTTAAACTTATCTTTTGCAACTTTCAATCCGGATATCGACTTAGAATATGCCTCAGATTGGGCCTCAATCACGCCCAAGCGGTTATCAAAATACTCTATCGCTACTTGATACGGAATCCAAAGACGTTCACCTAACGATTCCATTACTTTAAATAGTGCATCCCTTGCAGAGTCCGAAAACCTATAAAGATCTAAAAGCACATTTGTGTCAAACACAAAAATACAGTCCGCCCAAAGCTTCTCTTGACGCTCCGATTCCCCTACAAAAAACTCTGGAAAAGTCGATCTCATTCTTGTGCCCTGCCGGATGATCCCGTTCCATTGATAGCACACTGCTGGCCGTTCCGCCATGGTATGCATGGCTACCGACTGGTTAGCCTTGCATCACTATGTGCTAACCCCTCCTTCACACTTTCAACCGGCCAGCAACAGTGGTATCTATCAGAATTAACCTTAAAGTAATGCCCCAAATTTGCCCTAGGCTTTTTAGAAGAAATCTCTAAACCACAGATGAATAAGCCAATTTCGATTTTTTTCTCCCACCCCGATTGTGTAGCAGTATCTTGGGGATTTTGGCGGATAGGCCCGTGGATGAGGACTTTAGTACACGTCCAGGGCAGGTTGCATAAATGCATAGTGGGCATTGAATGGCATAGATTGGCTTATGGTTTGCCCCTTTTTTGCCCCAGTGTTCGCCACTCATCCAATTCCGTTTTATGATCCCGTGAACGATGGATCACTCTGGCGCAACCAGTCCTAACAACCCACTGTCAGGATGCTTTAGTATCTCTGCTCGTATCGTGATGCGCTTCTGCGGCATCGACACTATGAATCTAGCAGTGAGGTTCATATGAAGCCCAAGAAAAAACAATAATCAGGAGTTTTAAATGCAAGCGAAATGGAGTGACAAAAGCACAAAATTCAAGCCGCAGATCTTTATTAATACGATACTGGAATGCTCTTCAATAAATGCGAACGGAAAAGTGCAGTACGAGGGCTTCAAATACCTTGAAAATAGAGGACTACTTAAAAGCATGATTCTATTTGAGGGGAAAGAATATCTCTCCCCAAAAACGGAAGACGACATCTTTAACGCAGGGTTAGATTCCTTCGCACTAACTTCAAAAATAACCGACCTCAACCTACCCGCTACGCTACTAGCATCTATAAACATCAAGCTTAAAGCCTACATTTCCAAAAGTAAGACAACATTCCTAATCGTCTCATCCATTTCTACATATGGAAAATTACCTTTAAGCAAATTCACCAACAACGGTATTGAGATAAAATTTCATCAGTCGGGCATTCCTAGAAAATTTAGCACTCGAAAACAATACGACAAATTGTGGAAAAACCTAGCCCCTCACACTCCACCTGAATTTGCAGGGGTTGTGGTGAAAATCGAAGCACGTACGCCGGATGACGCTATGTTTGCGGCTATTGAAGAAGTAGATTTCTTGAGGGGGATTCTGTCTTTTTTTGCCAATCCAACCATGTCGATTTTGCTATCCGGAGGCGAACAGAAAGGTATAAATCGCATCCGTCTAGGTGGGCTACATAGCGTGCATAGCGAAGATGGCGCAGTGGTCAACGAACAATTTTGGTATGAAACAGATTACGCATCTAGAACCCCTTTCACTTTCAAAAAACAAGACCTGAAACACATCGCCCTCAATATTAGAAAAATCATTAGACGCATTGAGCAGATTAAAGGTGGCGCTAAAATCAGGGACGGCATTATTAGATATGTCAGAGCACTCGACGAGACAGATAACGACCATCTTATTATAAAGCTATGGGGGGCATTAGAAGCAACAGTTGGCGAAAGCGACAAAAGTGACTTAATCATAAAGCGTTGCGCTTACCTGTATAAAGACCACGAATTTGTCCGGCAGATCCTTGAGATCTCAAAAGTTTACAGAAACAGAAATGTACATGGAAACCATAGCTCAGATTTAGCGCATCAAATTGGGCATCATCTCCACAGTATCTTTACCCACCTGATATTTTTTTACGTTGGGAGCAAAGATCTTGTCAGCGTATCGGAGGCAAACTCTTTCTTAGATTCCCCTCTTTCTTCAGGTGATTTGGAAAGAAAAATTTTCTTGTTAAAGAAAGCCAGCCGTTTTAGGTCAGGGTCTTAATCTTTAATGTCTGCAAGAAAACTAAATACAGACAACCTTCCATAATTGATCCAGTTTGGTGGTGTAGCTCTGACTCATCATCTCACGGCGCATCCCCCATTCAGGGTTAGTTGGCACACTTGCAGAACGCAGGGTTCCCCGGCCCCATCGTTCATTTATCTTATCTAGCACGGTCATCACCCGCGTTGCCTCCGCCGGCTGAGACGAGGCGAACAAATCATCGGTGTACTCACCTGGCTGGCAAAGATTGAGCAGCATTACCTCAGCCTTGCTGTACTTAAAGCCTGGCCGAAATATGCGATCAACCGCACCAACCGCTGCTTGAGTAAGCAGGCGCACGTCGTCAGTGGGATACGGCATATCCACCACCACGCCGTTCGCATACTTCGCCTCTTCTGGGTTGAACATGCCAGTACGTATGCACACGCGCACCTTTTTGCACAGCGAGTTCTGAGCGCGAAGCTTCTCGGATGCTCGCATCATGTAGGTGGCCACCGCCTCCTTGATCGGAGGCAGTTCCGTCAGCCGCTTGCCAAACATTCGGCTACAGCAGATCTCCTGCTTTGGTGGATCGGGTTCGTCTAACTCCAGACAAGAGGTACCGCCCAGCTCTCTGGCCGTCTTCTCGATCACAACGCTGAACTTCTTACGGAGCGTCCACGGATCCGCCTTAGCGAGGTCCATGGCCGACTTGATACCCAACGCTCCAAGATGGAGTTTCATCTTGCGGCCAACACCCCACACTTCCGCCACGTCCGTGTTGCGCAACACCCAGTCGCGCTTAACCGGGTCCGTAATGTTGACCACCCCACCGGTCTGAGACTGCAGGCGCTTCGCGGTGTGGTTTGCCAACTTTGCCAGGGTCTTTGTATGAGCGATGCCTACACCGACAGGAATGCCGGTACAGCGAAGTACCTGAGCGCGAATCTGTCGGCCTAAGGCATCCAGCCCACCCATACCGGTCAGGTCGGCGAATGCCTCGTCAATGCTGTACACCTCAACTGCCGGCACCATCGCCTCGATCAGGCTCATTACGCGCTCGCTCATGTCGCCGTACAGCGCGTAATTTGAGGAGAACGGGACAATGCCGTGCTGCTTGAGCTTGTGCTTGATCTGGAAATATGGCTCGCCCATCTTGATGAAGGGCTTGGCATCGTAACTACGGGCGATAACACAGCCATCGTTGTTACTCAGTACCACGATGGGCACTTTCGCTAGGTCAGGCCGGAACACTCGCTCGCAACTGGCATAGAAGCTGTTGCAGTCAATCAGCGCAAACGTCGGCTCTTGCTTAGACATGGCTACGCACTGTGCTGGTGATCACGCCCCAGATTGACAGTTCGTCGCCTTCGAGAACGTAGCGCGCCGGGTATTTGGGATTCTCTGATAGAAGAACCACCTCCCGACCGCGCTTGCAAAGACGCTTGCAGACGGGCTCATTGTTCAGCAGCGCCACCACCACATGTCCATGGGCCGGCTCAATGGCGCGATCCACCACCGCGAGGTCCCCGTCGAAAATGCCAATCCCTTGCATGCTTTCCCCGGTGATTGCTACCAGGTACACATGCGGCGCACGGATATTTAGAACCTCATCCAATGAGATGTGCTGCTCAATGTGATCCGCTGCCGGCGAAGGAAAGCCGGCCGGCACCTGGAAAGAGCACAAAGGCAGCTTCGCGCCTACCTCAGCAATGGGACCTAAAATGGTGAAGCTCATGATACGGCCTTTACAAATACTGTACGAATGTACAGTTAACTTTGTAGGACGCTTGCGGTCAATTTATCTGTAGGGGATTTCGACAGACGGAGAGGGGCGTATGTGCGGACGATTCGTGCAGTACGAAGGGATGGCGATCTTCATCGAAGAACTGAGCCCGCAGATAGAGCTGTTCAGCGGTTACGACGCTCAGCCCATTGATCGCTACAACGTCGCTCCGTCGACGCGGGTGCAGTTGCTGCACGCCGCAGTGGATGGACTGCATATTGATGCAGTCAGATGGGGATGGGCGCCGTTTTGGGCCAAGGGCAAACGCCCTGACCCAATTAACGCACGAGTAGAGACGGTCACCACGGGAAAGTTCTTCAAACAACTATGGCCAAATGGCAGAGCTCTGGTGCCGAGTGAAGGATGGTATGAATGGGTCAAAGATCCTGACGATCCGAAGAAAAAACAACCTTACTTCATTCGCCTGAAGAGTCAGAAACCCATGTTCTTTGGCGCACTCGCACAGGTTTCCCCCGGCCTAGATCCCCATGATGGCGACGGATTCGTGATCATTACCGCCGCCAGTGATCAGGGAATGGTGGATATACATGACCGAAAACCTTTAGTACTGCCCCCTGAATTCGCCAGGGAATGGCTTAATCCAGACCTTACCGCTGACGGGGCCGCAGAGATCGCAAGAGAGTGCTGCCAACCAACTAAAGACTTTGAGTGGTACCCAGTAGGCAAAGACGTGGGGAACGTTAGAAATCAAGGGCCCGCTCTGATCATCCCTGCGGATGAAAATTAAGTGGCTTTCTGTATTTAACTACGCAAACAGCATGGGAAATTTTAGCCGCTAAAATTTGCTAAATCATTGCGCTCTGGAAAATTGAAGCCAAACTGAGCGCCCTGGTCAACCTCACCTGACACCCTCGTCACTTGTTCTTTCGTTATTTCGTTATTTCGTTATTTCGCCATTCGCCAAATTGCGTCATTGATTCATTGCGTTATAGCGTTATAGCGTTATAGCGTTATAGCGTTATAGCGTTATAGCGTTATTGTGACCGTTCACCTTTGTACTTTTGCACCTTGCCCCACGACACTCAACAAAACGTACGTAAATGCGTAGGTACGTAGGTACGCTAATACGTATTTACGTACACTCGCCCACCGCATTCCCAAAACACTGACAGCTAGCAAAAACAGGCGGCGGAGCTGTCTAGCACGACCAGACTGCTCAGGGCTCATGACTAAATAACAGACCAGCATTCACTACAACTTACGAAAGCTACAAATAAAAAAGCGACATGGTATTGACTTAAAAGCCGACTCCGACTTAGTCTAAAAAGGACTTACCAAACAGCATGCAACTCTCGACCAAAACCTAAGCACAGCAATATTTTGTGGCGTGTACCTGCGCCTTACAACAATAAAATCACGCCTAACTTGATCGAGAGCTTAACGCTCCTCCCCCCCTAAAACATAAACATTGAACATCAGCCCTAACTGGGGCTGGCTTCACTACAGAGATAATTTTATGAAGTGGATCGCATTAGTTATCGCCGTTACAAACGCCCTAGCAGCCCTACGTAAAGTCTGGGAGCTACTGAAGCCCTGACCACCTTGTAACTCAGGTAAGGACTACCTTTTGTGAGCCTAAAACAGGGAACCCAGGGGATCTGGTTGCCAGTTCATGATCACCAGCTCGCCACTCATCTCAGTCCTCCCCTGCCTTTGGTTGGCCGTGGTGTAACGAATGTCCAAGGTCTCGAAATGAAAGCCATCAAATACCTGTCGAATGTCCGGGTGATCGTTGATGCTGACCATCACCTTCCCCTTGCAGCGCCGCATGAAGTCAGCCATGCGCTCGTAATTCTCAAAGGGAAAATCCACGCCATAACCGGCGGTCTGCCAGTAAGGCGGATCCATGTAGTGGAAAGTGTGGGCACGGTCGTAGCGTTCAGCGCAGTCCAACCAGGGCAGGTTTTCAACGTAGGTGCCAGAGAGCCGCTGCCATGCGGCCGAGAGGTTTTCCTCGATCCGCAGCAGGTTGATGGCCGGACCGGTAGTCGCGGTACCAAACGTCTGCCCTGTTACCTTGCCGGCAAAGGCATGATGCTGCAGGTAGAAAAACCGGGCGGCGCGCTGGATGTCAGTGAGGGTTTCAGGGCGGGTCATCTTCTGCCACTCGAACACCTGCCGAGAACTGAGCGCCCATTTGAACTGGCGTACGAATTCTTCCAGGTGGTTCTGCACAACGCGGTACAGAGTCACCAGGTCGCCGTTGATGTCATTGAGGACTTCAACCGGCGCTGCCTGGGGACGCATGAAGTAGAGCGCGGCACCGCCGGCAAAGACTTCGACGTAGCATTCGTGAGGTGGGAAGAGCGGGATAAGGCGGTCGGCCAGGCGGCGTTTGCCGCCCATCCATGGGATGATGGGTGTGAACATATGAAAGCAAGACCTTTGCTGTATGGATAAACAGTGCTAGGCTCGCTCCGCTTTGTGCACGAAGCGGGAGCCTTGGCTGGACTTGCAGGGGCAATCTGCGGGAAAGGTGGCCGGGCTGGATGTTGACGCATCCTGCCCGGCCGCTCCTTTTACTTCGGTGTGGAAACTTCTTTTGCGTAAGCCTGACAGGCCCGCAGGGCGATCAATCCTTGGTCGCCGGCATCGGTGATTCCGATAATTCGTTGAGCATGCGCTGGGTCAAGTTCGGCTCTTGTGGTGCCATGAACCACGCGGCCGGTGGCGGTGGTGGTTGGCACTGAACAACTGCTGGTGGCATCGGTGGCGGCGAGTACGACTGACAGCCGCAGATCAGCAGTAGCCAGGCGATCACGCAGACGAGCCTGCTTGGTTTGCTCATTGGTCAATTCCTTGTGGTGGGTTTCGTCTTTGCTCTGCAGGCGCTGTTCCAAGGCCAGGCGCTTTTCCTGCTCGGTACGCTGCAGGGCAGCAGACGCCTGGGATAACTGATTGAGGGTGTCCGCCTGCAGCCGGGCCTGGCGCTCCAACACACGGCCATAACGCCAGTCCTGCGCAGTCCAGGCCAACGCCGCGGATCCAGCGCCGACCATCAACAACAGCACGCCGGCAGCAGCAATATGGAACTGCGCAGGGATCAGGTCGAAGAGACGCATAACACCGCCCTCGCCCTGCCCCACAGCTGCAGCCGATCCTCCAGGCCGTTGAGGCCGCCATTGATCCGGCGGGTGATGGTGTTGAACTGCTCCTGATCCGCTAGGGCATTCAACCCATTCACCGACCAGAACCACGCCGCCGACTCTGCCGCCCATTGCGGCTGCTCGAGCAGCTCCGGTGTGCGCAACAATCGTTCATCACCGAACAGCGCCAGGCTGCAGCGCAGGTAGTTATCGTGCCCAGTGATCTGGATCAACCCACGGCCACGGTAACGCTGACCGTCCCCATCGGCTTCCGGGGTATTGCCGAGCTTGGCCGCCAGAGAGCCGGTGTCGTATTTGCTGAGGTACTGATCGCTGCCCAGTTCGCGTACGTACTGCAGCTGACCCGACTCGTGTCCGACCTGGGCGAGGAATGCGGCCTGGCGCTTGGGTGTATCGATCTTCCTGTTGGTCATCGCTGCGTTTAAGGCAGATACAAAAACGCCCGCTTGGCGGCGGGCGTTGGGCATGATGCGTTGAAGTTGTTGCTCGGTGATGGGCATGACGCCTCCTGAGTTTATCGTTGCGGATCGGGCAAGTGCGTTAAGCGATCACGGCACCGTCAGCACGGTGAGCGGCTTTTTTTCTTTCTTCCCTTTGGCCTTGGCTTTGCCTTTCTTACCGGCATTACACTCGACCGTGGTGGACCAGCCGGCCTGGGTGAACACCTGTTCCACCGAGTCCACGAGAAAGTCCCCATCCAATCCGTCCTTGAAGCCCTGCGCATTGATGTGGCGCTCGGCGAACAGGTCGGTGCGCCCCACCATCTCCAGTCGAACCGCTGCCGTAGAACGGTTGAACGCATTCAGCCGCGCCTTGGCAGCCTGTTCCGCTGCAGACTTGTTGGGATGGATATGTCGGTCGGTATGGACCGGCGGCATGCCTTCCGGCGCGTCATCGTTTCCCAGCTCCAGAGTCACCAGTTCGCCGCTCTTCTTGTTCTGGTAGCGCGTCTTGACGGCCTTTTGCGTGGTTCGGTCAGCGAAACGAAACTGCCAGCGGCTGACGTCGCTTTTCGTGATGGTGACCACTCCGAGGGTTTTGCCACTCGCGCTCTGGCCCGCCTGGCGCTGCATCACCAGCAACTTGCCGTCAGCGACCTTGGCGGTGCAGTCGTATTGCTTGGAGAGACGGGTGATAAAGTTGAAGTCGGACTCGCCGATCTGGTCGACCCGGGGCACTACCGTGGTGATGGAACATACCGGTTGCCAGCCATTGCGAGCCGCCACGTCAGCGACGATCTGCGCGAGGGTGACGTTTTCCCAACTACCGGTGCGGGTAGTTTTGCCGGATCCACGCATGTCGCTGGCTTTACCGCGAATCACGATGGTGTCCGGCGGGCCGGATGCTTCGACCTCATCCACGACGTAGCGGCCGAGGCGCGTCAGACTGTTGCCGGCGTAGCCCAGGTAGATCTCAATGCTGGCACCGCGCTTGGGCAATGACACCGCACCGTCGCGGTCGTCGATACGCAACTCGAAGTCATCCGACTCTATGCCAGGTTTATCGACGGTGCGCAGGGACAGCAGACGGTCGTTGATCAGGGCCGTGATATCGGTCCCGTCAGCAACAATTCTAAAAGTTGGTTTCATCTCAATACCCTAGAAACGACAAAGCCCCGCAGTGCGAGGCTTTGTCATGAACAGCTACTCAAATGTTTGACTCACCACCATCAATCCCACAGCTGCCCCGTTTCGTCCGTGACTGGTGGAAGGTCCGGAAGGACAATCAGCAATCCGGCCTTAAGCGGTTGCGGCTGGTCGGCCAACCCTTGGTTCTGAGCCAGCACGGCCTCCACCGTGCCGTTCAGGTGCCCGTAGAACTGATTGCACAAGGTATCCAGCACGTCGCCGTCAGACGTTCTGCAGGTCATCGCCATAACGTACAAACTCCAGGGTGAATACTTGTTTGCGAGGAATCCCGCCCTGCAGCAGGGCGCTCTGCTCTTCCTCCAACGTCTTTAAACACCAGGTGCCCAGCACTTCTCCGTAGCCCGTAGTGAGCGTCAGCGGAAGCAACTGGGCACCGATACTGCGCAGGGTGTCCAGTTGCTTGAGTCCACCCTTGAAGCCGGGAAAGATGGAACCCTTGAGGGTCATTTTTTCTTCACCCATGCCGATGGCTTGCTGAGCCGGCCGGCGGCTAAGGCGCTCTTGCGAGGCCCAACGAAACTCCGTTTGCCGGCGCAGCTCATCAAAGGCTGCTGTATCCAAATTGAAGTAGTACGGCTGGGTGTTGGGTTTGAGCGGCTGAATGATCAGTAGGTGCGGGAACGGCTTCACGGCCTCAGCGAGCGGAGTCTGTGACAGGCCCAGCGCTTCAGTCGGAAAGATGTTTGCCAGCGATGGGCTGACCTTGCCCGCCACCTGATTGATCGCGGCGCCCGCCTTGGCGGCTTGCTCCTTAAGCACGCCGAGCCGTTCGTCAATCTGCGACGCGGCCCTGGAAGCGCGGCTGTATGTTTCCACCACTGCGCCGACCTTGGCTTGAGCCGCACCGACCCCGCGCATAACCCGCTGCAACTTGTCCCCAACACCGTCTGGAATGAATGGCAGATTTTCAAGTTCAGCGGCGGCGCCGGTGATTTCACTGATCGCACCATTCACCGGCCCGAGCATCCCGTCCAGACTGCGTCGGCCCGCCTCGCCCGCACTGACCAGGTATTTGAAGCCGGACTGCATCTGCTCCAGGTATTCCATGGTCCCTCCTTATGTATGGGCATCGTCGTAAAGATTGCGCCGGGCTTCTTGCTGAGCGGCATCACTGAGTGCCCGTTGCATCAAGGGCATAAGTTGCTGAACGAACTGTTGCGGATCCTTGGCATCGCCCTCGACCGTGACCGGCATGCTCAGCGAGTAGCTGAACTTCTGGTCCACACGTGCAGGGTCTGGTTTGGGCGCAGGAGGCGCTTGAATAACCAGGTTCGCAGGTTTGGAGGCGACAGGCGCCGCCAACGAACGAGTGACGTCACCTAATGCTGGCCTCATCGGCATCATCAGCGGGGCTGCTGGCTTCCGTGCTACTGCCTCGATTAGAGGCTGCGGACGAGCTTGTATATCGACAGCGCGGTTGTCCGACGAGGGAACCGTCTGAGCCAACGGTTGCGTGACAGGTACGACAGGAACAACAGCCTTTCCAATGCCCTGCTCAGCCGGTGCAGACTCAACCAAGACAGGTTGCCGAGCAGCAAAGCTATTCGCCATCGTCGCGAGACTGGGTACTGCCGGACCAGGCCTCGGCGCCATCAACAGAGGCGTAATGGGTGCGGTAGGCTCTTCAGGTTTATCGCTACCAAATAGCGAAAGCCCAGCCCAGCCGCCTACCTCCTGGCCTCCCATGCTGCCAAGATAAGCGCCAACCAACCCGCCTACGGCGGTACCGATAATTGGCACCACCGATCCAATCGCAGCACCCGCTGCAGCGCCCGCCATAGTGCCTGCCAGCGATCCGGCGGCCTCTCCATAGCCCTGCGCTTTCTCATCCTGAGTTTGCGCCGTCTGGAAGGTGTTGAGGACCATTGCCCCGGATTCCATCAACGCGCCGCCAGGTATCAACTTGCCCACCTTTCCAACCTTGCCAGCCACCGCTGTCAGCCTGGAAGCAACGTTAGGTCTGGGCGGTACCGGTGGAACTGGGGGCGGAACGGGTGGCCTTGGACGCGGAGGCCTCGCCGGGCGACGCCGTGGAGGCCTGCCACCCCGGCGACCGCTTCGACGCTGCGGCCCCGCACCGCCGCCTCCACCCATCGCTGCCGCGTTGACGACGAAAACCTTTTTGATTCCATCATCATTATTCCCGCCGCTATCACCACCCCCTTCTCCGTCTCCGCCGGCGGCCTCTTGAATCAGTGACACCACCTTCAACCCAGTCGACACCACGTCAAAGCCGCCGGCAGGTTTATCCGAATCCGGATTACCGCCACCCTCCGGCGCATTCTCGTCATCAGCCCCATTTCCCCTCACGGTGGCTACTGCCTTCAGCCCTGTTTCTACCAACGCCAACGCGAGGCCGGCCTTGCCCTTCGGTGCGGGGTTGCCGTTGCCGTCGCCGGCGCCAGCGCCATCCTCGGCATTGGTAACAAAGACTTTTTGCACCTCATCCCGCTTACCACCCAGCGTCCCCCGAGCAAGGTTGATAAGGCCTTTGCCGACCTTGAAAGCCTGGAAGGCCGCCACGACGGTCCCAACAGCACCCACTGCCACAGTGGTGCCACTGACAATCTTCGGAAACTCATCCGCCAGTTTGGCAATGCTATTGCCGACCTTCGTCAGCCCATCCGCTGCCAGGTCTGTGAGCGGCCGCAACGCATTACCGATGCTGGTCATCGACGCTTCCATGCTCGATGTCGCCGCGCTCCATTTGGAGTTGGACGTCTCGCGAGCCTTGGCTGCATCAGCCTCGATCTTGGCCTTGCCATCGGTTTCCTTGATGGTGGTCATGTTGTCTTTGATCGTGCTGCCGTACTTGATCTGCGCGAGCAAGCCGTCACTGGCACTCTGGTCACTGACGATGTTCGCCAAACCAGCCGCCTGAATCAGCGCGACCATCGCCTGCTCTTCCTCGGCGCTGCCATCCTTGGACGCCTTAATTTTGGCCTTTAGCGCCGCAACCTTCTTGGCCGTGGCTGGATCCTGTTTTTGGATCAACTGCTCGCTGAGCATGATGAAGGCTTCGACGGGGTTGGACGCCTTGCCGCTTTTGGTAGCCGCCAAGATCGAGCCCGCCAGGTCATAACCCTGCTTCGCGAACCGCTCCTGGCTGGTGCTGCTGATCACCGCGTTGAGCAGGTTATTCATGTTGGTCGCGGCCGCTGCCGCGTCCTGGGTTTGCGAGAACTGCGACTGCAAACTCGCACCGAGGAAACGCACGGCCTCCGGGCCTTCCATGCCCAAACGTTTGATCGTGCCGAGCAGAGCCGGCATGTACTTGGCCATGTCCTTGGGACCGAACGCGCCAATGTCACCAGCAGCCGCCACCTGGCCGAGCATGGCGCCCATGTCTTCCTTCTTGACCCCGGCCTCCTTGAAGGCGCTGAACAAGGTGGCGATGGTTTCCGCTTCCATGCCTTGTCCGTCGACCAGGTCCGCAATCAGCGGTGCATAGTCCACCGACTCCTCCCAGTCGATACCCTTCTCGATCAAGCCACCGACCGCCCGGGCCAAAGCCTGCTGGCCCATGCCCTTTTTCGCGGCCACTTCACTGATCTTGTCGGCCATCTGCTGTTCGGCGTCCGTGCCGGCGGTGTGTGCCCACAACGCCATTTGCCGAATTTGTGTCTGATAGTTGGCCGAAACCTTGGTGGGAATAGCGATTAGCGCAGTGGCGGCCGCCGCCTTGCCCAGCGTGCCAGTAAGGCCCTCTTTGCCCTCCTTGATTTGAGAGTACCCGGTGGCTTTCAGATCAGCCTTACGGGCGACTTGCTCCATGGTCTGGTAAGCCTTGGCAAGATTACGTACCTCGACACCCTGCTTCTTCAGGGTGCTGAGGTTAGATTCCAATTTGCGCAGCAACGTGCTGGCACCAGCGGCGCCGCTGTCGTTGGCCTTCTTCCATTCTTCCCGCAGACGGATAGTGTCGCCAATCGTACGCTGCAGCACCCGAGCCTTGGTGCCTTGGGCTTCGAGCTGCTTGATTCGCCCCTGGACATCCTTGAAAGCGGTGCCAACCGTAGAGCTGACGGCGCCGCCAATCACCAGGCCGAGCGCGAGTTTGTTTGCCATGTCGTGGCTCCCTGTAGCGAGTGATTACGGCGGGTGGCTCAATCCGAGAGCCACCAGACCATCTCGGCAAACGGCATGGCCTGGATCTCGGCGGCGGAAAATCCGGTTTCCGCTGCCAAGCGCTTGGCCGCCAGTTTCAGCAGCGTGGGGTTAAACCCCGTCGTCCTGCACCAGGCGAAAATAACCGGCCTGCAGGCGGTGGTAGTCCACCAGCTTCAGGCCCTCCAGATCCTGCTGACCGGCTTCGCAAAGACCGGCGAACAGCATCAGTTCGCGCTGCTCTTCGTCGTCGCCCGAGGCACGATCTGCGGCACGCACTTCGCGCACCGTGGGTGAGCGAATGGTCAAGGTATCGACCTTGACGCCATTGACCTCGGAAGGCCGGGACAGGGTGATTGTTGCGTGTTCGGCGGTCAGCTTCAGCCAGGTGGGAAGCTTTTTCAGTTCAGGAGTAGCCATTCGATTAATTCCTTAGAGGCCCAGGTCGCCGCGCATGGAGGCCAGTTGATCCACACCGTCGATCACGCGGATCGCAGCAACCATGTCGATTTCGTAGATGAGGCGGCCAGCGATTTCCAGCTTGTAGTAGCTGACCGCAATCGAGTATTTGAACTCGGCTTTGTCACCCGGCTTCCAGTCGCCTGGGTCCAGCTCTTTGAGCATCCCGCGCAAGGTCGCCACCACCGCAGTGGTCTGCCCCTTTTGCCCTTTGAAGGAACCGCGATAAACGCCGTTGAAGGCTGTTTGATCCGCCAGCCCGAAAAACTTCATCGCTTCGCGGCGTACGCCGTTAGTGGTGAATGTGGCTTCCATTTTTTCCAGGCCGACGTCCATCTCGATGGGGCCTGCCATCCCGCCGCCCCGATACTCGTCGGTCTTAACTACCAGCTTGGGCAAGCCCAGGCTGGGTACGTCGCCGGTGAAGTTGATGCCGTCGACGAACAGGTTGGTGTTGTAAAGCACTTGAGGAATCATTGAGCGGCCTCCTTAGGCGGCGGTTTCCAGGACTTCGGTGAGCCACTGATTGGTGACCTCGACCCGGAAAATCGGGTTCTCGGCAGGCGGCACGTCGGTGAAGCGAATGTTCCAGTACACCTTGCCCTGCTCCAACTGGCTGACCGTGTTTAGCTCGGTGTCGGCGAACACCTCGAAGTTGATCACCGCGCCTTGGTTTTTCAGGTCCTGCATGAACGCCTGCAGGCCGTCGGTCACATCCTTGATGTAGGTCTTGGTGATTCCACGGTCGACCGCCCACTTGTGCCCGGCCAGGATCGCGTCCATGACGATATCGACGGTGCGAACACGGGTGACAAACGCCCACTTCGGATCCGCCGACAGCGTGCGGTTACCCCACAAGCGGTAGCCGCCGTCACGGATGATCGTGGTGATATTGGCGTTGTTGAGCAGGTTGGCCCGGCAGGTTTCGTCACCATCCAGAAACTCGACTGGACGCGAGGTGCCGGTAATGCCAACGAACTCTTTGTTCGACGGCGATGACCAGAAGCCGTACTCAGCATCCGTCCAAGCGAACAAACCAGCGGCGAAGGCCGAGGCCGGCGCGTTGACGGTTTTGCTCTGCAGCGTGTCCCACAACTGCACACCCGGATCGACCAGGAAACAGCGCTTGCTGCCGAACTCCTGGGCGTAGGCCATGGCAGCCTCATCAGTGGTGTTCGGCCCATCGAGAATTGCAATGGCCCGCAGCTTGCCGGCTAACGCGTCCAGCGCAGTAGCAACCGCCTGGGTCGCGGTGTGACCCGGGGCAATCAGCAGCCGCGGCTGTGCGTTGAAGCGGCTTTTGCCGTCCAACAACGCCTGCATGCCGGTACGCTGCCCCGACGCCAGGACACCGCCGATAATTGAGGAGGTCTGCTGGGCAGGGTCTTCAACTTTGGCGACACCGCAGCCGATAACCACGGCTTTCGCACGGACGAAAATAGCCTTGCATGCACGCGTGATCGCTGAGTCTTCGCCCCAAGCGGCAACCGCTTCGCGCTCACTGGTGATCAGCGTCAGTTCGTTGGGTTTGGCGGATGCTGTGGGAAGTACAGTGAAGGTGTCGCACAGCCCAATAATGGACGACGACGGCAACGCAATAGTCCGTGCCCCGGTATCCACCAGGGTGACGGTAACGCCGTGAAAACGACCGGAAGAGGCCATGGGATTAATCTCCAGACATAAAAAAACCCCAAGAAGGGGTCGGGTTGTTGATCAGTTGTAGGAAGCGCTCGGGCATCAGTACAAACCGATGAGGTTTAAATGGCAGCCGTCGGGGGCTTGTAGCGCAAGGGGCTACAGGATGATGTGGCTATGGGCTAGGATGGCGGCCTACTGATAAAGGCCGCGTCATGTCTAACCCCGTCTTGAACACAAATATTCGTTACCCAAGCTTTGACCTGATGCGGCTACTGCTGGCGGTCGAGGTGGTTGTCGTCCACACCTGGGCTTCGCTGGATCCTCATTTTAGTTGGCCCGGTTTCATCCGAGCGGTGCCCGCATTTCTCGCGGTCAGTGGTTTTTTGGTGCTTAAGAGTTTCGCTAATACAGGCTCTTGGACCGCGTTTGCCAGGAAGCGGGCATTGCGAATTTTCCCGGCGCTGATCACTTCGTTGTTGTTGGGTTACGTCCTGCTCGATTACACATTTCTGATCAACTCGCTCACGGTCTGGGTCACTGGCGGCTTGATGATGCCGCCCCATACCAATGCGGCTTTATGGTCCTTGGCTTGGGAGGAGCTTGCCTATGCAGTGCTGGCAATTCTCTGGGCGTTGGGAGCGTATAAGAGGCCTGTGTATATCTGGATACTGCTGGCAGCGGCGAGTGTGATTTCCTGGAAAGTCACCACAATGCCGATTAGCCCCTACTATCACGTCCTCTCGTACCTGGCGCCTGCGTTCTTCACCGGGAACCTGATGTTCCTGCATCAAGAGCGCTTAATGCGATTGGGCTCAGTGCTTCCGTGGGTGTGCTTCGTGGTCGTGTGCCTGTGGACATACATCCCGATTCCAGGCATCGGCGGCGACATGGCCCCTTCGGTGGTACAAGCATTCGCGGTCGTATGGGCTGGCATGGCCGGTGCAAAACTGATCCCGTCCAAAATCCCTGATTTGAGCTACGGGATGTACGTCTACCACATCCCGATGATTCTCTTTATCAACGCGGTGTATAAGCCAGACAATGCCTTTCTCACAGGCACGGTGCTGACCATCGCGCTGGTACTGTTCTCCACGGCGAGCTGGTACCTCATCGAGAAACCCGCGCTAAAGCTGAAGAACCGGCGCCCCCCTGCCCCTGAGGGGCAACCAAGCGCCTCATAACGAGTGGGGCAGCGCCCCACTTAATGAGGCGCTGCTGCCTCCGGCCAGGGATACTGGGCTTGGATCTCATTGAAACGCTCGATAGCTGCGTCTCTGACCTGCTCCCAACCGGGCTCGTCCATGACTTGCATACGGTTCGCTTCAGCGAAGTAGCGGTCAGAACCGGAAACGGGCTCTGCATAGGCGGCGAGACGCAAACGCTCTATGGTCTCTCGCGTCAGGGGCACGTTGGGCAACGGCTGCTTGGTAATCCCCCCAGACGGATCGAGCGCCCAGATCCCGTCCGACTCTTTGATCATCCTCTGCCACAGGTCGTCATCGACCTCTACGGCATCCTTTGGAATTGGGTGGATGCCTTTGATCAGACGCTGATGCAGCGTCCCATCCGTGTTAAACGTTGCGTATTTCATAGCGTTTCCTCAAGTACCGACAGCGATGTAGCTCAGTCCCGCCTGCCCGGTAACCCCCGTGTTGTAGGTCTTGAACCAAGTCTTGCTAACCGCGCCGTTGGCGCCTCCCGCTCCATCACTGAGGCGCACTGAATATTCGCCGCCTCCGGTGTTGTTGAAAGCCCCCACCACTACAGTCCCTACGTCGTTGGGAAAAGGGATGTGGAAGTAAGTTTGATTGACCGTCGAGCCCGTCAACGAAACCGCGAGACTCCACTGCACGATCCAACCGCCGAGGTAGCTTGGAAAAACGATGTACCCCGATTGACCAATCAGGATCTGGAAGCCCCAGCGCAGCTTTTTCGGGGTCACGATACTGCTGTCATCGGTCCCCGCATTGACCAACATCTGGGTGGCGATCCGGGCGGTGCCCAGTGCGCTTTCGGTAGCCTGAACAACTTTCGCAGCGATGGCCTGAAACACCCGCAACGCGCTCATGGGCTTGTTGGTATCGGCGCCAGTTTCCGCTTCGGTTTGGCTGGCAAACGACACACCGTAAGCTGCCAAGTTGTTGGGCAACCCTGTTAGCCCCGAGAACTTGAGGCCCGTCAGGCCCGAGCCAACACCGCTGATCGGTCCCGCCAGTTCGACTCCAGCAGCCGTCACACGTACGCCATTTCCGCTATACCAGGGCGTGGGACCAAGCCCCAGAAACGCAACGTTCAAATCGTTGTAGCTGCCGAGAAACCCAACGCCGGCTTTCTCCCCGCCAAACTTCCCGGCAATCAGGCCCGCAGCCCAGGTGGGTGCGTTGTCTGGTTGGATGTAGACGCTCTTGGATTCAATGAGATTCAGCGATCCGGTCAGAGTACCGCCCTTCAAGGGCAAGTATCCCGCCTCCACAAACTCGCGTGTGGCCAGCACCACTGACGGGTCTATCTTCAGTTCAATGTTCGATGTGTTGCTGACGATCAGGTTGATCCGAATAACTTGCGTACGGCCCGAGCCCTGGCTGAGCAGCGGCTTAAATGTTGGAGCGCAGTTGGCGATAGCTACCAGGTCACCGGCCGCGTCATACAGACCAATTTCCCGAATCCACCAACCGCCGATATTTTCCGGGATGATTTGTTCGGCAATGATGACGCTGGAATTTTTCGGATCTACCTTGACCTGGTTCAGTGGCGCACGTCGGCGTTCATTGATCAGTTTAGTTTGCGTCCGGTTAGGCATTGGATCGGTGCCGTTGGCATCCCCCACGCCCATCTGAGAGAACGTCCAAGGAATACCAAGGGCATCAGCATTGGCCTGTTTGGCCTCCCCCACAGCGGTGAGAATTGCAAAAAACTGGCTGTTTTGGTCAGTCATGAGTAGATGTCCATCGTGTCGATATGATGTTCGCGACCACCGACGGCAAGGTAGCCGCTGACGTTGATGTCACGCTGAGTCGGTGGGTAAACGCTGAGTTCGTCGCCTTCGTAAACGCCGACGCCGATGAATACCGTGCCGGTGCTTTCCAGGCTGATCGCCAAGCCGGTCAGGTGCCGACTCACCGGCTTGGCATCATCAATGAGCCAGGTCAGCTCTTCGTACATCTCCTCGGTAATGCCGGTTTCCAGCACACCCACCTTCAACGCGAAGGTACCCGGCACCCCCTTGGGCGTTGTCTGCCACCATTCCAGCACTTCGATCAGATAGCCGAGCGGCTCAACCACCCGGCGTAACGCGCCGATGGTGCCCTTGTGGGCATGCACGTAGAACGCCGAGCGGATGGCCGAGCGCTTGACCGCTTCCGACCACCTGTTGTCCCAGCGGTCCACCGACCAGGCCCAGGCCAATTGGTGCAGCAAATGCGCCGGGCAGGTATCGGGGTTGTACAGTTTGCGCAACGGAACATCGGTGACTTCGTCGGTGGCCGCTTCAATGGCCCGCTCTAGCTGGGTGCTGTTAATCGGTAGCAGGCTCTTCATGGCGTGCCTCCCTGCTTGACGGTAAAGCCAACGCAGTAAGCCGCCTGGTACTTGGTAGGCTTGATGTCCTGCCAATCGAGTAGGTCCACCCGGCCAACACCGCTGATGTGCAACTGCGCATCAATGGCCGAACGTGGCACTTCAACGCCAAGCCGACGCCGAGGATTGACCCAGCCCGCCAGGCGCTGCTCAGCCGCAGCCAGAATTGCTTCGTTTTCCGAGCCGGTGCCGGCCATGTGCAGCACTGCGTCAATGCGGTATTCAATGACCTCAGCGCTTTGCACGGTGAGGCGATCCCCAACAGGCCGAATGTCGTCATCACTGAGGTATCTCATAACCACATCCAGCAGCGGCTGCTCGGCCACGCCATTGCCCTGCAGGTGCAGCACCGTGACCACCACCTCCGCAGGAGACGGGCTTTCAGCCGTGGCATCGGCCACCAGCGCCGACGCGTTGCGGGCATGCAGGATGTAGCTGTTACGCGGGCCGGCCGTTGTCAGCCCTTCGTACACCAGCTGCACCCGCTCGCGCAGGGCATCGTTGGATTCCATCACCCGGGGTGTCGGGGGGACGGTGTTGAGGTTTTCTTCCTGAATCACCAGGCGTTTCAGACGGACGTTGCCAGCGAGTTGATCGAGATCCCCATCAATGGCGTAAGCCAACAGCAGCGCCTTGGCCCCATCGTTCACCCGTGCCCGGTTCTGAATGCGGCGGTAAACACCCAGCTCCAACAGTTTGACCACCGGATCGCTTTCCAACTCGGCGGTCCAGTTATCGCCCATGTACAAACGAAACGCGGCCAGCTCCTCAGCGTAGGCTTGCTCAAAGTCGAGTTCCTCCAGCACAGGCGGCGCCGGCAGCGCTGATAAATCCACGGTGCTCATGCGGTGACCCTCACTAGCGCGTTATCGCCTTTGAACAGGCCCTTGAGTTCAAACTCGATGCGGCCATCCAATACGGCCACCACTCGAACCTGGCTAATATTCAGCCGAGGCTCCCAACGCCCCAGCGCCCGGGCCACTTCAGCCTGCACCGCGCTTTTCCAGCCCTCGGTGACGGGCAGGTCGACAAAACGCCGCAACTGGCTGCCGTAGTCCGGCCGGTGCCGGCGGCTGCCCAGTGGCGTTGTCAAAATGTCTTCAATCGACTGCTGCAGATGCTCGATGCCGGAGATGGGCTGCCCAGTGTGGCGATCCATTCCGATCATCTGGGCTACTCCGGTACGGGTTCGAGGTCAGGGTGACGTTGCAGGAAGAGGTATTGATCTGGGGTGGTGGCTACCACTAACCCCTTGGCAACGGCGAAGCTCTGGCCTTCAGGCGATATCAGGGTTCGCGAGGTAAACACCTTGTCGCGAAAGGTCCGAGGCAGATCAGGGGTTTTCGATGGCGGCTCTACCTTCGCCGCTAATGGCTGGACCACTGGCGGCTGCTCGTCCGGCTTTGGCTTGTTCATAAGGGCACTCCAGAAATGAAAACGCCCGCACGAAGCGGGCCGAAATAAGCGGTGAATCAGTGTTTGTGGTTTGCAGTGTTGCCGCCCGCGTCAATGATCTTGCCGGCGCCGTTGATATCACCCGACACTGTCAGTGGCCCGGTGATCGTCACATTGCCGGTGAGCCCGATATTCCCGGCCACCACCGTGACGGCGCTTTCAGTGACGGTGGCTACGGTGTCGCCGACCTTGATGGTGACGGTCCCGGAAGGCAGCGTGATGCTGTAGCTACTGGCCTGCCAGTCGTAGACCAGCGAGCCGCCATCGTCAAAGCGCCACACCTCGACGTGATCGCGATTGTCCGGTGGCGGGCCTGCATCCCCGTACAAGCCTGGGATAAACGTGCCCATCGCCGGGTTGCCGCTGGGATTAAACAACTTGCCCTGCTCGCCCAGGCTGGGCACTCGCCAGTGGCGCGCCTTACCGGCGGCTACGCTGTGCCAACGTACCCACGCACTGGTCCACTCCCCCGCCCTGACACGTACAACAGGCGGTGATGCGGTGGTATCGACGGCGGCCACCACGCAGTCCATCAACATGGCGGCGATCATGCGGTCGCTCTCGCCGCTGGTGTACCTCATTCCAAGCGCTCCGGCGCGACGTACTGATCTCGGCTGCCCGGGCCGATGTCCGGGCTGACACCGATCAGCAGCGTGCCCGGGGGCTCATCCGGCCAAGGCCATTCTTCGGTACCGAGATAAATCGTCTGATTCCACTCCACAAGCCAGACGGTGTAGCCATCCAGTTCAGGGCGGGTCCAGTCCTGTACCGCTTGGATAAACTCAGCACATTCGACTTCCAGGCCCCAGTTCTGCGCCCGCAATAACACGATCAGTTGGGTCGCTAGCTGCACGACCTGGCGGTGATGATCGGGACTAATCGGGTCAACAATGATCCGCGCTTCGAACTTGCAGACCAGGGTGGTTTCACCCGTTCCGAGATCAGTACCTGGCTCGATCTCAGACATCTCCAGGAACACCGCCGGCAAGGCAATGTGATCCTCAATGTTCGGCCAGGCTGCAACGCTTTGAACGCCCGGCAGGTGTTGCTGCAGGTGCTGCTCAATAGCTTGATAAAGTTGGTCGAGGCTCAACGTTTCGTCAGACACGCGGCGTCCCCTTCAAATACTTCTGCAGTTCAAAGTTGAGTTCCTGCGTGAGGATCTCCAGCAGGCGTTCATCGGCACGTTTTACCCAGGCATCGAAGTGCGGTCGCACTTGCTCCAACGACACCTTGGCTTTAGCCAGGGGGAAACGGTTGTCGTTTTCCTCGACAAAGCCCGAGCGTCTGCCACCCTGAGCGGCATCCGGGTAGTCGGTGGTATTGAAGTGTTTGCTGGACGTGCGGATCCAGATATCCGCGTTACTGCCGTAGACCTTC
>Ga0105251_10001155_pt1 | contig 22969 bp, 9 predicted proteins | sample KBSS64metaG_FD_80424 | JGI IMG/M metagenome (GOLD analysis project Ga0105251, IMG submission 80424) | Switchgrass rhizosphere microbial communities from Kellogg Biological Station, Michigan, USA - KBS S6-4 metaG | ecosystem: Host-associated > Plants > Roots > Rhizosphere > Soil | place...
AGATCTCATCATGGCCACCAAGCGCTAGTCGATGGTGTTGTAGCGCCCTTGAGATCGAGCGCCGCCCGCGCGGCGCTTCGCGAGCAAGCTCTGCTCCTACATCTGTTTCGGGCCAGTTATGTCAGTGGGATTGCCTTGTCCGCCTTGTTTTTCCGGCTTGAGACCGTAGCAGGGCCGCCAGGCGCATGCCTTGGTTTTTCCGGCGCCCTTGAGACCGTGCGCCGCCCGCGCGGCGCTTCGCGAGCAAGCTCTGCTCCTACATCTGTTTCGGGCCAGTTATGTCTGTGGAATTGCCTGGACCGCCTTGTTTTTCCGGCTTGAGATTGGGTCAGGGCCGCCAGGTGCATGGCTGGAGATATCCGGCGCCCTTGAGACCGTGCGCCGCCCGTGCGGCGCTTCGCGAGCAAGGGCTAGGCGCCCCCCTCGCTCCTATATCTGTTTCGGGCCAGTTATGCCTGTGCCACTGCCTCGACCGCCTTGTTTGCCTGGCTCAAATCCGTGTTACCAGCGCCTGCGGGCCGTGGGTCAGGGCTTGCTTGAGAAATTCAATGCACACCCGAATCTTCTCCGATTCCCCACCCCGCGCCGTGGTCACCGCCCACACGTCCGCCGGCTGGCGGTAACCCGGCAGCACTTGCACCAGTTCTCCCGCCTTGAGGCTGGCCGCGACGTCCCACATCGAGGCCATGATGATGCCGTACCCCTCGTGCGCCCACTGGCGCACCACGTCGCTGTGGTTGGAGGCCATGGGGCCGGTGACTTTGACGCTCTCTTCGCCATTCGCGCCGTGCAGGCGCCACAGGCCGAAGCGCTGGTCACGCTCGCGGAACAGCAGGCAGTCGTGCTGGGCCAGTTCGGCCAGGCTGCGCGGGGCGCCCATGCGTTCTACATAGGCGGGGGCGGCGCACAGGATGCGGTAGCTGCTGGTGATGCGGTGGGCAATCAGGTGCTGTTCCAGTACTTCGCCCACGCGGATGTCGATGTCGAAGTTCTCGGCGATCAGGTCGGCACGCCGGTCCAGCAGCTCCAGCCACACCTCCAGCGCCGGGTAGCGCTGGCGCAGGCGCGCCATCACCGGCGCGATGTATTCGCGGCCCAGGCGCAGGCTGGTGCTGATACGCAGCGCGCCGCGCGGTTCGTTGCGTACCCCGGACAAGGCCTGGAACATGTCGTCGACATTACCCAACAGGGTCTGGGCCCACGTGAAGGCTGTTTCGCCGTCGGCGGTGATGTTGACGCGGCGGGTGGTGCGCTGGAACAGCTTGACCCCCAGGGACGCTTCCAGCAACGCGATGCGCTTGCTCAGGTGGGCCGGTGAAATGCCGCTTTCCTGGGCTGCCGTGACGAAGCTGGCATGGCGGGCCACGCTGCAGAACAATTGCAGGTCGCGCAGGAAAGGCTCATTGTTCGCTAATCGCGCATTCTGAATCTTCATAATGAACGATTATGTCCTGATCGCACTGGATTAAGCTACGGCCATTGCTCACCATAATAATCAGAGAGCCCTATGCCCCTTCTTCGTATCGCCGTGGCCGGCGCCGGCATGATCGGTCGCAGCCACCTTGAACAGATTGATGCCAGCCCGGACTGCCAGCTGGCGGCCATTGTCGACCCCTCTGCGGCGGCCGCGCAGTTGGCCGAGCGTTTCCAGGTGCCCCTGTACCCGTCCCTGGATGCGTTGCTTGCCGCCGACACCCCGGATGGCATCATCCTCGCCACGCCCAACCACCTGCACGTGCCCCAGGCCATGGCGTGCCTGGCGGCGGGGGTGCCGGCGCTGGTGGAGAAACCCCTGGCTCACAGCCTGGAAGAGGGCGAGCGCCTGTATGCCGCCAGTCTGGCATCGAATACGCCGTTGCTGGTTGGCCACCACCGGGCTCATAGCCCGATCCTGGAACAGGCTCGGCGGCTGGTTGCCGAGGGCGTGCTGGGTGATCTGGTGGCGGTGATGGGCAGCGCGCTGTTCTTCAAGCCGGACGAGTATTTTGCCGCAGGGCCCTGGCGCACAGTGGCGGGTGGCGGGCCGATCCTGCTGAACCTGATCCATGAGATCGGTAACCTGCGATCCCTGTGCGGCGAAATCGTCGAGGTGCAGGCCATGGCGTCCAGCAGCACCCGCGGCTTCGAGGTGGAAGACACGGCCGCGATCCTGTTGCGCTTCGCCAGCGGCGCGCTGGGTACCTTCATGCTGTCGGACACCGCGGCCAGCCCGCGCAGTTGGGAGCAGACCAGCGAAGAAAACAAAAGCTACTGCCACTATGACGATGAAGACTGCTACGTGATCACCGGTACCTTTGGCCAACTGTCGGTGCCCACCATGCGCCTCAAACGGTTCGGCAAGGCCGAGGACCGGTCGTGGTGGAAACCGTTCGATTGCGAGCAATTGGCCCAGGAACGGGATGACCCGCTGGCACGGCAACTGGCGCACTTCTGCCAGGTGATTCGCGGGCAGGCGCAACCGTTGGTGAGCGTGCGCGACGGGTTGCAGAACCTGCGAGTGGTAGAGGCCATCGCCCAGGCGTGCCATGGGCGTGAACGGATGCTGATCCCGCAATAGCCTCGCATGACCACCGCCGCGTAGCAGCGGACCTGGCCGCGTCGGCGGTGCAGGCGGTGTACCTGGTGCTGCGCGGCGTTCATGACGCGGCCGGGTCCGCTGCTACAGTTCGAGGTGGCCACCGCCTTTACTTGAGGAACACGACCTTTGTTCGATGTGCTCGCCATCACCGCGCCGATTTTCATCATCATTGGCCTGGGCTACCTGGCCTCTGCCCTGAAACTGCTGAGCCGCGAGCAGGTGCGCGGGGTTGGCACGTTCGTGATCATCTTCTGCCTGCCCGCCCTGGTGATCCATGCCCTGGCCGACCGGCCCATCAGCGAAGTCTTCAACAGCCATTACCTGCTGGCCTACGGCCTGGCCTCGCTGGGCAGTTTCGCCATCGGTTTCACGGTCTTTCGCCGTACGCGTCAGGCCAGCGTGGCCAACGCCGCCATCGCGGGCATGGGCATGTCGGTGTCCAACAGCGGTTTCATCGGCTACCCCATCGCCGCGATGGTCGCGGGGCCTTCCGCAGTGGTGGCGCTGGCCTTGGGCATGATCATCGAAAACCTGGTGATGATCCCTCTGGCGCTGGCCTTGGCCGAAGCCGGGGAGCAGCAGGGTGGTTCTGCCCGACGCGTCATCGGCGAGACCCTCAAGCGCCTGGGCAAGAACCCGTTGATCGTGTCGATCATCATCGGCGGCGCCCTGTCGCTGGCCGGCGTGCGCATTCCCGTGGCGCCGCTCAAAGTCATCGAGATGCTGGCCCAGGCCTCGGCGCCGGCAGCGCTGTTCGTGATCGGCGGGGTACTGTTCGGCACCAAAGTGCGTGGGCAATTGCAGGAGCTGGGTCTGATCGGTGCCGGCAAGCTGCTGGTGCACCCCTCGCTGGCGGCGCTGATGTTCTGGGTGCTGGGTGACATTCCGGCACCGATGGTGCTGGCGGGCGTGGTGATCGCTGCCGCGCCGATGATGAGTGTGTACCCCATCCTCGGCCAGCGTTTTGGTTTGGAAGGCCGCTGCGCGGCGGCGCTGGTGCTGACGACCCTGGCGTCGTTCTTCACCATCAGCGTGGTACTGGTCATCGCGCGGATGTGAGGTACTGTAAGATTTGACAGGTGTGGACCTGGAATATCCTGGGTTTAATGGCACTTCATTCGAACAGGAGTGCCGCCATGAGCCAGCCCGAATCCATTCTTCCCGAGCTAAGCGTGCCAGAGAAAAGTGGAGAGCCGAATCTCCCCGGCCAAGTTTCGTTTGTCACAGGGTCACGTGTATGCACCTACTCACTGCGCGCATCCACTACGACGATCCGGCTGGCCTACAACGCACCTGAGGGCCTCATCCTGCAATATGACCTGATGACCGGCGACGGTATTTCCACTATCCGTTTTGACACCGTTCCCGTGCAGGGCGTTATCGTTAACGACCGGGGCGCCTATGTCGCTGGCCAGTATGACTTCCTCACAGGCACTGCGGGGCTGACGTTCACGCTGGGGCTGCGTGACGCCGATGTTGGCGACTTCATCGTTTCCCCCGCGGGGCCGTTCCCTTATGCAGGGGGCGTTGGAACGACCGTCAGGTCCTACAAGTGGACGTCCGTTCGCCTGTACAAGCGGGGGGTCATACCACGCGGTACCCACACCATAGCTGCCGGCCAACTGGCGGCCTATGCCTTCGGCGCCAGCAAGTTCACCCATGTCAGGTGGGTGACCGAGCGAGCGGTGCAAATCATCGTGAGCTGACGGGTGATGGTTCAGGCCGCAGGGCGGCGTCGTTGCCGCACCAGGTGCTTGAAGCCCTCGATGATCAGCACCACTACCGCCAGCCAGATCGGCAGGTAGGTGAACCACTGATCACGGGCGATGCTTTCGCCCAGCAGCAGCGCCACGCCGACCAGCAGCACCGGTTCGACGTAGCTGAGCAGGCCGAACAGGCTGAATGGCAATAGCCGGCTGGCCATGACATAGGACACCAGCGCCAGGGCGCTGATCATGCCCAGCACCGGGATCAGGCCATAGAGCGCCGGGTGCTGGAGCAGGTCGGCCGATGACAGGGGCCCGGTGGTCACGAACCACAGCGCCGGCACCATCATCAGGCACATGTCGGTCCACAGCCCGCCCAGGTGGTCGGTCTTGCACTTGCGCCGCAGCACGAAGTAGGCCGGGTAGCCGGAGGCAACCACCACGGTTTCCCAGGCGAAGCTGCCGTGTACCCACAGCTCGTGCCCCACGCCGCACAGGGCGAAACCCACGGCCACCTTCTGCAGGTACGACAAGCGTTCGCCGTACACCACCCGTCCGGTCAGCACCATGGTCAGCGGCAGCAGGAAGTACCCCAGTGACACCGGCAGGCTGCGGCCATGCAAGGGAGCCCAGAGGAACAGCCATAGCTGTACGCCGAGGAGCGACGCGGTGCCAACGCTTCCCAGCACCAGAATGGGGCGTTCGCGCATGCGTTCGAGCAGGCCGATGACCAGCTTGAAGTCGCGGGTGATGAGCAGAAACAGAGTCACGCACGGCACGGTGAGCAGGATGCGCCAGCCGAAGATTTCTTCGCCATCGAGCGGGGTCAGCAGCGAGGTATAGAAGTACATCACGGCAAACAGCGTCGATGCCATGACGGACGAAATGATGCCTTTGGACAAGGGAGCCTCTGAGACGCGGGGTGGAACGGGCAGGTAAGCGGGCAATGATCGCATTCGCAAGCAGGGTGTGTCACCAGAATGGGGCGGCCATTGATACATTTCGGTGCACGCTGGAAAGGTGGCTGCCGATGGTTTGGTAAGGCCAGGGGGTACCCGACAGTGCAGATCTAACCAAACAGTTCATATAGCAAGATGATTGGATCCAGCCGAACGGTAGGCTCAGGCTATCGACGGCGTAGTGGCACACTGATATATTCGCGCCACCTCTCACCACCCATCGTGTGCCATCATGTACCCCCTCAAGTCACTTCTGGCAGCCTGCGTGCTGCTCAGCGGGTGCAACGGAATGCCGACCGCCTTCACCACGGACCCTGTCTATGATCAAGCCTTCGTCGTTCATTCAGGGGGGCCTTTGCCTTTCATGCTGATGGGCACGGCGGTGCAGTGGAACGCCGACTACGCGGTGACCGTCAAGCACATCCCGTACCTGTCGGGGGCTGTCTACCAGGGCCAGGCCGATGTGCAGTTCTTCCGCCACAAGGCCGACCACGCACCCCAATGGCGGGCGTATGCGCCGGGCGAGACATTGACGGCAGTGGGTTTCAACTCTCTGTACGTACCCGTCAAGGGTGAAGGCCACGCGCTGCCGGCCATGGTACGCCTGAGCGCCCAGGAAGGCGGCGTGATGTACGGCACCCATGATGGCGCCACCGCGAAAGGCATGTCCGGCGGCCCGGTGTTTGCAGCCGACGGCAAGGTGGTGGGCATCAACGTTGCCTACCTGACCCGCGGCGACCTGGCGGGCCTGAAGCGTGCAGACCTGGCCAACGAGCCACGGGTGAGCATCTTCCTGCCCTATGCCGAAATCACTCGCGAGTGGCAGCGGTACCTGGCGCAGTCGCAGCCGTTGCAGGCGCCAGCCACCAAGTTGGCGAGCCGCTGATCGCCGCCCTGCCTGTCAGCGCTCGCGCAGGGCTTCGCGGGCGCGGTTCAGCGGTTTGATCAGGTAGTCGAGCACGGTTTTCTCGCCGGTACGGATGTCGACGGTGGCGATCATGCCCGGGACGATGGCGAAGGTCTTGCCGGCCTTGTTGCGCAATACGTCAGCCTTGGTGCGGATGAACACCCGGTAGTAGAACACTTCCGGCTTGGCTTCGTCCTGGATGGTGTCCGGGGAGATGGTCACGACCTTGCCGTCCAGGCTGCCGTAGATGGAATAGTCATAGGCGGTGATCTTGACCTTGGCTTCCTGGTCCGGGTGGATGAAGGCGATGTCCCGCGGGGCTATGCGGGTTTCGATCAGCAGTTGCTCGTCCAGCGGCACGATTTCCATCAGTTGGCCGTTCGGCGGTACGACGCCGCCCACCGTGGTCACCTTGATGTCCTTGACGATCCCGCGCACCGGCGAGCGCAAGGTCAGGCGTTCCAGCGAGTCGTTGCGCCCGCGAATGATGGCCACCAGCATGTCTGCCTCGGCGTTGGCCTTAGCCAGGTCTTCACGGGCGCGCACCATGTAGTCCGAGCGCGCCTCGGTGGCCTTGAGCTCGAGTTCCGAGCGCTGGCGGTTCAGCCGCAGCACCTCGACGCGGCTGGACGCGCCGATCTTGGCCAGGTTTTCGGTGATCTCCAGCTCGCTGCGCACCAGGCGCAGGCTGTCCTGAATACCCGCCAGGGTCGCCTCCAGGCCTCGGCGGCGGGTGGTGTACAACTCGGTTTCGGCGCGGGTCAGGTCAGGGTAGGCTGCCAGTGATTCGGGAAACTTCAATGGCTTGTCGCTAACCTCGGCCTGCAAACGGCTGACGCTGGCCAGCGCGGCGCGGTATTTGGCTTCGCTCTCGCCGACGTTGGATTCGTTCTTCACCGGGTCGAGCTGGGCCAGCACCTCGCCGCGTTCCACCAGGGCGCCCTCAGTGACGTTCATCTGCTTGATGATGCCGCCTTCCATGGACTGGATCACCTGCTCGCGGGAGCTGGGAATGACCTTGCCGGTGCCGGTGGACACCTCCACCACCTGGAACCAGTAAGCCCAGGCGAAAAAGCAGCCCAGCATCAGCGCGCAGCCCCAGATCACCCGGGTGCCGCGCACCAGGCCACGGTCGTCATCGCCGTCCAGATAGGACGCGTGCTCGTAAGTGCTCATGCCTGGGCTCCTTGGGGTTGCTTGAGGCGCGCCAGCGCGGCGTCGCGGTGGTCATCGATGACGATGCGTCCACCGTCGAGCACGATGATCCGCTCCACCAGTTGCAGCAGGCTGACCCGGTGGGTGGCCACCACCAGGGTGCGGCCCTGGGTCCAGGTGGCCAGTTGTTCCAGCAGGCGCCGTTCGGTGATGTCATCGAGGCTGGCGGTGGGCTCGTCCAGCAACAGCACCTGGGGCTGGCGCAACAGCAGGCGCGACAGCAACAGGCTTTGCCGCTGGCCGCCGGACAAGCCCTGGCCGCCTTCCAGGATGAGGTGGTCCATGCCCTTGGGCAGCAGGCGCACGAAATCCAGGGCACCGGTCAGCGACAGCGCCGCGAGGATCTCCTGGTCGCTGGCCTGGCCGGCGCCCAGGGTGATGTTGTCGCGCAGGGTGCCGTGAAACAGCCGCGCGTGCTGGGCCATCAGGCCCACGTCGCGGCGCAGGTCGGCGGGGTCCAGGTGGGGCAGGGCAATGCCGTCCAGGGTGGTCTCGCCGGTGCTCAGGTCCATGGCCCCGGCCAACGCTTGCAGCAGGGTGGACTTGCCGGCGCCATTGCGGCCCAGCACGGCGATGTGTTCGCCCGGGCGGATGGTCAGGTTCAGGGCACTGAGGGCCGGCGCGGCCTCTTCGCTGTAGCGGAAGCTGGCCTGCTTGAACTGATAGTCGCCACGAATGGCCGGCAGGTGCACCCGCTGGCTGCCTTCGGGGTGGTCCACCGGCAACTGCATGATGCGGTTCAGGCCTTCCAGCGCCACCTTGGCCTGCTGCCAGCGGGTCAGCACGTGGGTCAGTTGCGCCATGGGCGCCATCATTCGGGACGACAGGATCGAGGCCGCCACCAGGCTGCCGGTGGTCAGGTCGCCGGCGATGACCATGGGTGCGCCGAACACGATCACCACCGCGAACACCGCGCTCTGCACGTTCTGGGTCCAGGCCACCAGGCTGTTGGTGAGGTTGCGCAGGCGCAGGCTGCTCTCCGCGGAAGCTGCGTTGTACTGGTTCCACTGCTGCTGGAAGCGTTGCTCGGCCTGCAGCGCCTTGATGTCGTCCAGGCCCTGGATGCTTTCCACCAGCATGGCGTTGCGCAAGGCGGCCTCGCGCATGGACTCGTTGGCCAGGCGCGCCAGCTTGCGTTGCGCCAGGATACCGGGCAATACCATGGCCACCAGGGCGACCACGGGGATGGCCACCAGGGCGCCACCGATCAGGTAGAACACCAGCAGGAACAGCAGGAAGAACGGCAGGTCGGCCAGCGCCGTGGCGGTGCTGGAGGTGATCAGGTCGCGAATTTGTTCCAGCTCGCGCAACTGCGAAATGAACGAGCCGGTCGAGCGCGGGCGTGCCGAGTTGCGCAGGCGCAAGGCGTGCCCGAACACCAGGTCGGACACCCGCAGGTCGGCGCGCTTGCCCAGCAGGTCAGTGATGCGCAAACGCGCGATGCGCATGACGAAATCGAACACCACCGACAGCAGCACGCCACCGAACAGCACGTACAGGGTGGGCAAGGATTCGGCCGGGATCACCCGGTCGTACACCTGCATGGAAAACAGCACCCCGGCCAGGCCCAGCAGATTGGCCACCAGCGAGGCGATCATCACGTGGGTGTAGGGGCGCAGGTCGCGCAGCACGATGCGGCGGAACCAGTGTTCGTCGAAGGGCTTGACGTAGTCGTCGGTGCGCACGTCGCTCAGGGCCCGGGTGGGGCGCAGCACCACGGTGCGTATCGCTTCGCCCGCCAGGGTGGCCGGGGCCAGGCGGCTTTGCAGGCCCTGGTCGCCGCTGAACACCACGCCCAGTTCGCCGTCCTCGCCCACGCTTTCCACCACGCCCACCTGGCCGTCGCGCAACTGCACCACCAGCGGCGCGCGCCAGCGGCTGAGGCTGCGCCGGTCGAAACCGGCGAACTTGACGCTCAGCCCGGCCTGGCGGGCCATGTGGCGAACCACGTCTTCCAGGCGCCCGTCCGGTTGCAGGGAGGCGAGGCGGATGCTTTCCGGCGACACATCCAGGCGGTAGTGGCGGGCCACGGTGAGCACGGCTTCAAGCCACGGCGCGTAGTCGGCCTTGGGGGCGGCGCCGGCCGGGTCGTGGGGGATGACGATGGCGTCGGTCATGGCTGGATCTCCACGTGCTGGATGGTGCTGTGGTCGATGCCGAAGGCGCGGCGCAGGCCACCACTGTTGTACAGGCAATCGATTTGCAGGCGGCGCAGGTCGGCCACGGTGTTTTCCAGGTCGAAGCGCGACTGGTAGATCTCCTGCTCGGCATTGAGCAGGTCCAGCAGGGGGCGGGTACCCAGTTCCAGGTATTGCTTGCCGTAGAGCTCGCGGGCCTGGCTGATGCTGGCCTCGCGGGTTTTCAGGGCATCGAGGCGCCTGCCCAGGCCAGCGGTCTGTGACTGGGCTTCGGTGAGGCCCTGGCGCGCCTGCAGGCGGGCGGCATCTTCGGCTGAATCGGCGGCGGTCAGGGCATGGCCGGCGGCGCGGCTGCGCGCGCTGATAGCGCCGCCCTGGTAGATCGGCACTTCCAGGTTGAGGAAAATGCCCACCTGGGTACGGTCCACCGCCGGGTTGTCCTTGTTGTAGTCGTTGTCCAGGTACTGGTTGAACGATGGTTCCAGCGATAGGGTAGGGTAGGCCTCGGCCTTGGCCTGCGCCAGTTCCGCCTGGGCCTGGCTGCGCTGCGCCACGGCGGCGAGCACGGCAGGCAGGGCATCGCCGTTGTCCGGTGCCACGCACGACTGGTTCAGCCCGGGCGCGAAGGCATCGGTGACCTGCGGCACGCTGCGCCGCCCCAGCAGGTTGGCCAGGGTTGACTGCCAGCGTGCGTACTGGGCCTTGTAGTCTTGCAGGGTGGCCATGCCGCCTTCTGCCCTGGACTGCGCCTGAACCACATCGGAGCGGGTACTGGCGCCCATGTCGCTGCGTTGCTGGGCCAGGTCGACGATGTCGCCGATGCCATGGATCTGGTCGCGCGCGATCACCAGCAGGTGCTGGTAGCGCTGCACTTCGATGTAGGCATAGGCGGTGTCGCGGGCCACCTGGTCGATGGCCAGCAGGATATTGGCCTGGCTCTGCGCCACCTTGGCGCGGGCGGCGTCGACGGCGTTGTCGACCTTGCCAAAGTCATAAAGCATCTGCTTGAGCGAGATGCTGATGGCCTGGGTGTTGCGGTCACCGTCATACCCGCTGTCGTAGCCGCCTTTGATACCCCCCGTGACCTGGGGGTAGTAGCCGGCCTGGGCGACGTTGATGCCTTCGCCCTGTTGGTAGAGGGTGCCGATGGCCTGGCCGATGCTGGGATGCCAGTCCACCGCCACGCGAATGGCCTGCTCCAGCCCCAGGGACTGCTCACTGGCCTTGACCGAGGCCGGGCCCGTGGGCTCGGCGCTGACCCGGTCGGGCGCGGTGCGCAATTTGCTCGGGCTGATCACGCTGAGCCCGGGGTCCAGATGGTCGTCGGCCGTGGCCGATGGGGAAAACGTGTACTGCAGGCTGGTGGTCAATACGACCGCCGATAACATCCCTAGTCGAACTGGCTTCACGTAAGTCCCTTACTGTGGTTCTGAATTCCTTTGCCCAGTGCAGGGGCTGGCTTGCCAGCGAGCTTTTCAATGCTGCCGAACAGCTCGCTGGCAAGCCAGCTCCCGCAGGGCTGATGCCTACTTCATTACCCTAGTGCAATTTAGACCACATGCACCCCGCTCTGTACCCAAAGATGGTGGCTGGGATCCTGCTCGGGCGTGTACTGGGTATAACTCACGCCGTCGGCGGTCTCCGTGCCGCTGGCTGTCCACGTATCGGTCATGTGCACGCTGTCCTGGCTGTTGCCCTTGATGATCAGTTTGCTGTCACCACTCTCGATCACCGCCAGCATGTCAGCCAGGTTCAGGGTCAAGGCCACCGCGCTGGTGCTGTTGAGGTCCAGGATCTCGATGTTGTGGATACGGCTGGCCAGGGTGCCCAGGTCGATGGTGGCGTCGCCGCCGTCCCACATCAGCGTGTCGGTGCCGGTGCCGCCGTCCACCGAGGCAAAGTTCTGGTCGTGGACGATCATGGTGTCGTTGCCGGCACCGCCGATGATGGTCACCGCGCCACCGTGGATGGCGTCCAGTGTGTCGTTGCCGTCGGTGCCTTGCAGCACCTCGGTACTGGTGCTGGCCGCCGCCACCGTGGTGGTCGCGGTGCTGGTTTCATCGCTGACCAGGGCCAGCGCACTGAAAGTGCTGGCGGTGGCGCCGGCCTGGGTCAGGTCGATGGTCAGGGTGGAGATGTCGGTGGTGCCGTTGGGGTGGGTGAGTTCGTAGGTGAACACATCACTGTGGCCGATCGCCGCGTCCGTCAGCCCGGCGTTGAGCGTGTAGGTGTAGCTGCCGTCGGCATGCACCAGCAGCGAGCCGTAGGTGCCGGCGATGGTGGTGCCGTTGTAGCCGGGCGTTACGTAGCTGCCGGCCAATAGCACGCTGAGCACGGTGTAGGCCGAGCCCAGGATGTCGGCACCGCCGCCCGCGGTATCGGTCAGCAGGTTGCCGACGACCGGCGTGTAGCTGCCCACCACGTACTGGTTGGTGTAGGTGGCCACGTTGGTGATGCTGGTGGTGATGCTGCTGGCCAGGCCAATGCCGGTGACGACGACCTTGACCTGGTAGGTGCCGGAGGTCTGGTCGTCGAAGGTCACGCCATAGTTGTTGCCACCCAGGCTCAGCAGCGCGCCACCGCTGACGCTTTTCACCAGCACGTACTGGCCGGTGCTGGTGTTGAGCTTGTACAGGCCCAGGGTCAGGCTGCTGGCCAGGCTCAGCAGGTTGCTGGCGTTGAGGGTGACCGTCAGGTCGCTCACCGTGTTCGCCGCCACGCTGGTGGTGTAGGTGGCATTGGCGCCACCCAGCAGCGGCACGGACAGCGTGCCCAGGGTTGCGGTGCTGGTCACTTCTTTGGCCGCCAGGGTAATGCTGGTGCTGGCGATATCGTAGGTGGCGTCCACCACGGTGGCGGCGGCCGCCAGGTTGGTGCTGCTCCAGGTCTCGGTGGACTGCGGGCTTTCGATGCGTACGTACAGCGTCGCGGTGGCGCTCAGGCCGTTGGCGTGCACCAGTTGGTAGGTGAAGGTGTCCACCTGGCCGATGCTGCTGGTGCTGCCGTTGGCGGTGTACGTGTAGCTGCCATCGGCATGGATCACCAGGGTGCCGTACAGCCCCTGCACCGTCGTGCCGGCGCCACTGGCGGCGGTGACGAAGGTGCCGTTCTTGGAAATCTGCAGCACGGCGGCGCTGTCCGGGCCCAGTTGGTCGGCCAGGCCGTTGGTGCCCAGGTCGGTGAGCACGTTACCGGTGGTGGCCACGCCCGCCGAACCGGTGAACTGCGTCAGGCTGCTGGTCTGCTGCGTTACGTCGGTGGTGACCGTGGTCAGCACACCAATGCCGCTGCTGGACACCACCAGGCGGTAGTCGCCGGACAGCAGCGCGCTGATGTTGACCTGCACTTCCTGGGAATTGATGGTCAGCAGGTCGAGGATGCCGCGGCTGCCGTTGACGTCCAGGGTGACCCAGTTGCCGCTGGCGTCCTTGACCTGCAGGGTGTAGCTGACACCGGTGAGCAGTGACACCAGACTGCCCGCAGTCAGCGTCATGCTCGAGGTTACCGAGGTACCGCTGCCCACGGTGAAGGTGTAGGTCTTGGAGAAACCGGCCAGCAGGGTGGTGAAGGAGTCCGTGTAGTGGGTGGTGGTGCTCACCGGGGTCAGGTTGACCGTGGCCACGGCCAGGTCGTTGCTGGCGGTGACCGGGGCATTGGCGTCCAGGTCCGGGGCGGTGACCGTCACCGCGGTCGAGACGTTGCCGTTGGCGTCGGTGAGGCTGACGCTGAGGGTCTCGCCGTTGATCTGCGCGGCGCTGAGGACCACGCTGAACACCCCGGTGCCACCCACGGTGCCAGTCCCCAGCACCAGGCCGGAAGCGGCCTTGATGGTGACGATGCTGTTGGCCTCGCCGGTACCGCTGACGGTGAGACCATCGGCGCTGACCAGCAGGGTACCGGCCGCGGCGGGTGGGGTCAGGTCCGGCGCGACGGTGGTCGCGGCGGTCGAGACGTTGCCGCTGGGGTCGGCCTGGGTGACGCTCAGGACCTGGCTGTTGATCTGCGCGGTCGTCAGGGCCACCGAGAAGCTGCCGTTGGCGGCCACGGTGGTGGTGCCCAGTACCGACGTACCGGCGCGCACGGTGACGGTGGAACCGGCCACGCCGGTACCGGTCACCAGGGTGCCACTGGCGTTCACCAGAACGCCGGTAGGCGCGGCGGGTGCCGTGGTGTCGGGTGCGGTCAGGCTGGCCGTGGCCGAGGCGTTGCCGGCCACATCGGTCTGGCGCACGGTCAGCACCTGGCCATCGAGCTGGGCGCTGCTCAGGGTCACGGTGAAGGTGCCCCCGAGGCCGACCACCGCGGTGCCCAAGGTGGTGCCGCCATTGCTGACGGTAACCGTGGCGCCGGCCTCGCCGGTGCCAGTCACGGTGATGCCGTTGGCGGCCAGCGCCAGGGCCCCAGGGGCAGTGGGCGCCTGTGTGTCCAGGGCCGTCAGGGTCGACGCCAGCGAGGCATTGCCGGCGGCGTCGGTCTGCACCAGGGTCAGCACCTGGCCGTTGAGCTGGGCGGTGCCCAGCGTCACGGTGAAGGTACCGGCCGAGCCCACCTGGGTGGTGCCCAGCACGGTGCCGGTGGCACTGGTCACGGTGACCGTGGCCCCGGCTTCGCCGGTACCGGTGACTTGCAGGCCGCTGCTGGTCAATGCCAGATTGGCCAATTGCGCCGGCGCGGTGGTGTCATTGGCCACCAGCGTGGTCCCGGCCGAGACGTTGCCGGCCGCATCCGCCTGGCTGACGGTCAGGGTCTGGCCGTTCAGTTGCGCGGCACTGAGGTTGACGGCAAAGGTGCCGCCGACCACGGTGCCGGTGCCCAGCACCGTGCCAGCGGCGTTGGTGACGGTCACTGTGGCGCCGGTCTCGCCCAGTCCCGACAGCACCAGGCCCGCGGCATCGAGGGCCAGCACGCTGGGCGCCACCGGGGCGGTGGTGTCCGCAGCCTGCACGGTCACCGAGGTAGAGGTGTTGGCGTAGGCATCGGTCTGCACCGCAGTCAACACTTGACCGTTGGTCTGTGCGGCATTGAGGTTGACGCTGAAGGTACCGCCGACGCCGACCACGCCGGTGCCCAGCAGCGCCCCGGTAGCCGATGTGATCGTCACCGTCGCACCCACTTCACCGTGGCCGGTCACCAGCAGGCCGGCACCCGTGACCGCCAGGCCCGTCAGCGGGTCAGGCGCGGTGGTGTCGGCAGCGATCAGTTCGGTCGGCAGCGAGGCGCCACCGGCCTGGGTACTGGCGGTGACCGACAAGGTCTGGCCGTTGGTCTGCGGCGTGGTCAGGGTCAGGTCGAAGATGCCGTTGCTGCCAGTGGTACCGGTGCCCAGCACCGTACCGGTGGCGCTGTACACGGTGATGGTGGTGCCCGCCGCGGCGACACCGTTGAGGGTCACGCCGTCGGCGGCCAGCACCACATCGGTCGGTGCATCGGGTGCCGGGGCGACCGGCACGATCAAATCCGCGGAGACCGAGGTGTTGTTGCTGGCATCGGTCTGCACCACGGTGAGCACGGCGTTGGTGTCGATGCCGGCGGACAGGTTGATCACGAAGGTGCCGTTGGCGGCGACGACACCGCTACCTACTGAGGTACCGTCGGCATCGGTGACCAGCACCGTGGCCCCGACTTCGCCACGCCCGGCCAGCAGGCTGTGGTCGGCGCTGATGCTCAGGTTGGTGACGGCATCGGGTGCCTGGGTGTCGAGCGTAGTGTAGATCAGCGGCGTGGAGGCATTGGACGAGGCATCGGCGGCGACGATCGACAGTACCTGGCCATTGATTTGCGCAGGGGCCAGGGTCACGGTGTAAATCCCGCCCGCTGTGGCGGTGGCCGTACCCAGCTCGGTGCCGTCGACGCTCCTGACGGTCACCAGGCTATTGGCCTCGGCGGTACCGGTCAGGGTCACACCATCGACGGACAGGGAAGTGACCGTGGGCGCGGCAGGGGCGGTGATGTCGCTGGCGGTCACTGTCTGGTTGCCAGACAGGTTGCCCGCGACGTCAGTCTGGCTGACGGTGAGCGTCTCGCCGTTGAGTTGCGCACTGCTCAGCCCCACGCTGAAGTGGCCGTCGGCGGCCACGGTGGTGGTGCCCAGTTCAACGCCCGCGGCGCTGCGCACCGTGACAGTGGCGTTGGCTTCGCCAAGCCCGGTGACGGTCAGGCCACTGGGGCTGACGGCCAAGGCGGTGACGTCGGCAGGCGCGGTGGTGTCGCCCGCCTGGTACACCAGGGGCAGGCTGTGGTTGCCAGCGGTATCCGTCTGCACCAGGGTCAACAGCTCGCCGTTCACCTGAGCGCTGCTCAAGGGCGTGCTGAAGGTGCCGTCGGCGGCGACGGTCACGGTGGCAAGCACGCCACCGGTGGCCGTGGTGACCACCAGGGTCGCGCCGGCTTCGCCGGTGCCGGTCAGGGTCAGGCCATCGGCACTGAGCGCAGTGACCGTCGGTGCGGTGGGCGCGGTGACGTCGCTGGCCACCAGGTTGGCGGTGACGGAAGGGTTGCCTGCGGCGTCCTGTTGCACCACCGACAGTTGTTCACCGTTGAGCTGAGCGGCGTTCAGGGTCAGGGTGAACTGACCATTGGCGTCGACTGTGCCGGTGCCCAGCGTGGTGCCGGCGGCGTTGGTAACCGTAACACTGGCTCCGGCCTCACCGGCACCGCTGAGCACCAGGCCAGTGGCGTCCAGTGCCAGCCCGGTGACAGCGGCGGGTGCTGTGATGTCCGGGGCGATCTGAGTAGCGGTGGCCGAGGTGTTGCCGGCCGCGTCGGTCAGGGTCACCCACACGGTCTGGCCATTGGTCTGGGCCGTATCCAGGGTAATCAGGAAATGCCCGGTGCTGTCGACGGTCCCAGTGCCGACTTCAGTGTTGTCAGCCAGGATGATGCGCACGGCCGTGCCTGCCTCGCCCACGCCACTGAGTACCGTCCCGCTGGCATTGAATTGCAGCTGCGTGGCCAGGTCGGGCGGGGTCAGGTCCGGTGCGTTCACCACCACCGGGGTGCTGACGTTGCCGGGTGGGTCGGCCTGCTGCACGGTCAGCGCCTGGCCGTTGATTTGTGGGGTACTCAAGCTGACGCTGAAGGTGCCGTCGGCCAGCACCACGGCGGTACCCAAAACCAGCCCTGCCGGGTCTTTCACGATGACGGTGGCGCCGGCTTCGCCGGTACCGGTGACCAGAGCGCCGGCGGCGTTGATGGCCACATCGGCCAGTGGGTCAGGGGCAGTGAAGTCAGGGGTGGTCAGGGTGGCGGTGGGCGACACGTTGCCCGAGGCGTCGGCCTGTACCAGGGTCAGCACTTCGGCGTTGGTCAGCGGCGTGGCGAGCACCAGCGTGAAGGTGCCGGTGGCCCCTACGGTTGCGGTGCCAAGCGGTACGCCGAGGCTATCGCTGACCGTGACGATCGCGCCGGCTTCACCGTGGCCTGTGAGGGTAGCGCCATCGCTGGCGATGGCCAGTTGGGTGAGCGCCGAGGGCGCGGTGGTGTCCACCGACGTCAGGTCGGTGGCCGCCGAGGTATTGCCAGCAGCATCGGTGAGGGTCACGGCCAGTTGCTGGCCGTTGGCCTGAGGCGTGTTGAGGGTGATCTGGAAGCTGCCGTCCACGTTCACGGTGCCGGTGCCCAGCAGGTCGCCGGCGGCGTTGAGCACCTTGACCGTGGTGCCCGCCTCGCCGGTACCGGAAAGCAGCAGGCCGTTGCTGCTGACCGTCAGGCCGGTGGGTGCGTCGGGGGCGATCAGGTCCGGTGCGGTCAGGTTGACGCTGGGCGATTCGTTGCCCGCGGCGTCGGTCTGGCTCAGGCTCAAGAGTTGGCCGTTGGTCTGCGCCGCGTTCAGGGTGACGCTGAAGGTGCCATTGGCCCCCACCACGGCGGTACCCAGTTCGATACCGCCCTGGCCCAGTACGGTGACCGTCGCACCGGCTTCGCCATGCCCGGTGAGGGCAGTGCCGTTCGCGGCCAGGTGCAGGTCGCTGAGGGCGGTTGGCGCGGTGACGTCGGCGGCGATGAGGCCGGTGGGCAGCGAGTTGATGCCGTCGCTGGAAGTGGCCGTGGCCGATAGCTGTTCGCCATTGAGCTGGGCGCTGGTCAAGGTGATGCTGAAGGTGCCATCGCTGGCCACTTGGGCGGTGCCCAGCACGGTGCCGGCGGCGTTGTGCACGCTGACGCTGCTGCCGGCGGTGGCATTGCCGGTCAGGCTCAGGCCGTCGGCGCTGAGCACCAGGTTGGTGGGGGCCGGTTCGGCAAGGCTGCCGGGGGCGGTCACATTGGCGGCGCCGGAGGCATTGCCGGCCGCGTCGGTCTGCACCACGCTGAGGGTGCTGCCGGCGGCTGCGGCAGGCGCCAGGGTCAGGCTGAAGCTGCCGTTGCTGGCCACGGTGCCGGTGCCCAGCAGCGTGCCGCTGGCGTCGCGCACGGTGACGGTGGCACCGACTTCGCCCTGGCCAGCCACGGTGGCGCCGTCGGCGGCCACCGCGAGGTTGGTCACCGCCAGTGGCGCGGTGGTGTCCGCGGCGGTGTAGCTGGCGGCCGTGGAGACGTTGCCTGCGGCGTCCGTGGCGGTCACCGACAGCGCCTGGCCGTTGGTCTGGGCGCTGCCCAGGGTCAGTTGGAAGGTGCCGTTGGCCGCGGCGATGGCGGTGCCCAGCACGGCCCCCTGGGCGTTGCTGACGGTCACGGTGCTGCCGGCCTCGGCATGGCCGGTCAGTTGCAGGCCAGCGCTGTTGAGGGCGAGGTCCGTGGGGCTGTCGGGCGGTGTCAGGTCTTGTGCGGTCACGGTGACAGCCGTGGAGACGTTGCCCGGTGGGTCCTCCTGGGTCACGGTCAACACTTGCGCGTTGAGCTGCGGGGTATTGAGCGTCAGGGTGAAGGCGCCATTGCTGGCCACCAGGCCGGTGCCCAGCAAGGTGCCGTCGGCGCTGCGCACGCTGACCGTGGCATTGGGTTCGCCGTGGCCGGTCACGGTGATGCCATCGGCGTTGACGGCCACTTGGGTCAGCGCGGCGGGCGGGGTGATGTCCGGTGCGGTCAGGGTCGCCGAAGGCGAGGCATTGCCCGCCGCATCGGTCTGGTAGATGTCCAGGGTCTGGCCATTGTTCGGGGCTGGGGCCAGGGCGACCGAGAAGGTGCCATTGGCGGCCACGGTCGCGGTGCCCAGCAGCACGCCGCTGCTGTCGGTCACGCGCACCGTGGCACCGACTTCACCGGTGCCGTTGAGGGTGGCGCCGTCGCTGCTGATGGCCAGGTTGGCGACCGCTGCCGGTGGCGTGGTGTCGACGGTTGCCACCGTGGCGTCGGCGGAGACGTTGCCCGCCGCGTCGGTGAGGCTCACGTGCAAGGTACCGCCGTCGGTTTGGGCCGGCGCGACGGTGATCTGGAAATTGCCGCTCTGGTCGACCGTGCCGGTACCCACCACGGCGCCCGCGGCATTGGTCACGGTCACGGTAGCGCCGGCTTCGCCCTGGCCGTTGACCACGGTGCCGACGTTATTGATGGCCAGGCCGGTGGCGGCATCGGGCGCGGTCAGGTCCGGCGCCACGGTGCTGGCCGGTTGCGAGACGTTGCCGGCGGGGTCGGCCTGGGTCACGGTGAGGGCCTGGGCGTCGGCCTGGGTCGGGGTCAGGGTAATGACAAAGGTGCCGTTGCTGGCCACCGTGGCGGTGCCCAGCACGGTGCCTGCGCTGTCCAGGGCCGTGACGGTAGCGCCTACCTCGCCCTTGCCGGTGAGGGTAGTGCCGGTGCTGTTGACGGCGACGTCGGTCGGCGCATCGGGGGCCGTGCTGTCACTGGCGACCACGGTGCTGGGCACTGACGTGTGGTTGGCGCTGTCCGTGGCGGTCACGTGCAGCACCTGGGCATTGAGCTGCGCCGTGGCGAAGCGGATGCTGAAGCGCCCCAGGCTGTTGACCGTGGTGGTCCCCAGGTTGGTGCCGGCGCTGTCCACCACCGTGATGGTGCTGCCAGCGGTGCCGGCGCCGGTCAGGGTGGTGCCGTCGCTGCTCAAGGCGAGGTCGCTGGGCGCGGCCACCTGGGTGCCGTCCGGGCCAGCCACGTCCACGGGGTTGGAACTGTTGTTGGCGGCATCCGTGCTGACCACGCTGAGGGTGCTGCCATTGCTGGCCGCGGTGGTCAAGGTAATGACGAACACGCCGTCGCTGCCCACGGTGCCGCTGCCCAGCACGGTGGAGCCTTCGCGCACGGTGACGGTGCTGCCGGCTTCACCGGTGCCCGACACCTGAGTGCCATCGGGGCTGACGGCCAGGTTGGTGACATCCTGGGGCGCGGTGGTGTCCGGCGCGCTGACGGCACCGGGCAGGGACGTATTGTTGCTGGCGTCGGTCGCCGTCACCTGCAGCGGCTGGGCATTGGTTTGCGCGGTGTTCAAGATGACGCTAAACACGCCATTGCCATCGGCGCTGGCCTCGCCCAGCAGGGTGCCGTCGGCGGCACGAACCTGGACGCTGCTGTTGGCCTCGGCGGTGCCGGTGACGGTCAGGCCATCCGTGCTGACGGCCAGGTCAGTGGGGGCTGCGGGCGCGGTCAGGTCCGGGGCGGTCACGGTGGTGACGGCCGATGGGTTCTGCGCCGTGTCGAGCTGGTTGACGCTCAGCACTTCACCGTTGAGCTGCGCCGGGGTCAGGGTGACGGTGAAGGTGCCGTTGCCGGCGACCACGGCGCTGCCCAGCAGCGTGCCGTCGCTGGCACGTACATACACGGTGTCGCCGGCTTCACCGGTACCGGTCACGGTGGCGCCGTTGCCGCTGATGGCCAGGCTGCCTACCTGTGCCGGTGGAGTGTTGTCGGCGGCGGTCAGGCTAGCGTCGGCCGAGGTGTTGTTGCTGGCGTCGGACTGGTTGACCCGCAGCACCTGGCCATCGGCTTGGGCGCTGTTAAGTGCCACGGTGAAGGTGCCGCCGGTGCTGACGATGTCACTGCCCAGCAAGGTGCCGTCGCGGCTGTATACATGCACGGTAGCGCCGGGTTCGCCGGTGCCGCTGAGCGCATCGCCGGCGCCATTCAGGCTCAGGTTGGCAGGTGCGTCAGGTGCTTGAATATCGGGCGCGGTCAGGTCAGTGCCGGGGCTGGCATTACCCGCCGCATCGGTTTGCAGCGCGGTCAAGGCCTGGCCGTTGATCTGCGCCGGGCTGAGGGTGACTTCGAAGGTGCCGTTGCTGCCGACCACTGCCGAGCCGATGCTGTTGCCATCGGCATCACGCACGGTGACCGTGGCGCCCACTTCACCGTGGCCGCTGACCAGGGTGCCGTTGGCGGAGATGTCGACGCTGGTCAGGCCGCTGGGCGCCACCAGGTCGGGGGCGGTGACCTGCGCAGGCGTGGACGGGTTGCCGGCGGCGTCGGCCAGTACGACCTGCAGTGCTTCAGCATCAATTTGCGCTGGGGCCAGGGTGACACTGAAATGCCCGGTGCCGTCTACGGTCGCGGTGCCCAGTACGGTGCCAGAGGGGTCGCGCACGGTCACCGTGGCGCCGATTTCACCGCTGCCGGTCAGCACGTTGCCGCTGGCATTGACCGCCAGGTCGGTGGCAGCGTTGGGCGCCAGGGTGTCGGGGGCGATGAAGGTGACCGGGCCGGCGCCATTGCCGACCGCGTCGGTGGCGGCCACCAGCAGGGTCTGGCCGTTGTTCTGAGCGCTGCTGAGGGTGACGCTGAAGGTACCGTCGGCCGCGACGATGGCGGTGCCCAGGGCATTGCCGTTGGCATCGGTGACGGTGATGTGCGCGCCTGCCTCGCCGTTGCCGGTCAGCACCGTGCCGGCCACGTTCAGCGCCAGTCCGCCGGGTTGCAGCGGGCCGTCCAGGTCAGGGGCGGTGATGGCGGTGGCCGGCGAGGGGTTGCCCGCCGCGTCGGTGAGGGTCACTTGCAGCGCCTGGCCGTCCACCTGGGCGCTGGCCAGGGTCACGGCGAAGCTGCCACTGGCCGAGACCACCGCGGTACCCAGGACATTACCGTTGGCATCGGTGACGCTGACCGTAGCGCCCACTTCGCCACGGCCAGTCAACAGCAGGCCGTTGGCGTTGACGACAAGGTCGGTGGCGGCGGTCGGGCCGGTGATGTCGGGCGCTGTCACCGGTACGGTCACCGAGCTTTCGCCGTTGCCGTCGATGGCTGTGACGTCCAGCACTTCGCCATTGGCTTGTGCGGGAGTGAGGGTAATGGTGAATTCGCCATTGCTGGCGACCACGGCCGAGCCCAGCAGGTTGCCACTGCCGTCTCGCACCTCGACCAGGTTGCCGGCGGTGGCGCTGCCGGTTACCAGGCTACCGTCGGCGTTGACCACCAGGGCCGATGGTGTGCCGGGGCCATCGGCATCCGGGGCCAGCACGGTGATGGCGGGCGAGGTATTGCCCTGGGCGTCGGCCTGGACCACCCTGACCGTGTCGCCCTGGGTCACGCCGGGTGCCAGGGTGACTTCGAAGGTGCCGTTAGCGCCGACCGTGCCGGTGCCGATGACGGTACCCGCGGCATTGGTGATGCTGACCGTGGCGCCGACCTCGCCCTGGCCGGACAGCGCTATGCCGTCGGCACTGATGACCACGTTGGTGACCGGGTCGGGCGCGGTGGTATCACCGGCCTGCAGGGCTACCGGTGCGCTGCTGTTGCCGGCGGCGTCGGTGGCGGTGACGTCCAGGTGTTCGCCGTTGGTCTGGGCGCTGTCCAGGGTCAGGCTGAAGGTACCGTCCTGGGCCGCGCGGGCAGCACCGATCACTTGGCCGTTGGCATCATGCACCAGCACCCGGGCGCCGGGCTCGGTGGTACCGGTCAGCGTCAGGCCGTCGGCGGACAGCACCAGGTTGGCCGGTTGTGCAGGCGGTTGAATGTCGGGGGCTGTCAGGGCCACGTTGGCCGAGACGTTGCCGGCAGCATCGGTGAGGGTGACCTGCAGCACCTGGCCGTTGTCCTGGGCCGGGCTGATGCTGATGCTGAATAACCCGTCGGCGCCGACCACGGCGGAACCCAGCACCGTGCCATTGGCGTCGATGATGGTGGCGGTGCTGCCGGCCTCGCCATGGCCGCTGACCAGGGTGCCGCTGCCACTGATCGCCACATCCGTGGGCGCGTCGGGCGGGGTGGTGTCGGGGTTGCCGATGTCGGGTGCCACTGCCGTGGCGGGGCTGGAGGTATTGCCGGCCGCGTCCGTGGCACTGATGTTCAGGGTTTGGCCATCGGTCTGGGCCGGGCTCAAGGTGAGGGTGAAGGTACCGTCGGCAGCGGCCACGGCAGTGCCCAGCACGCTGCCATCGGCGGCGCGCACGGTCACGGTCGAGCCTGCCTCGGCGGTGCCGGTCAGTTGGCTGCCGTCGGCGCTGACGGCGAGGTTGCCGGGGGCGTCGGGGGCGGTGGTGTCGGCGGCGGTCACGGTGCCGGACACAGAGGCGTTGCCGGCGGCATCGGTGGCGTTGACGGTCAGGGTCTGGCCGTTGGCCTGGGGCTGGCTCAGGGTCAGGGTGAAC
>Ga0105251_10001156_pt1 | contig 22937 bp, 23 predicted proteins | sample KBSS64metaG_FD_80424 | JGI IMG/M metagenome (GOLD analysis project Ga0105251, IMG submission 80424) | Switchgrass rhizosphere microbial communities from Kellogg Biological Station, Michigan, USA - KBS S6-4 metaG | ecosystem: Host-associated > Plants > Roots > Rhizosphere > Soil | place...
CCGCATCCCCTTCAGTGCCGAAGTGGCGAAATCGGTAGACGCAGTTGATTCAAAATCAACCGTAGAAATACGTGCCGGTTCGAGTCCGGCCTTCGGCACCAAAAGCATGTAAATGGACCTCAACTGAGGTCTTTTTTTATGTCTGAAATCCGCGCCACACAAGGCTTTCCACGATTTTCTCCTCAACTGAAGTCAACCTAACTCAACCCACATCAACAAGCTTGTGAGTATACTAATGAGTATATTTGCCGATTCGATATTGCTTGTATACTCACGAAATACCAATGGAAGGAGGACCATTATGGCCCTAACGGATACTAAAGTTCGTTCTTCGAAACGTGAGGAGAAAGAGTATTCACTTGTTGACGGTGACGGCATGTTTTTACTTGTAAAACCTAACAGTTCCAAGTATTGGCGATTTCGTTTCCGTTTTGGCGGTAAACAGCATTTGATGGCGTTCGGTGTCTATCCTGAAATTTCACTGGCGGATGCCAGGAAGAAAAGGGAAGAAGCCAGAAAGCTGGTAGCTGCTGGTATCGATCCTCGTGAGCATAAACGTGCTGCGAAAGAAGAGCAGGCGAAAGAGATTATTACTTTCGAGAAGGTTGCCAGAGAGTGGCTTGCGACTAACCAAAAATGGTCGGAAGATCATGCTAATCGCGTAAAAAAGAGCCTGGAGGACAATATCTTCCCGGCAATTGGTGCTCGCAATATTGCTGAACTGGGTACCCGCGATCTGTTAATTCCCATTAAAGCCGTCGAGACATCAGGCCGTCTTGAAGTGGCCTCCCGTCTTCAACAGCGCACCACGGCCATCATGCGTTATGCGGTTCAAAGCGGGTTGATTGATTACAACCCGGCGCAGGAGATGGCTGGAGCCGTCGCATCTGGCAATCGACAACATCGCCCGGCGCTGGAATTAAAGCGCATCCCTGAATTACTTCAGAAAATAGACGGCTATACCGGCAGGCCGCTAACCCGTTGGGCAACGGAACTCACTTTGCTTATCTTTATTCGATCCAGTGAGCTGCGTTTTGCTCGCTGGTCAGAGATCGATTTTGAAACGTCAATGTGGACCATCCCGCCTGAGCGAGAACCTATTCCCGGCGTGAAACATTCTCAGCGAGGATCAAAGATGCGTACACCTCATCTGGTGCCGCTTTCAAGGCAGGCGCTGGCAATCCTGAAGCAGATAAAACAGTTTTGCGGAGAACATGAGTTGATTTTCATTGGCGATCACGATCCGCGCAAGCCCATGAGTGAGAACACGGTAAACAGTGCGCTACGGGTGATGGGTTATGACACTAAAGTTGAGGTTTGCGGCCACGGTTTTCGCACAATGGCCTGTAGTTCGTTAATTGAGTCAGGGCTATGGTCGAAGGATGCGGTGGAAAGACAGATGAGCCATATGGAGCGTAACTCGGTGCGAGCGGCGTATATCCACAAAGCGGAACATCTAGATGAACGCAAACTGATGTTGCAGTGGTGGGCGGATTTTCTGGATGCGAACCGGGAGAAGAGTATCAGCCCGTTTGATTACGCGAAAATGTAACTAAATTGGAAGCCTTTTCGCAATAATGCGCGCTCTTGTTGGAAATTAAAAATCACTGTATATAATTACAGTCAATCTGTTTCATGATCAATGCCTGGATACCAAGAAACTAGCCTTAGTTAGAAAAAAAGGTGGCCATCCAGATTAGTTTCCGTTAGGATCTCCGGATCAAAAAGTGATGAAAAAGTCGATATGAAAAAGAAACCACTAAAGCAGTACAAAGTATCCTCGTTTTTCGCAGGGATTGGTGGATTCGATCTTGGTCTTGAAAAAGCGGGGATGGAAGTTGTTTTTCAATGTGAAATCAACAAGTTTTGCCAGAAAGTTCTTAGAAAGAATTGGCCAAAAATTCCATTACATACAGATATTACACAACTGAAAGCTGATGAGATCCCAGAAAGCAGCGTTTGGTGTGGTGGTTTTCCTTGTCAAGATGTGTCGTCAGCTAACCAAGGGAAACGAAAAGGTCTAGAGGGGGCCCGAAGCGGTCTATTTTATACATATGCAAAACTCATCGAAGAAAGAAAACCTGAATGGCTTGTTATCGAAAATGTTCCCGGACTCCTCAACAGCCACGATGGACAAGACTTCAAAGTTGTCATCGATACGTTGGTCGAACTCGGGTATGGCGTTTCGTGGAGAGTATTGGATGCAAAATACTTTGGAACACCCCAGCGTAGAAGAAGAGTGTACATTGTCGCAAGTCTTGGAGACATGCGCTCCGCTCGAGTCCTTTTTGAATCCGGAGCAACTCGAATCGTTGATAAACAGGGCCAAGGAGAGAGGGCAAATGCTTCCGGAGCCTCTGATACAGGCCTATCAAAAGCAGATATCTATTCTATCCAGCATGCAAGTATTGGAAGAAAAGCAACCGCAGGACCTCAGGCAAAAGGGTACAGGAACGATGGAGAAACCTACACCCTTGACTCAAGAGGAAGTTCAGATGCTGTATGTGCGCCGGATGCTCCCTTCCGAGTACGAGCGTCTGCAGGGATTTCCAGAGAACTGGACTCTAATCGATTCAGAGCAGTAGGGAACGCTGTTGCGGTCCCTATTGTCGAGTGGATAGGAAAGCGAATTGTCCTTGTGGACCAACTGATGCTCAACGAGGCATGATCGTAATAGTACTATTGTCTAAACGTAAGAATGATCCTTCGAATAGCTCAGGGCGTGGTGCGCCCTGATCTGTTAAAAATCTTACAAACGTTGAATAGTTAGTGAATAATGTTTTTGAGTCATCAATGATCAACGGAATCGGACCCGGTTGTGGTTCTTCCGACGTGTCTTCTTTGAAAGCTAGAATACATAGCGTCCAGTTATGCGCTTTAAGATCCCTTAGATTTGCATTCCTGAAACGTCTGTGCAAATAGTCATAGAGTAAGCTACCAACAGCAAAAACGATTTTCCCACCGGTTTGATCAACAACATTTCCCTTCACCAGGAATTGTTCTTGCTGTCGTCTCCATGCGTTGGTTTCGATAGTATTCGCTGCTACAGGTTGCCTTAGTATTTCATTAGTAGGGAACTCAAGATCGGCCCATGCGGCAATATGTCGAGTAATTTCTCCAGTGCTGCTTGTTTCTCCACCACCTTGCATTTCAAGCAGGACTTCATCAACTCTTCCCCTACCCGAAAAATTTCTCATTACATAGTCGGCATGGTAGCTGTTATCGGAATCTGGTAAAGGGATATTGACTTCTCTTTTTACACCAATATCTGAATCCTGTAATTCAGGGTCCTGATAAATTAGTTTTGCTACTTTTCTTAATATATCTCTTTGATGCTCAACTAAATTATTTTCAATTTGTCTTGTACGACCACCTACTATGACCGTCTTTTTCTGACGAGTGGAGCATAGCCGATGTTCGCAAACTATCCAAACGGTTCCATCTGGTTTGCGGACGCTGCACACTGGAGGTGTAGGATTTCTTACCTTACTTGCTTTGTCGCAAGTTCGGTCCATGAAAGGGCATTGTACTTGCGAACCTCTTTCGACGGGCACAATTTGTTGGTCTACATCTGTTCTTTGGCCTAAATATTCCGCGATACTCACTGCCATTGCTCATTCCTCATTCAAGAACTGTGTGCGGCATGATCTCAGTGAATAGCAATTTATGTCAATTAATTCATAGTGTTTCTGTATCCTGGATGTCATTTTCCTATGGATGAAGATGTAGTTTCAGCGTTGATGCTCTCATTCATTTCTTGGTTGCAGTGAACATCGTCATTGTTGGTCAGCTGCATCGGCTATGCAGGTGGCGTCACAGTTTTGCATGAGAAGGGATTTAACTCGACTAGAATTGAGCCACAACGCGGTTCACGTTGATAAGAACTCAATTCGTAAGAAATATAACCACGCTCAGTACCTAGAAGGAAGGAGATGAGACAGTGGTATGGAAACTTAAATTTTGAAATTTTTAAAATGTGATGTTGAATAGTTAAAATAAAGGAGGGTGTTTTAATTACTCCTCCTTTGTAAGTGTCTACATATATTAAATATATAGACTGTTTAAATGTGGTAGTTTAAAAAAATATGATTCATCAGTTTTTTTAAATTCCCCAGATGCATTCTCTCTAAGAGAGGAGTTAATAAGAATGCAGCAATTCTCAGCTCTGGTTATACCAACGTAATGGAGATTAAGTTCTTGTTGAAGCGTCGGGTATAGAGGTGTATATCTGTCTTCACTGTTATATTCCCTATATGGGAAAGACCATTCATCTAGATCTAGATGTAATACTAATTTGAATTCCAATCCTTTAGATTTATGAAGAGTCATTACTTGTATCTCACTATCATCTAATGGCTTGAATTGCTTGACTAAAATATCGTCAGAGATTGTTCTTATCACAGCCCCGTCAGTATGTTCTGTCGAGCTTATCCCTAGGATATCTGCGATGTCATGAAACTTATGGATTAAATCTTCATCTTTTAATTCTTCTCTAATTGTTTTTATTTTTTTTCTTAGTAAGAACTGAGTATTATCATCTATTATGATTCCATCAAAAACCTTGTTAATAAATTCTTGTGCTGTACTTATAGATCCGTACTTGTATGCTAACAGATCTTTGTATAGATCTGAGCAATCAGTACCAATTTTATCTAGAGGTGTGTCGATATAAAGTCTGAAGTTTAAGTTTAATCCAGAACAGAATAATGTTAGAGATTTTTCTTTTCTTGCTAAAATTGCTATTTGATTTGCTTGTTCTAACTTCCATTCGCCGCTACTCAGCCATCCTGAAATCCAGGTGGAAATCGTAACAGCAGCATCTTTAAGATTTCCATTAAGTCGTCTCCTGAATATTCTTATCTCATCTGCAGGTAGTAAAATATAGGATGGATCAAGCAATCTTGAAGCATAATTGCTTATTGATGGGTGGCATCTATGATTGAAATTTATCTCAAAATGCTTAAAGCATTCTGTATTACTTACCAATTCTAAAAGAAGCTTCGAATTCCCTCCTCTAAATTCATAGATTGATTGCCAAACATCACCAACAGCAATGGAGCATAAGCCAAGCTCGTTTATTCTTAGAAAGAGTTCATGCTGAGATAAAGATGAATCTTGATATTCATCTATGAATATATGGCTGTATCTAGCTTTGATATATCTCTTTGCAGCAGATGATTCATTAATTATTTTTAATGCTAAGGCTGAGAATGACCCCATCCACAATATTCCCTCATCGTATAGTTTTTTATATCCAGGGTCCTCATTGATATTAGTAATTGATGGAGTGCCAGAGAAATTTTTTTCTATAAAGTGGTTAAAAGGAGATTCCAATTTCTTTAATACTTTGCATTCTCTTGGTGTTCCACCCCATATTCTTGAAAGAAATGGGATAATTATATCATTTAAGCAAAAGCTATCAATCGTACCAAAGAAGCTATTTTTTACATCGTGTCCATCAGCCTTGCATCTACGTTCCAGTTCTGAACTTGCTTTTCTTGTAAAAGTAATTGCAATGACCCCTTTATGCTCTGGAAGACCGTCGGTAATATTTCTTATTTTTTCTTTTATAACCGTAGTCTTTCCGCTTCCTGGACATGCGGTTATTACCATGCTTCCTGTGTAGTCAATGGCTAATGTTTGCTGAGGTGTTGGTGAGAAAGTACTCATTTTATTCACCTCTAATTATTTTTACAAGGTGGTTTAACGGTTTAACTAATTCACCGGCATTAAGTTTGTGAAGGTCTTTTTTTATATCTTTAAGAAGTTCACGCATTCTTAATGCTTTTTTCTTTTGTAAGTATTCTATCGCACTTTGGTCATTTTTCTTACCTAAAGCGTTTAAAATTGGTGCGCTTAATTCTTCTACTAGATCAGTTTCTAAATCAATTTTGGATAAATATATCCCGCATTTATTTATTTCTTCAGAAACTGTTTTCCAATCACCGTTGGTCAAAGTATCGATAGGTACTATTTGTATGTCGCTATGTTCAAACTTTTCCAAACCGGCTATATCTAAACATCGGTTTATACCTGAATATTGCCACTTGTCTTGATCTTTAAGTTTAGATATATCGTTATCCGTTCGCATTACCCATGGGATCTCTAAAGCATCTAGTATAGCGACGTAAATTTTAAATGATATTCCGTCCACCGAAACCAGTGAAATGTTTAAATAATCAAGATCTATGTTTAAATTTTCGGCTAAAGAATGGTAAAATAAAACTTCTGATGGCCCTTCGATTAAGAAAACTCCATTTGAAAAAAACGATTCTGCTGGCAATATACTCATCCGATAGCTCATCCCTTCCCAGCCATCTGAAATATGTTTAGAACACCCTTCACTTGCGGCTACTGTGTGTCCAGCCCGGTCAAGCAACCTTATTACTGAGCCGGGTTCAAAGTTTACAGCTATTTGTGGCGAATGGGATGAAATGATCGTTTGACCTGGAAGTTCTGCTATCAAATAATCAGCCAGTTTTCTTTGTTGGTGGGGATGTAGGTGTGCTTCAGGCTCTTCGATAACATAGAAGATAACCTCATTCTCGATATCATGCTCCTTAATACTTTTCGCTTTCCATAATGCTAATAATATTTGATTGTTTCGCCCGTCTCCTCCAAGCATGACATTAGAACCATTTGTATTAGCTCCAAGTTGTAGATTGTCAATAAAGTCATTTATTCCAATTGCTCCAGTATCTAGTTGCACAGAATATTCTGAGTAATGATGCGCTAGTTTTTTTAGCTCATCGTTGACATCTCTTGTAGCTCTTTCTACATATATAAGTTGAGATATTTTATCATTAATAGACTGTAAATCTAAACTTATCTCTCCTAACAAATCGTCATCTTCTTCTCTTTCTTCAGAGTTCAATGATTGCTGTGCGATTTTTAATAGTTGTCTTTTTTCTTTACGAATAAATCTCTCTAAATCTCGTTGTGATTGAATATATTTTAAATTAACAAATTTAAGATAATAGCGAGAGTTAATTTCTTGTAAAGACTCTAAAGACTCACCAATAAAAAGTTTATAGCTAAGATCGGATTTTTGTGCAATATACTTAATGAGCGATTCACCTGAGTCACTGACATTCCCTTTCAAAATTGAAAGTACTGCATCTTCATTGATATCTTTAAAATGAATAATAATTTCAAATTCTTCACATGACTTTCCATTATCTAAATGAAAGTCAAATTCGTTAGGTTCAATTTCTGAATCTGATAAACTTTTATCTAATAGCATTCTTAGCGAATGCAACATATTACTTTTGCCAACATCATTGGCACCGATGACCAGAGTATTTGAGTTAAAATTGATATGTGCATCTTTAAAGTTTCTAAAACCTTTGAGTTTCAGAGATGATATTTCCAACTTAAAATCCCTCTTTAAAGTAAAAAATCCTTTTCATGATGAGGTATCACGTAAACAATGCAACCGAATTTTGCTCATTTTTTGCGGAAGATCTATTAGTTGATTTGCTTAAACGAAGAGCCTACTATGATGTTAAATATATAATTTACCATATGTAATGCATCTATTCGTTAAGCAACACAATTTCAAGACTTCGTTAAATTCGATGAAAATCATAGCATTATAACACTTCAATAACCTCTATGATGAAACCCGTCTAGGGAGCGTACTGCTGTTCAGAGAGATGGGATAGCTGTGCGTGTGTGATTTCTGTACAGCGCTGGATCAGTCACAGCCCAAGATTTCACGCCATCTGGGAATGCTCCGGGAAAGAGCCTGTTACTGGATCGTATGAATTCATCAATGGGCTTTAATTATTATGTTGCTCTTTACATGCAGATAGTGCTTTATCGAAAAGTTCTTTAAACTCCCCATCACCACGTGCCCACCCCTTGATCATATTTGCTGAGTCAGCTGATTCATTCAGACTGTTCGCAGTGATGAATTCATCGAGTCGCCCCCCCAGTACATTGTGTAATGCAGTCGCTGTTTTCAGTTTATAAGAGTTTGGATCTAGCAGGATTTCCTCTTCTAAGATACGTATAACTTCTTTTTTGTGAGCGCCAAAATTCTTCGCGGCTTTTACATTTGCGGCATTTTTTGCATCTTCGCGTTTTTTTAACGCTGATTCAAGGGCCTGTACGTTGCTGCACCATCCCCGAAACTCCCCCAGTTGTTCGAAGGCTTCAAACATTACATTGGACTTCTCGGCTTCGCGGCCCATTTCGCTCAAGTAATGAAAGGCCAGTGTAAAAAAGTAAGAGGCCGCTTCAAACCTGTCCATTCCATTCGTATTCAGTAGCTCATTTACCGTAACAAGCCCCTTGCGCAGGCCTTTGACATGCAGGGAAGTTAAATCCGGGCCTTCCACCGGATCCTGGTCGTTAAGTTTTTTGAGGTAGCCAAGTCCGGCTTCTATTTCATCCTCCTCACTTAAGTCTTCAAGTAGGAAACGCATAAAAGAATCAAAATTGCACTGAGTGCTGACAACATAGTTTTGAAGAATAGTTGTCGGGCGTCGTTCCTTTTCTGAGTTTTTTCTCAGTGTTATGTGATGTATCCAGTCGGGATACGAGTCATTCAGATAACTTACCAGGCGCTGTTCGGACGAGGAAAAATTGATCCAGTGATCATTCAGGAAACCACCTGGAACAGGCTGTGTGGGCTTATTGAAGTGTTCGAGATAGTAATCAGTGGGTGTTTTACCAAAATTACCTTCAAACGTATTGTTTCTGTTTCGTGCCATGCCTTATGAGTATCCTTACCAACATTATGATTTTTAATCATAAACGAAAAAGTGTTTGGTGTTGTGCGTCACCTCAAAAAAAATTTTTCTGCACAAGTATTTTTACCTTTATATCTTGCTCTTAAAGTCAATAGCACTCCGGAGAACTCTCCGGCTATCAACTTAAGGAGGAACCAACGATGACCAACTCGCCACAAACAGAATATCCGGTATATGCAAACCAGCATGAGAACATACAAATTGGAACCCCACTTCCACCAGAAGTTGAAAAACGGATCCACTTTGCAATGGGCGATGACATCCTGCTCAGCATGAAAGACATCACCGCTCACAGTGGCCTTAGTGACAAGCATTACTATTCCCTTATTTCCAGAGGTATGTTTCCCCGACCGCTGAAAATTGGTCGCTCAAGTCGCTGGAGAAAAAGTGACTATGAAGCATGGCTAAATGAGCGGGACACAAATCGCAAGTAATCTGGACTGCAATATCGCTTACTGAAACGATTTGTATTAATGAGATTATCTAAAGTACGAGAAAATACGCACGCCTGCAATTGAAAAATAAGTTATCTGTACCTGCATATTTATCACATTAACCCCGTGAGAGGAACAGCTATACCTGCTGTTCATCAGCTGGTATATGTCTTATGCTCTTTAACAATAAGGGAAAATTATCATGAATCTGCCCCTGCAGAATTATCAGGGGGAAACTCCTGAACAACGAAATATGTCTGTTAAAGCCTTTGAATCACTTTCATTTCCAATAAGGTCTCTTCCCAAAAAAATCAGTAATGCAATCATCGCTACGAGTCTAAATAAAAGAGTCTCTGTAGAGATTGCTGCCAGTTCATTTCTGGCTGCTGCTTCTCTTGCCTGCCTCCCGCTGGTTGAAGTGATACCTGTACATACAAAGATCCCTGAGCCCGCTGTGCTCAATTTTCTGGTTATTGCCGGGTCCGGTAGCGGAAAGTCTACGGTGTTGAGAGCTGTTATGCAGGTCTTTCATGATTTTTCATCAGAGGCGAATGAAGAATATAAAAATCTATTGAACCAATTTCAGGTCGATACAAGCCTGTGGGAGGAAAATAAAAAGGCTCTGGCCCGAAACCTTCGGCAGGCGACGTCCAGCAATTATGGTCGTGAGGATGCAGAAGGGGCTATGGAGGAGCACCTGAAGAATAAACCGCAGAAACCTGTCAGGTTTAAGTTCTTATATCAGGATATCTCTAACGGTGAGCTTATCAAAAGTCTCGGAGATAATCCTGATGCGGGTATTTTCTCTGAAGAAGCTGTTACATTTTTTAAATCTAGGGCTAAAAACGATCCGGGTATATTTAACCTCGGGTGGGATGGTGCTCCATACTCATATCAACGTGACGGCGTGGATTGTGAAATCAATCTTCGGCTGATGTTTTGCCTGATGGTTCAGCCCGATATTTTTGATGAATATATCACCAGGAACCAGACAACAGGGAGAGGGAGCGGTTTCCTTGCCCGCTTTCTGTCAGTTAAAGTCGAGGGTGAATGTCAATACCAGGATGGCGATTCTAGTCATATGAACCGTGCTCTTGACGAATTTGATAACAGAGTCCTGGAGCTACTGGAACGGGCTAAGCAACGTTTTTATGATGGCATCACTGATAAGCAGCAATTAATCCTGTCACCTCAGGCCATTGCATTTATGGGCGAGAAACGCGCCGAAATGAAGCAAAAAATAAGCGAAGGAGGACCATGGGAACATATTAAGGATATTGCTCTTAAATCGGGCTCTAACGCGATACGACTGGCTGCAATACTTCACCACTTTGATGAGCAGTCAGAAAATGAAATATCGCTTTCAGTAATGGAATGTGCACATAGGGTCATAGACTGGTATATGCAACAGGCTGGAAGGGTGTTTTATAAAAATACACGTCTTTTCCTTTTTGAGAAAGATGTGCTGGAAGTATACCACTGGATCCACAACAAAATGACGATAGAGGGAAGAGCGATAATCGCAAAGTCAGAAATTATGCGTTTGGGACCCACGCATAAGGATAATAATCTCCGATTAGCCAGCAAACTGGAACCTATCCTGGCACAACTGGCATGGCAAAAGAGAATTTATTTGATTCAGAATTACACAGGAGGCCCTGTTCATATCATTCTGGCTAATTCACTCGGCGTTTTTCAGAATCCAGGCGTACGGCCAGATTTGTTCCCTCATGGGATCAGATGTCTTGAGCCCAATTATGTACCTGAAAGGATATCTCTGAACTTACCTAATCTGACTTTCTCTTGGTGAAGTTGGTGCTCATTATTGGATGTTCGATGTGATGATTTATGCATTCTGTATGTGAGTGTCCTCACAAGGCGACTGAGTGTTTTTTCATCAAAATGTAATCAGCTATGGCTTCACGAGCCCTGATTCTTGCGAATTTTCGCAGAATCGCGGCTGTGGTTATGCCTGAGATTTTTGTTTGTGGTTGAAATTTGAGCGAAAGAGCCATTTGGGAGGTGATATGTCATAAGAGGCAAAGGCCTCGCGATTGAATGATTAGTCACGAAATCAACATTTAGGAATGCCCTTCATAGTCACCATGGGATCATTATGCGTTATCGAAGGGCTTCATCAAAAATACCTGTCAGAGGCAGAAATATACGATTCATAATAAATTAATATTGAGGGCAGGTTAATGAGATATTCTCTAGGTGTCTTCTGTCTCATTTAACCCATTATACATTATCTTATTACTATTAATTATCACTATCTATTCTATTCATAGAACATTATTAAGATTGTTATCATGACACAATGTGATCGGAGTAATTGTAGAAGAAAAGTATCCAGACGTTCAGCAACAGGTAAAGCAGATCTTTGTGAATACCATTACCAGAGATTTCAGTCTAACCAGCAAAACAAAGAGAGGCAATTATTAAGTACCTGTCAGTATTGTGGGCACTCTCTGGCAGAGACAAGGAATAGACAGTATTGCAGTGCAGCATGCCGTCAAAAAGACTCCCGTAAAATTAATACCAATAATACCGTAAGTATTCTGGATTCATCATACTTGAAACATATTAATAGTACCTATTTACGCAATCCATTTATTTTAGGATCTATTACTGGACCGGAGGATGTGGTGGATTTTCACCAGCTATATCAGATAAAAGCCCGTCATCAGAGAAGCTACACCATTCTTACTTACGAGGGGGGGCAGGAAAAACTGAAGCTTGTGGCATTGCTGTGTATTGAAATATGTCACATGTATCCAAATGGGAAAGGAGGTGCAAACATAGTAGGTAATTTGATTATAGCTCCTGAATTAATAAACCGCAGAAACAGAGATGTAATACCTTATCAGGGCCATGGTTTTGATGGTATTAAATCAGTGGGCGAGTACACTCCATTTAAAGGAAGTCTGTATGATGGGCTGGTAGAGCAGTATGGCGTCTTAACGGTTAACGAAGAATTGAGCCGAATAACACCTGTCAGACGCTTTCATGGCAATGTTCCCAGAAAGATTGAGTTTGGTGGTATTGAGCAACAACTTCCCTTGTTCACGTTGCTTCATGGGGAGTTGTGGCGTCTTGGGCATTGCAAAACCTCAGAATGTCTGAGCGAGATTCGGCAGCTTTTCCCCGAATATCCTTTGTATCTGGAGTTACTGGCAATTGTGGGTTTCCATGCGGTGTTATCCGGTGACCCCGATCGCATCATGGCACTTTTATGCCGCATTTTTAATAAATGCTTTGATGCCACCTCGTTGTTAAGGGAACCACACAAGCAGTATCTCGCTCTGATGTATCGCTTACTGCGTAAGTATCTTCGTCGCTACTTCAGCGTTGAGATAGACGACAGGGAAGCCGTGGTGGCGCTCTACAATGGGTTCTACTCACAGGAGATAATCGCGCCTGGCGATGCCGACGATGAAGTTGTGTGTTATCGCTATTCCATTGGCGTCAAACATTCTTCCACCACCTTTTTCTATGTACCACCACAGAAGAAGGAACCCGTCGATTTATGGCGTCTTATGGGGGAAGAGCTCACTTTTAAGTGAAGGATATTCCAGATATTTTTACGGCTATATTACTTATCTGAACAGATCAGGAATCTTTTCTGCAACGGTGAATAAACCATTCCCTGCATGACTTACCCGGTTCGTTACTGATGTAGCGTTCCGGGTTTTTTAGTTTTATGCGGCAATTCTCTGTTGCATCTATCTCACAAGATTGAAAGCTGCGTAATCTCTCTGGTTACAGGTAAATCTTTCTCACGAATTTGAGCACAAAAAATAGGTCGCTCAGACTGCTGACCCCAGCAACCAGCTGACGCAACGCGATTCGCTGCCTGAACAACTGTCGGACCGCCTGCCGGTTGGCAATCTTACGCCGGTACAACCCGAGAAAATGACGACACTCAACCAGCGCATGCCTTCTCAGCGGCGTTCTGATTTCATTGTGTTGCGGCAGGGATGAAAGAGCGAGAATGTCACTGATAACATCAATGTAGCTGTGCGCCCGGATATCGTAATAATCTTGTCGATGGGTTATCGATGCCGGGTTCGTGATGTAGAAATAGTCTTTTCTGTCAGCGAAATAAAACAGGCCGTTTGCAGCGGCCAGGTTAATCGTCCAGAGGATGTCCTTGTGGCTTTTACCCTCCTGAAAACGTAGATTATTCTTCCTGATGTAAGACGAGCGCACCATCTGCAGCCACAGGTAATGCGGCCATTCTTTCTGCACCACGCAATTCTGTATCCACGCATACCCACTGAGCGTCTGAGCATAAGGCTGTTTACGATGGACCGGGCGCCGTTGCAGGCCACCGCAGTCGGTATGCCAGCCATTGAAAATAGCGACATCGGCCTGAGCTGCTCGTGCGCTTTTCAGTCGCTCCCGGAGAAAACCGTCTTCAATCCGGTCATCCGCATCCAGAAAAACCACCCATTCACCCCGGTGTACTGCCAGTGCGGCATTTCTTGCAGCATATACACCCTGATTTTCCTGATGAACAAGAATCAGCCGCTCATCGGTGATGGCGCTGAGTATGGTCGACGTTTCGTCGGTAGAGCCATCATCCACAACAATCACCTCAATGCTGAGTGTTTGCTCGCTGAGGAGCCTATTCACCAGATGGTCGATGGTGGTCTGCGCATTGAAGACCGGGATAATGGCGCTGACATCAATTTTAGGCTGCATATCAGGTTACGTTTTCCCTTCGTTGTCATCTTTCTGACGCCTGACGGGGAGAATGCGTTTTTCCCTGATTTCCTGCTCAGTATCAAATAAGCACTCGTCGCAGTATTCCTTATCAAGCCCAAACAGTCGGCTGATGATGCCCCTTTTCTTGTTACATCTTGCACATCGTTTCATTACATCACCTGTATTCCTTTAGCCCAGCCACCTTCAATTACGGCTGTTTAAACCTAAATAAAACATGTTGTTAACAGCTTTCTGCCACCGTAAACGAGTTGTCTTTACAAAAATATTGATTGATTATACAGATCGATTATATCAAATCGATCGATAAAAACGATCATGGTATTATCGATTACACGCATTTTGGCATGGGTTTTGGTCGGGTCATTTCCACGGCCCGGAAGGGTTATCAGCAGCGAAGAGGGCAGGATGAAGGTTTCCCGCTGATTAGTGGGTGATGAGTATTTTCAGGAAGTAAAACCATTCGGGAAACAGACCCGTTTCCCGCTCAGCAATTAAAAAGGAAAAAATTGAATGAAAAAATACCGTCCACATCAGAAAACCTTGCTGGCTGTTGTGCTCAGCATGGCGGCGTTTAATGCTTCTGCCGCATGGACCGTCAATGGTACCTTCTGCCAGTCGTACAGCGATGACGGTCAGGTTCTGCTACGGGTTAAGCCGTCAACGATTGGTATTATTGAGAATAAGCCGCAATGCGGCGGTCGTGGCACTACTGAACTTGCCGGTAGTAATTTCAGGATTAATAACGCCTCTTATCCATCCAGCGTGATGTGTAACAGCCAGTCCCGGTACCAGTCTGTGCAGACAACCGTGGCAACCCGTGATATTCAGTCAGTCATTAATTCATTGAAAGAAAACAAAAAAGTCAGCGTGAGCACGTTTGGTTCTTCTTTTACCTTCAGTACTGCTGATTTTGTCAGCGCGTGTGGCTCAGTGATTAATCAGAAGGTGGCTGATTTCGATCCGCAGTCAGAATACAAGCAGGACATGGCCAGGATGGGTTACAAACAGGATGAAAACGGCCAGTGGCATAAACAGTCAAAGCAGGCATATGCACGCGAAGCTGCTCCGGAAATAGCTGCCAGTTACAATCCAAAAGCGGGCGTTGCTGAAGGTTCCGGAAAAGGTGGGTTCCATGGAGAGGGAGCCAGTAAAAATCTTTATGGCCCGGGTAGCCTGGCGCAAAAGGATGCAGAAGCGGCAAACGAAGCCCGCCGCCTCGCGGCACAAAATCGTGTGTCGAAAACTACCCCAAAAATAACAGAACCAGAGAAGCAGACAGCTCAGCAGCCTGCGGATCTCCCGGTGAATGCGTTCTGTACCCTGGATAACGGGAAAAATGTGGGGGTCTATGCCGCCGCAGGGAAGGATTATCGCTACACCTACACGGATAAGAACGATAAACCCGAGCTGGAGTTAACGGAAGGGCTGTTCGGTGTGAAAGCCTTCTACTACCACGCACCGCTGGGAATGGGGTCGGCCAGTTACATCCGCTTTAACAAAGGGGTATATGACTACATTCTGCTGAATAAAGACACTGGGCATGAAGAGTTTCAGGGCATCCGGGTGTACAAAAACGGGGATCTGATTTCGGCTCATGAATGTAAAACCCGTCTGACGCTCGATACCCGCGAGCTTCCCCAGGACAGTCACGTTGACAACGAAAAAATGGGTGAACACTTCACCCTGAACTGACAGTAAAAATCATTAACCACAGGGATAACCCTTGCCAGCAGGCCACACCCTCTCAGGAGGGCGTGGCCTGTTGCTTTTATGTCCTCTGACAGCAAACTCCCCGCCAGGCTCATTACAGCAATGTCCCTGGCCTTTCTTTTATCCACTGTTTAAGCAGGAGAACGAATGGAAAATAACGATGATATTGACGTTGAGTATGACGATGAGATGCCAGCAGAAGAACACAACCCCCGCAGCATTCAGGCGATGATGGGCTGGCTCTATGACAAAGCCGTCAGTGGGATTGCCGGGATCGAGTCGGCTGAAACCCTGGCAGAACGCTATCTCACGGATGCGAAGGGGGATGTGACAAAGGCCGCTCACGCGATGATCCGCTGGGAGAGCGTTAAGGCGGGCAGTACCGGCTTTTTATCCGGAGTGGGCGGGGTGGTGGCGATGCCCGTCACGCTGCCCCTGAACATCACCAGCGTACTGTTTCTCCAGACCCGACTGGTGGCAGCCATCGCCTGCCTTGGCAAACGCAATCTGGCTGATGAACGTATCCGGGCACTTGCCGGGCTGTGTCTGTGCGGTAACGCTGCCAAAGCGCTGTTGCAGGAAGTGGCGTTACAGGCGATGGAGAACTGGACCCGGCCCTTCACACGGAGGATTGTGGAGAAAACCCTGGTGCTGATGGCTACCCGGACAGGCATACGCACCGGCGGTCAGTTTATTCGTCTGGTGCCCCTGGCCGGTGGTGTGGTCAGCGGGGTGGTGGATGTCACCACCACCCGCACAATTGGCCGCATTGCCTGCACCACGTTTCTGCCACCTTATCCGGGGCAACGGAAATCATGAGAAATCATCAGGTTCCCTCGTTGCCACAAGGGACGTTCACCCGCGCTCAGGCTGAAGCTATAGCCGCCGCATACATCAATATTTCTATAGAAGATGACCAGGGCATCCATTTTCGTCTGGTTATCCGCGATACCGACGACATGCTTATCTGGCGCGACTGGAACTTTGCCCCGGATGCCGGGGTGATGCTCAATCGCTATATCGTCAGTGATGGTATCCCTGTTCCTTCACTCTCTGACGACAACTAACCACAGTCAGCGTCCATCGTCGTTCTTTATCACAACCGCCACCCCCTGCATCAGTCCATGTTCTTCGGAGCATGGTCTTTTGCTTTTATGCCGTTAGCCACAAGGAGTTTTCATTATGCGATTAGCCAGCCGCTTTGGCCGAACCAACCAGATACGCCGTGATCGTCCACTAACCCACGACGAATTACACCAGCATGTTCCCAGCGTTTTTGGCGAAGACAAGCACGAATCCCGCTCGGAGCGCTACTGCTATATCCCAACTATCACTCTGCTGGAGAACCTTCATCGCGAAGGATTTGAGCCTTTCTTTGCCTGTCAGACTAAAGTGCGTGATCAGAGCAAGCGTGAGCATACGAAGCACATGCTCCGTCTGCGCCGTGCCGGGCAGATAAACGGTCAGCAGGTGCCGGAAATCATCATTCTTAATTCGCACGATGGCGCATCCAGCTTTCAGTTATTACCAGGGATCTTCAGAAGTGTTTGTACAAACTCGCTCGTCTGCGGTCAGTCGTTTGGTGAGATCCGCGTACCGCATCGCGGTGATGTCGTTGAAAAAGTGATTGAAGGCGCTTACGAAGTCCTCGGCGTGTTTGACCGGGTGGAGGAGAAATGCGAGGCCATGCAGTCACTGCTGGTGCCGCCACCCGCTCAGCAGGCGTTTGCGAAAGCAGCGCTGGCCTACCGTTTTGGCGAAGAGCATCAGCCCATCACCGAATCCCAGGTACTGACGCCACGTCGCTGGCAGGACGAAAAAAGTGATTTGTGGACGACTTTCAATACGCTTCAGGAAAATTTGAGTAAGGGAGGCTTAAATGGTCGCTCCGCACAGGGTAAACGCAGCCGTACACGCGCGGTTAACGGTATCGACGGCGATATCAAGCTGAACCGAGCGCTGTGGGTGATGGCCGAAGAATTACAACAGGCACTGAGCTGATGCAGCACGTTCCTGCGAATGCTTATCAGACAGCAGTCTGGCCCGTCTCTCTGCAAAACCAGCCCGGCTGCCGTTCTGTATCCGACGATGACCTCTGCGCCTGGTGCAGGCATCTCTGCTACCGGCCTGGTGAACTTAGCCTTTGTCAGCAGGCTGATGCGAATGGTATCTGGCCCTCACGGTGCGATATCGATGGCTATGCACAATCCTGCCCACGGCAACTCCTGACCACATCACCTGCTGAACTTACCTGCCGGTAACACGGCACGCCTGTTACGCCAAAAATCACACGACTTACACGTTCCCGCTCAGCGGGAGTGCGCTTATGACCTCTACAAAAGGAACAACTGACATGACCGACATTATCAACCTTAACGATAACAACCTGTTACACCAGAAATCTGCCGATGAAGTCTCCGCACTGACCGCCACGCTCGTACCGGACGAACAGCGTGTTGGCTTCTGGCCACTGCACTTCGGCAACATACCACAGTGGATAATCCTTGAACCGACAGCCTTCGCCTGGATGGACCGCTTCTGCGCCAGCTACAGTGGCGGCATCTGGCAGTTTTACACGCTGAGCAACGGCGGTGCTTTTATGGCCCCGGAAGCGAATGAGGATATCGATGAAAAATGGACGCTGTTCAATCCGATGAACGGCAACGGTGGTGAACTCAGCGCCGAAGCCGCCGGAATAGCCGTCTGTCTGATGACTTACAGCCACCACGCCATGCGCACCGAATGCGACGCCATGACGGAGCACTATTACCGTCTGCGGGACTACGCGCTCAACCACGCAGAATGCAGCGCCATCATGCATATCATCGACTGAGGACCCCACAATGGAAACACAGTTACCGCTGTTTGCCGCCAAATTACCGGCATCCGCACAGCACACCATCCGTGAGGCTCTAACCCTGCTGGAGCGTCAGTTACGTGAACCCGGTGCGTCATTTACCTCCAGCCACGCCGTCCGGGACTGGTTACGCCTGCAGCTTGCCACGCAGGAGCGTGAAGAATTTATTGCGCTCTTCCTGGATAACCAGCACCGGCTGATTGCGCATGAAACCCTCTTCACCGGCACTATCAACCATACGCAGGTCCATCCACGGGAAGTAGTGAAGGCTGCACTGAAACATAACGCTGCTGCCATGCTCGTTGCACACAGCCACCCTTCAGGGCACGCAGAGCCCAGCGAGGCAGACAGACGGATCACAGAACGTCTTAAGCAGGCGCTGGATTTGGTGGACATCCGTCTTCTGGATCACCTGGTTGTTGGCGGGATGGAGATCGTCTCGCTAGCTGAACGCGGCTGGCTGTAAGGGGACCTGTGATGAAAATTATCAGCAAGCGTCAGGCCATGGCGATTTATCGTCAGCATCCGCAATCCCGGTTGTTTCGCTTCTGTACCGGCAAATACGCATGGTCCGGCAGTATCTGCCACTACGCAGGGCGGGAGGTACAGGATGTCAGCGGTGTGCTGGCGGTCTTCGCGGAGCGCCGTCATGACCGTCACGGTCCGTATGTGGTTCTACGCAGCGTCACACTTAATTAATCACTTACCATCACTGTTAAGGAGTGCTTAAATGTCCGATACTGAAAGTACCGATGCCGGGGCGATACCTCAGCACACAATCGCTTCCCCTTGGTGGGGGCTGAAGTGCGACACCACACCCTGTTTTGGTACCCGCCTGGTCCAGGAGGGCAATCAGCTACACTTCCTGTCTGACCGGAGCAATTTCACCGGAACATTTCACGAAAGCGAAGCATTGCAGCTTAATCAGGCTTTTCCCCTGATGCTAAAACAGCTTGAGTTGATGTTGGTATCCGGTGAGCTCAACCCACGTCACCAGCACTGCGTCACGTTGTATCACAATGGTCTCATCTGCGAAGCGGACACACTGGGCAGTTGTGGTTATATCTACCTCGCGATTTATCCGGGGGAACCGCCAGCAGCGTAATCACCAGACCTGCAACAGCATCCGGCACCACCTTCCTCGTTTCACCTCAGAAAGAGAACATCATGCAAACACAATCTATACACCCTGTACGGGCGACGGCGTCACGCCCATCTCCTGTCGATATCTGGCAAACCCTGTTGACGTACCTCCTGGAGCAACATTACGGGCTCACACTTAACGACACCCCGTTTGGCAACGACAGGGTGATCCAGGAGCATATTGAGGCTGGTATCTCACTGTGCGATGGCGTCAATTTTATCGTCGAAAAGTACGAACTGGTCCGTATCGATCGTCACGGTTTCAGCACAGAAACACAGTCACCGCTTATTGGCAGCATCGATATCCTTCGTGCACGAAAAGCGACCGGGCTGATGACCCGCAACGATTACAAAGTGGTCACCGACATCACCACCGGCAAATACAGCGGGGGGACACGATGAAACTCTCCCTCACAGTGGAAGCTGATACTGTCAACGTCCTGGCCCTCAACATGGGCCGGATTTCCGTGGATATCGATGGTATTGAACTGACCGATCTGATCGATGTGGTCTGTGATAATGGCTATTCGCTTCGCATTGCAGACGAGCCCGGAAAACTGCTGATTGAAGATCCGCTTCCTGCCAGCGCCCGCTACCATGGCATTCAGTGCAGCACGGCGCATATCACCTGCGATGACAACGATCTGCTGTATCGGCTCTCGCAACAACGGAAAGCTCACGAGGATGCGGAGTGGATTTGCTATACCGGATCAGGCTATCTCATCCGTCTGGATGCGTGGGCTTTTCCGGTTCTGCAACTGAAACGATGCGGACTGTCAAAAGCCGGTCGCCGGTTGATTATCACTCTGATGCGTCGCTACCCATTGAGCATCATTCACCTCGATGCCTTTGGTGAACTGCTACCAGGCTTTGAGATCTTCGACTGGTAAATCTTCTCTTCATTATCACAGGCAACCCCATGTTGACACTCACTACCGAAGCGGCGCTGGATATTCTGATCGACTGGCTGCAGGACAATATCGACTGTGAATCCACGCTAATTTTCGATAACGACGAAGACAGAACCGATTCCGCCACGCTATTACCCTGCATCCAGCAGGCAAGGAACGATGTCCGGGATCTCTGCCATCTTCAGCTCCTGCACAACGTCAATAAACCGTAGCCTCTCATCAAACAGCATAAACGCCAGCCCTGACCCGGCTGGCGTTTTGCGTTTATATAAAGGAAAGCAAATGTCCGAACAATACACCCACACTGAATCCGATGTTCTGACAGGCCATACCGAGCTTATCAGCTCCACCAGCATTGAACGTATCGTTGTCGGGCGCAATGCCGCACTGGAACAAATCAAAGCGATGATCCATCAGCTCGCTGATATCTCTGCGCTAACCGAGAGTATTGGGGGTAAAACAGCCATTGACTGGGCAATGCGTCAGGAATTTCGCCGTGGTTGCTGGTTACTTGAGAAAGAACAAACCGCCATGAACGTGATCACCTGCAATCTCGACCGTAGCATATGGCGCGATTTGATGAAGAAATCCGGCATGATTGCGCTGATGGATGCCGCCGCTCGCGACGAATGGAATCGTAATCTTGAGCAGGATGATATCCCCGCCATCAGCGAAGAGAACATTATCAGTACCTTTAAGCAACTGCACCACAGCAAAGACGATATGTTTGAGCGTGGGATCATCAACGTATTTAAGAGCCTGAGCTGGGATTACAAGTCGAACTCACCGTGCCGGTTTGGCAAAAAGATTATCGTCGATGGACTGGTGAATTATGGCCGTTGGGGATTTAGATTACTTCACGGGAAACGACGGGCTCAGTTGGCGGATCTGGATCGCATGCTGAATCTGCTCGATGGTAAACCTGTTCCCGAAAACCGTCATGATCTTAGCATCAGATTAGATGATCACATAAGCAAGCAACACAGTAACGTATACGAAGATGAGTACGTGTCGATACGCTACTTCCAGAAGGGCTCAGGGCACATTACTTTCAAACGCCCTGATTTGGTTGAGAAGATGAATGACATTGTTGCCAGGTATTATCCGGGGATGCTGGCTGCTAAGTAAGTGTAAAAGGTCTTCTCTTTTGGGTGAGGACTTTAAAATCTTCCACACTTATGACAAGTTTCTATCTGAAAACACATATATGTGTTTTTACGCTTTTTTGTGTTTTAGTGTCAGCCATCAACCTCATGAGAAGAGCGATGCCATGTTACAGAACAACATCAAACAGCTTCGTACCCAATTGTCGATCACTCAGCGCGAACTGGCGTTTATGGTCGGCACCAGCCAGCAGCAAATCCAGCGCATCGAAACCGGGAAGGTTGCAGCAAAGTTGGGCCTTGCTCAGGCAATATGCAATGCTCTGGATAAACCTCTAAACGTCGTGTTCCCGGAAAGCGATCGGTTGATAGACGACTTCCGTAAGAAGCGTCGTAAAACCGATGAAGATCTTGAGGTAATAGCTACAAGTGGTATTGAAATGGATAGCGGTCTCTGGACCGTAAAACTTTGGCTACAGGGGCTGCCGGATTATTTATTGTTGCCCATTTCTGCTGCTGATAAGCGGAGGTTTTATTATTATTATCAGGAAACAGCTAGCCCGAATGTAGAGCGGTTCTTTGTCTTTGACTCGGACCAGTATCGTTATGCGTTAAATATGCGTGAAGTGGTATTTCACCAGTTCTTGTCTGATAGTCTACCGCCAATCGTTGCTAAAGAAGATGATGATTACGAAGACGATTATTTTAATGTCCATATCACCCTGGTGAACGGTGGCCCTGTGATTCCGCTGAGCGTTGAGCCTGATGCGCCGCAAAATGAAGAGGCGCATGATATCGGTCAGTTGAATGCGTTCTTTGACAAACTGGACTGTGAGCCTGAAACCACAGATCGTTATATGTTAACCGACGAAGATGGAGAAGATGCTTTTATCCGTATTGGTTCTATTGCCATGGTACGAGTCGTACTTGACGCGCTGGAGCCTGTGGAAGAAGATGAAGAGTAGTTTTTAGCTAGCTGTATTCACAGGGAATCGCGTTGAGTATACATGTGAGTATACATCGTGATTCATTGTTTTTATAAAGTTACTTATTTCAATGGGTTATGGATTAAATCGCGGTGCGGCCTTCGCACTCATCCTCTAAACACCTCCCTCCGATGCCATTCCACAAACCCTTCCCTTGGATAATTCCCTTTCACCATCGGCAAAGCAATCTGCTTCCCGGCAAAATCCCAGAACAGCCGCCCAACAATCCCGCCCCCATTCACCGCCTCAGACACCAGCACCCGCATACTTTCATCCAGCCCAATCGATCCCTTATCAAACGCTTTA
>Ga0105251_10001157_pt1 | contig 22930 bp, 22 predicted proteins | sample KBSS64metaG_FD_80424 | JGI IMG/M metagenome (GOLD analysis project Ga0105251, IMG submission 80424) | Switchgrass rhizosphere microbial communities from Kellogg Biological Station, Michigan, USA - KBS S6-4 metaG | ecosystem: Host-associated > Plants > Roots > Rhizosphere > Soil | place...
CGGTAAGCTGTTCCTGGGTCACGGTGCAGAAGTTTACGAAGGCCAGATCATCGGTATTCACAGTCGTTCTAACGACCTGACTGTAAACTGCCTGACCGGTAAGAAACTGACCAACATGCGTGCGTCCGGTACTGACGAAGCAACAACACTGGTTCCTGCATTGAAGATGTCTCTGGAGCAAGCTCTGGAATTCATCGATGATGACGAACTGGTAGAAGTTACTCCGACTTCCGTACGTATTCGTAAGCGTCACCTGACTGAAAACGACCGCAAACGTGCGGGTCGTGGTAGCAAAGAAGCGTAAGTTTCTTTCCTGCAAAGCATTGAAGCCCTGCCTGTTTAGGCGGGGCTTTTTTTTGCTTAATAACTCGCAGAACCCAGATCGCTTTTTTATCAGCGATAGTCAAAGCTACCCTTTACCGCTACAGTTATTTGTCCATGCGCAAAGGAGAGGCTTATGCTGTATATCTTTGATTTAGGAAACGTCATCGTTGATATCGACTTCAACCGAGTAATGGGAGTTTGGAGCGATTACAGCCGTGTCCCGCTAGCGAATTTGCAGAAAAGCTTTGTAATGGGCGAGGCGTTTCAACGCCACGAGCGGGGGCAAATTAGCGACGAAGAATTTGCTGCTGCGGTATGCGAAGAAATGGGCATGGCGTTGAGCTTTGATCAGTTTTCTGCAGGCTGGCAGGCTATCTTTGTTGCCTTACGTCCAGAAGTGATTGCCGTCATGAATAAACTTCGTGAACAAGGGCATCGCGTCGTTGTGCTCTCTAATACCAACCGCTTACATACTTATTTCTGGCCAGGTGAATACCCGCAAATAGCCGAGGCGGCAGATAAAATCTACCTTTCCCAGGAGATGGGGATGCGTAAACCAGACGCTGAGATCTATCAAAAACTCCTCGAAACGGAAGGTTTTTCGGCAAGTGAAGCCGTCTTTTTTGACGACAACGCCGATAATATTAAAGGAGCTCAACGGTTGGGGATCACCAGCATTTTGGTGACCGGTAAAAACACGGTGCCCGATTATTTCTCAAAAAGCCTATGATAAAAGACGTTCATCGTAAAACGAGCAAGCACCTCAGGCCCTGTATTGCATGGGGTAAATTGCTCTGGCATCGGATTGACCAGGACAATATGACCACGCTTGCAGGTAACCTTGCTTACGTGTCATTGCTCTCACTGGTGCCTTTGGTTGCGGTAGTGTTTGCGTTATTTGCAGCTTTCCCGATGTTTGCCGACGTTAGCATCCAACTGCGTCATTTTGTCTTCTCAAATTTTCTGCCCGCGACGGGCGATATCATCCAACGCTATATCGAACAGTTTGTTGCTAACTCCAACAAGATGACTGCTGTGGGGGCCTGTGGCCTTATCGTTACAGCATTGCTGCTGATGTATGCCGTGGATAGCGCACTAAATACTATCTGGCGCAGCACCCGCACCAGGCCAAAAATTTACTCGTTTGCCGTCTACTGGATGATTTTGACGCTAGGGCCGCTGCTGGCAGGTGCGAGTCTGGTCATAAGTTCGTATCTGCTTTCGCTGCGCTGGGTGACGGGCTTTAACAGCACGATTGATATTGTGTTGCGTATCTTTCCATTGCTGCTCTCCTGGCTGTCATTCTGGATGTTGTACAGCATCGTTCCAACCACGCGAGTCCCGGTGCGAGATGCACTGATTGGCTCGCTGGTGGCCGCTCTTTTGTTTGAGCTTGGGAAGAAAGGTTTTGCCCTCTACATCACCATGTTTCCCTCTTACCAATTGATTTACGGCGTGTTAGCTGTGATCCCCATTTTATTTGTCTGGGTCTATTGGACCTGGTGTATCGTGTTGCTCGGCGCCGAAATTACTGTCACTCTCGGTGATTACCGCAAACTCCGTGTCGAAGCCCAGCAGGAAGAATTGGAAGAACCATGATTGCATTAATACAGCGTGTCACCCACGCTCGCGTCACCGTGGACGGTGAAGTGACTGGTGAAATTGGCCCAGGACTTTTAGTGTTATTGGGTGTCGAAAAAGAAGATAACGAACAGAAAGCGAATCGCCTTTGCGAACGTGTTTTGGGTTACCGCATTTTTGGCGATGAAAACGACAAGATGAACCTGAACGTTCAGCAAGCTGGTGGCAGTGTGCTGGTGGTGTCGCAGTTTACCCTCGCCGCTGATACCGAACGCGGCATGCGCCCGAGTTTTTCTTGTGGCGCAGCACCTGAGCTTGCTGAAGAGTTATATGAATACTTTGTTCAACGCTGTCGACAGCAGGGCATTGTTGCCGAAACAGGGCGCTTTGCCGCCGACATGAAAGTCAGCCTGACCAATGATGGTCCGGTGACGTTTTGGTTACAGGTCTGAATTCGCAGCCTTTACGGTCCCGCGTAACAAGAGAGAGTACATGTATGTATCACCTTCGCGTACCGCAAACCGAAGAAGAGCTTGAGCTCTATTACCAGTTTCGCTGGGAGATGCTACGTAAGCCGTTGCATCAACCCAAAGGCTCCGAGCGCGATGCCTGGGATGCCTTAGCTCACCACCAGATGGTGGTAGATGAAGAAGGCAATCCGGTCGCAATTGGCCGTTTGTACATCAATGCTGATAACGAAGCGGCGATCCGTTTTATGGCGGTTCACCCCTCGGTGCAAGACAAAGGTCTGGGTACGCTGGTGGCAATGACGCTGGAAACTGTCGCGCGCCAGGAAGGGGTTAAACGTGTGGTATGTAGCGCACGTGAAGATGCCGTCGAGTTTTTTGCCAAACTCGGTTTTGAGAACCAGGGTGAAATCACCACGCCTTCCACCACACCTATTCGCCACTTTCTAATGATTAAACCGGTCGCCTCGCTCGATGACATTCTCCATCGCGCAGACTGGTGTGGGCAGTTACAGCAGGCCTGGTACGAACATATTCCGCTTAGCGAGAAGATGGGCGTGCGTATCTTGCAATACACTGGGCAGAAATTTATTACGACGATGCCTGAGGCGGGAAATCAAAATCCGCATCAAACCTTATTCGCAGGCAGCCTATTTTCCCTTGCGACACTTACCGGCTGGGGGCTGATTTGGTTGATGCTGCGTGAACGCCACCTTGGCGGCACGATTATTCTGGCTGATGCACATATCCGATATAGTAGCCCGATCACCGGAAGGCCGGGAGCTATTGCTGACTTAGGCTCGTTGAGCGGCGATCTGGACCGTCTGGCGCGTGGCCGCAAGGCTCGCGTTGCATTGCAAGTTGAGCTTTACGGTGATGACACACCTGGCGCTGTTTTTGAAGGTGTGTATCTGGTGCTCCCCGCGAAACCTTTTGGTCCGCTTGAAGAGGGCGGCAACGAAGAAGAATAGTTGAAGGGGAAGTACCCGGCGCTTATGCGCCGGGTACTTCCCCATTCTGCATGGTCTGTTGTACTTGTTTTCCGTCAGCGCTGGTGGCCTGTAATGTCCCGTTTACCGTGGGTTTCAGTGGTGTTTGAGCCGCAAGGTTACCGGTTACTGAAAGCTGCAAATTACCGTTGCCTTCAAGCGGTAGCGCTGGCCATCCCCATTGCTGCAACATATTTACTGGCACCGCACGCCCTCGCAGGTTCATGGCCGCATTGCGTTGCTGTGCCTGTGAAATAGCACCCGTTGCTTCCAGCATCCCTTCACCTGAGAAAGCACTCAACTCAGTAATCGAAATCTGGTTATCCGTGGCATTCAATGAAATAGAAGGGCGGCGAACATCAACGCGATTAAACGTGGCTGCTGATGCGTTCAGGGTGGCGTCACCACTCCAGATCCCCCACTGACTATTGCGCACCAGTTTCAGATTGTTCGCTGTGCCATCTAATGCAGTGAGCTGGAACGGGAAGGTTGGATCAATATCAATAATCAGATTACGGTTTGCCGATAGCTTTTTAATCGTCACCGTGTTCAACCACGCCGGCAAAGGCTCCAGCCAGAGCATTTTCCAGTCGGCAGGCAATGTATATTCAAGCCCGGCAAAAACCAGCTCATCCAGCGCCAGTTTTTTCTCGTTGCGTTGCCATTGGCCTGAGGCGCGCACCATGCCTCTTTCCCAGCGTGAAGTGAACTGGCGTAGCACTGCGGTTTGCGGGTCAAAATCGATATTCACGATCGGGTCATTTAGCTGCAACGCGCCAATAATGAAATCACTGGCATTCATCGACAGTCGCCCGTCATCACTTTGCCACCCGCCGTTTGCCAGCGTCAGGTTGCGCAAACTCAGGTCTAAATCGGTAACAGCCCAATTTTTACCTTCCAGTCGCGCATCGGTGACCTCTAGGTTATCAATTTTCACTGAAGGAACGGTGGCAAGCGGCGCAAGGAACTCGGTAATGGACTTGTTTGTTTGCAGACGGATGTCGTTCAAGCGCAGGCTGCCGATTTGCCACGCTCCATCAGCCAGGCGGTTTGCGTTGCCGGTGAGCGAGCCACGCGCCATATCAGCGCCGATGGTGGCGAGCGTCACTTGCTCGTTGTTAATCGCACCTTGCAGCAGCACATTGGTGGCAGGAACACCGTTCAGCGTCATGGAACCGGCGCTAAATTGGATATCGGCGGTATTACCCAGCACTTTCCCTTGCTTTGGCTGCCATGGCATTACGCCGCCGTTGACGCGTTGAGCATGCAATTCCCACCCGGTATTTGGGCTGTTTATCGCCATATCACTCAATTGCAGCATGTCGGCCTGGAAAGGTAATGGTGCAGCATCAGGGCTAATATTTAGCGTCCCGTCTTGCAACAGAATTTTATCGACGTGCATCGGTTGCGAAAACTGGCGCGAGCTGAGCCCAATATCAATATTTTTCGCCACAAGCGTTGCTGGCTGGCCTTTGCGCCCAAATGTGACATTCGTCAGCGTGAGGTGAGTTGGTGATGCCCAGCGGTGATCCATCTCTTCAAAAGAGAAAGAATAATCACTTTTTTCGTTAACCCAACTGCTTATCTGGGCTGCTCCCCAGCGAGTCTGCAGCAATAAATAGGCGGCTATCAGCACAACAAGTATGACAACCAATAACGCAATGATGAGCTTTCCGAGAAATTTCATTGTCTTCCATCCCATGAAGTTTCGGTAAGGGTGTTATGCCCCATTTACCGTTATAGCTCAAGGATGGGATTGTCAGGAGGGGTAACACGCGCTGATGAGAACAAATCACCAGCGCGTGAGATACATCAATTTTTTTCAGGCGGGAAAATCAGGTTCAAAACGATCGCGGTGATACCACCGGCTGCAATGCCAGATGAGAGCAAGGTTTTCAGCCAGTCAGGCGCAAACTGCAAAATCAGCGGTTGCTGAGATACACCCATACCGACAGCCAGGGACAGCGCGATAATCATGATCGCACGACGGTTCAGTGGCTCACGGGAGACAATACGCACGCCGGATGCGGCGATGGTGCCGAACATCACGATAGTTGCGCCGCCTAAAACTGGCTCGGGAATGTGTTGCACGAACCCGCTTACTGCCGGGAACAGACCCAATACAATCAGCATCAGCGCAACGACAAATCCAACATAACGGCTGGCAACACCCGTAAGCTGAATAACGCCATTGTTCTGGCCAAAGCAAGAGTTAGGGAAGGTGTTGAATACGGCTGAAACACAAGAGTTCAGGCCATTAGCCAGCACGCCGCCTTTCAGGCGCTTCATATACAGTGGCCCAGAAACCGGTTGCTCGGAGACGTCAGACGTCGCCGTAATATCGCCGATGGTTTCAAGGGAGGTCACCATAAAGATCAGCATCAGCGGAATCAGTAGGTTCCAGTCAATGCCCAGGCCGTAGTAAAGCGGCGTTGGCACCATGATCAGGTCAGTATTGGTTGATGGCGCAACATCAGGCAGCATACCCATTGCCCAGGCCAGCGCGTAACCTACTGCCATGGCGATAACCAGCGAAGCCACGCGCAAGTACGGGTTGCGCTGGCGATTCAGAAGAATAATGACCACTAATACTGCGCCTGCCAGCAGCAGATTTTTCGGTGCGCCAAATGTATGGTCACTCATTGCACCATAGCCACCGCCAATAGATGTCAGGCCAACCTGAATTAAGGAAAGACCTATAATCATCACAACTACACCGGAAACCAGTGGCGTGATAATGCGACGAGCAAGGTGAAGGAAGCGCGATAAAAGCATCTCGGTGCAGCTTGCGAGCATTAAGGTGCCAAAAAGTGCAGCCATCATTGTCGGAACATCAGCCCCGCCATTCTTTAATGCCATGCCACCCATAATCAGCGGTGCGACAAAGTTAAAACTGGTGCCTTGAATAGACAGAAGCCCAGAGCCTACCGGGCCCCACGCTTTAATCTGGATAATTGATGCCACGCCTGATGCGAACAGGGACATACTGATAATGTGTTGGGTATCTTCTGCTGGAAGTCCCAGAGCCTGGCAAATCAACATCGCAGGCGTGATCACCGCAACAAACATTGCTAATAAATGCTGGCCAGCAGCGAACAGAGTTTGTGGAAGAGGTGGACGGTCCTCGAGGCGGTAAATCAACTCACTGGAATGAGCCTGAGCAATCGGTTGCGCATCTTCAGACTCAACAACATTAACAGACATTAGAAATTATCCCCGGGTGAAAAGACGGTGATTTTAGCGGACTGAATGGTAAAAGCAAACGTTTGCTTACCATGTTTCCTAAGATAAAAAGTGTATATAACGAGCTTTTTATATAACTTTCAGCTGTTTTTTGGTTAAAATCCAGCTGCTGACTTTTCTAAACCCTGAAATTCCAGTGAAGGATAATTAAAAGCGTCTGTGAGAAATATGCGCAAACAGGAGCACTTCTATGTTTTATCTCGACACCCTTTCTACCCTTGTTGCTGCGACTCTCGTGTTATTACTGGGCCGAAAAATGGTCCACACCATACCGCTATTAAAAAAATACACTATCCCTGAACCCGTAGCGGGTGGACTCTTGGTCGCCCTGGCCTTATTGGTGCTCAAAAAGAGCATTGGCTGGGAATTTGAATTTGATATGAGCCTCAAAGATCCTTTGATGCTCGCCTTCTTTGCCACCATCGGCCTTAACGCCAACCTTGCTAGCCTGCGAGCTGGCGGCAAAGTTGTCGGTATTTTCCTGGTTGTGGTGGTGGGTTTGCTGGTGATGCAAAACGCCATCGGTATTGGTATGGCGAGCCTGTTAGGCCTTGATCCGTTGATGGGTTTACTGGCGGGTTCAATTACGTTATCGGGCGGGCATGGTACGGGTGCAGCCTGGAGCAAACTGTTTACCGAACGTTATGGTTTCCAGAATGCCACCGAAGTGGCGATGGCTTGCGCAACGTTTGGTCTGGTATTGGGCGGTTTGATTGGCGGCCCAGTGGCGCGCTACTTGGTCAAACATTCCTCGACACCTGATGGCACGCCTGAAGATAGCATTGACCCAACCGCTTTTGAGAAACCTGCGGTCGGGCGCATGATCACCTCTATGGTGTTGATTGAAACCATCGCGATGATTGCTATCTGCCTTACGGTCGGTAAGTTTGTAGGCCATCTCATTCAAGGCACCAGCTTTGAATTGCCGACATTCGTCTGTGTGTTATTTGTTGGGGTTATCCTCAGCAACACCATGTCACTGCTCGGTTTCTATCGGGTATTTGAACGTGCGGTTTCCGTGTTAGGGAACGTCTGTTTGTCGCTGTTCCTCGCCATGGCGCTGATGAGCCTCAAGCTGTGGGAACTGGCTTCGCTGGCGTTGCCGATGCTGGCAATTTTGACCGTACAAACCATCTTTATGGCGTTGTATGCGATTTTCGTGACTTACCGTTTGATGGGGAAAAACTACGATGCGGCGGTTCTGGCTGCAGGGCATTGTGGTTTTGGCCTTGGGGCAACGCCAACGGCGATCGCCAATATGCAGGCGATTACCGAGCGCTTCGGCCCGTCACATATGGCGTTCCTGGTAGTGCCGATGGTTGGCGCGTTCTTTATTGATATCGTCAACGCGCTGGTGATCAAGATGTATTTGATGCTGCCAATCTTTGGCTAAGTCATCAGGCGTTTGAATAGCGTTCCGTTTCAGGCATCCAGCGTTCAATAAGCGCGGTTGCCTGCTCGGGATAGCGTTCATGAATATGGCGCGCAAGGCGCTGTACTTCCGGGATCATCGCCTGGTCGCGCAATAGATCTGCTACTTTAAACTCGGCACTTCCCGTCTGGCGCGTGCCGAGTAATTCCCCCGGACCACGAATTTCTAAATCTTTCTGAGCAATCACGAAGCCATCGTTGCTATCACGCAGTACCTGTAAACGCAGCTGTGCGGTTTTCGACAGTGGTGACTTGTAAAGCAACACACAGTGAGATGCAACCGCACCACGACCCACACGGCCACGAAGCTGGTGGAGCTGCGCAAGACCCAGACGCTCAGGGTTTTCGATAATCATCAGGCTGGCATTTGGTACATCAACGCCCACTTCAATGACTGTGGTCGCAACCAGCAGATGAATCGAGCCTTCTTTAAAAGCCTGCATCACAGCCTGCTTTTCCTGCGGCTTCATGCGGCCATGAACCAGGCCGACATTCAGATTAGGCAAGGCTATTTTTAGCTCATCCCACGTCACTTCCGCAGCCTGAGCTTCGAGTAATTCAGACTCTTCTATCAGCGTACAAACCCAGTACGCCTGACGGCCTTCATTGCTACACGCTTCTCGCACCCGCTCGATAATATCGTTGCGCCGCGAATCAGGAATGGCAACGGTGGTGACCGGTGTGCGGCCTGGCGGCAGTTCGTCGATTGTTGAGGTGTCCAGATCGGCATAGGCCGTCATTGCCAGCGTGCGCGGAATTGGCGTCGCGGTCATGATGAGCTGATGCGGGTGGAATCCCTGAATCTGGCCCTTTTCCCACAACGCCAGGCGTTGATGAACACCAAAGCGATGTTGTTCATCAATGATAACCAATGCGAGTTGCGAGAACTGTACCTGTTCCTGGAAGATAGCGTGCGTTCCCACCACCATCGACACCTGGCCACTGGCGATCGCGTCCTGTTGAGCGATACGCGCTTTGCCTTTTTGCTTACCAGCAAGCCAGCCAACCTCAATACCCAATGGTGCAAACCATTGGCGGAAGTTATTAGCGTGCTGTTCTGCGAGTAGCTCAGTTGGAGCCATCAACCCCACCTGTTTTCCATGCGCGATAGCACGTAGTGCGGCGAGGGCGGCAACCAAGGTTTTACCTGACCCCACATCACCCTGCACCAGGCGCATCATTGGCACATCCAGCGCTAAGTCGTGTTCGATTTCGGCCACAACGCGAGCCTGTGCACCGGTTGGTTTAAACGGCAGCGCTGCCAAAAGGCGGTTTTTTAATTCGTCATGATCATGCAAAGGCAGTGCGTGATAACGCTGAGCCCCTGCGCGCAGCGCGAGCATGCTCAGGTTATGTGCCAGTAATTCTTCAAGGATTAAGCGCTGCTGAGCCGGGTGCTTTCCCGTCTCCAGATCGGCGAGCTGTATTGATGGCGGCGGGCGATGCAGAGTGCGCAACGCTTCTGGCAGACTCATCATTCCCTTGCTCAAATCAGCCGGGAGCAATTCGGCAATAGCGCAGGTATCCAGTAATTCAAGTGCCTGGTCGGTCAGTTTGCGCAATGTTGCCTGGCGGATACCTTCCGTCGTCGGGTAAACCGGCGTCAGTGTTTCCTGCAATTCCGGTGTGCTCAGATCGCCCTGAATACGGTATTCCGGGTGAATCATTTCCGCGCCATGTGTGCCGCGTTTTGCTTCGCCATAGGCAAGCACGCGTTTACCGGTCGCGAGGCTGTTTTTCATTGCTGCGTTGAAGTTGAAAAACCGCATTGTCAGTATGCCGGTACCGTCAGAAATCTGGCAGGTCATCATACGGCGGCGGCCAAAACTGATATTACAGTTCAGCACTTCACCTTCCACAGTGGCATAAACGCCCGGCAGCAGGTCATTGATAGGGTAGAGATGGGTGCGGTCTTCGTAGCGAAGCGGCAGGTGGAGAAGAAGATCCTGAATGGTGTACAGACCAATTTTGGCCAGTTTGCCGCTCTGGCTGGCGCCGACTCCGGCAAGCGTGCTTAACGGTATGGCATCCAGCAAACGGCCTTTCATCCGGCTACTCCGCAGATTGCATTGTGGCCCACCATGCGGCATCAGCTTCTATCTCACCTTGCTGATTCACATGTGGGTAGGGCAAACCTTTACGGCGGGAAACTCGCGCCAGTACAGGGTAGCCGCCTTCAAACAGCAGGCGCTGTTGTTCGGACACTGGCAGGGTGCTGTTTTCGCGCTGATACATACCGGCATTCTGGCGTTGACGCTGTGCTTCATAAAGAATAAGTGCGGAAGCAACGGACACATTGAGCGATTGCACCATCCCGATCATCGGAATAATGATGTCCTGGTCTGCCAGCGCTAACGCTTCCTTGGTGATACCTGTTTTTTCCTGCCCCATCAAAATACAGGTCGGGCGGGTGTAATCAATTTCGCGGAAATCGACAGCTTTATCAGAAAGGTTGGTTGCGAGGATTTGCATCCCGTAGCTTTTTAGATGGCTAACTGCATCGCCAATATTGCGGTGCGTTTTAACTTCAACCCAGGAGTTACTTCCCGCAGCAGAAGAGGCCATAGTGCGCATTCGGTTACCCGGCCAGACTGCGTGAACTTCATGTACACCCACGGCATCTGCGGTGCGAATAATCGCCGAGACGTTATGAGGTTTATGGACTTGCTCCATGCAGACGGTCAAGTCAGGCTGGCGCCTGGCGAGCATCTCGCAAATACGCGCATAACGTTGAGGATTCATAACACTAGTTTCGGTTGCGGGTAACTTTGATCACATCCGGCATCACGCGGATTTTGCGCATAATATTAGCCAGATGAACACGATCGCGGGCAGACATACGGATAAACGCGCTATACACGCGACCATCTTTTTCTTCGGTATTCAGGCTGTGGATATTTGAGCCTGCTGTGTTGATAGCAGCCGTCAGATTTGCCAGGGCACCCTGATGGTTGAACATATCTACTTTGATTTCAGTGAGGAACTCTTGCTCAGTTTCCTTATCCCATTCCACCGCCATAAACTTCTCGGCTTCTTTCTGGTAGCCACGAATATTCCGGCAAGACTCATGGTGGATAACCAACCCTTTACCAGGGCTGACATGGGCAACAATCGGGTCGCCAGGAATTGGGCGGCAACACTTAGCAAAAGTAATCAGCACGCCGTCTGCACCTTTGATAGGCAGATGGCTGTGCGGAAGAGCATTCGCCTGCAAAGACGCTTGTGATTCGCCTTGCAGATTTTTCGCGACAACCACGCTCATGGCGTTACCCAAGCCAATTTCAGCTAGTAAATCATCAAGCGTGGCGAGTTTCATGCGCTCAAGCTCACGTTGGATATTTTCTGGCGGAACTTCGGCAAGCTTGCGGCTACCACCTAACGCATGGTTAAGCAGGCGGCGCCCGAGGCTAACAGAGTCATCACGTTTAAGGTTTTTCAGCATCTGGCGGATTTTGGCGCGAGCTTTTGAGCTCACCACAAAGTTCAGCCAGGCAGCATTCGGGCGAGCGCCCGGTGCGGTAATAATTTCGATTGTCTGGCCGCTACTGAGCGACTGAGACAGCGGATAGGGTTGCCTGTCTACACGTGCGCCAACGCAGGCATGGCCGATATCGGTATGCACGGCATAGGCGAAATCGACAGGTGTCGCACCCGCAGGTAATTCGACAATGCGACCTTCAGGCGTGAAAACGTAAATCTCATCCGGGAACAGATCGGATTTTACGCTCTCGATAAATTCAAATGAGCTACCGGCGCTTTGCTGCAATTCCAGAAGGCTTTGCATCCAACGCTGGGCGCGGATTTGCGCGGTAGTGCCACTTTCACCTTGCTCTTTATAAGCCCAGTGAGCGGCAACGCCCATCTCTGCCATCTGGTCCATATCTTCGGTACGGATTTGCACTTCAACCGGCACACCGTGTGGGCCAATCATTGAAGTGTGCAGAGACTGATATCCGTTCGCTTTTGGAATGGCGATATAGTCTTTAACCCGGCCCGGACGTGGCTTGTAGAGGCTATGCATCTGCCCAAGAACGCGGTAACAGGTATCCATATCGTGAACAATTACGCGGAAGGCGTAAATATCCATAATCGAGTGGAAACGCTGCTCTTTGAGCGTCATTTTGCAGTAAATGGAATAAAGGTGTTTTTCGCGACCGCTGACGCGGCACGGAATACCGGCTTCTTGCAAACGACCATCGATTTCAGAGAGGATTTTTTGAATCATCTCTTTACGGTTACCACGCGCCGCTTTAACCACTTCTTTAATGACGCGGTAACGGTTCGGGTAAAGCGCTTCAAAGCCTAGCTCTTCCAGCTCGGTTTTCAGATGATGAATACCAAGACGGTGTGCCAGAGGGCTATAAATTTCGAGGGTTTCGCGAGCAATGCGTCGACGCTTATCAGGGCGCAAAGCCCCGAGAGTGCGCATGTTATGCGTACGGTCGGCGAGTTTGATCAGAATGACGCGGATGTCTTGTACCATCGCCATGATCATTTTGCGGAAGTTTTCAGCCTGAGCTTCTTTCTTATCGCGGAATTTCAGTTTGTCGAGCTTAGATACCCCTTCCACCAGTTCGGCAACGCTTTTGCCAAACAGTTGTTCCATATCCTGGTAGGTGGCAGGGGTGTCTTCGATCACATCATGCAGTAGTGCAGCCATCAGTGTTTCATAGTCGAGTTTCATCTCGGCCAGAATGCAGGCTACAGCTACAGGATGGGTGATATAGGGTTCACCGCTTGAACGTGCTTGTCCCTCGTGAGCATCACGCGCAACAAGGTATGCTTGTCGAAGTCGCTTAATCTGCTCCTCGGGCAAGTATGGTTGAATCAGTTGATTCAGGCTTTCAAACAGATACAAGGGCTACCCGCAGGCTAATTAACGACGACCTTCAGCAATAGCGGTAACAGCCTGCAGTTCTGCGGCTTCCTGCTCTTGCTGTTCCTGGCGATCACGAACATCGAGAATCTGGTTAGTGATCAACCCTTCTTCGATTTCGCGCAGTGCGATTACAGTCGTTTTATCGTTTTCTTCAGGCACTAGTGGATCTTTACCACCAGTTTGCATCTGACGAGCGCGACGTGCGGCGACCAGAACCAAGTCAAAACGGTTACCAATTTTCTCAACAGCGTCCTGAACAGTTACGCGTGCCATAATTAAAATGCTCCACAGATGAAGAAATGACTGGGCATGATACTGAAACTGGGCTCAGTCTGCCAATAGTTTGCTGATTAAAGCGTCATGTCGCGCTTTTTGGCGACCCATTCGTAGACGCTCGGCACGAATGATAATTTTTAAATCTGACAGTGCGGTGTCAAAATCGTCATTGACGATTAAATAGTCATATTCCGCGTAATGGCTCATTTCTGCAACAGCCTGCTCCATTCGCTTAGTGATAACTTCTTCACTGTCTTGCCCACGGCCACGAAGGCGACGGTCCAGCTCGTCTTTTGACGGCGGCAGGATAAAAATACTGCGGGCGTGCGGCATTTTCTGACGAATCTGCTTCGCACCTTGCCAGTCAATATCCAAAAACACATCTACACCTGTAGCCAGAACTTGTTCAATGGCATGGCGTGAAGTGCCGTAGTAATTACCAAACACTTCCGCGTGTTCAAGGAATGCGTCTTCGGCAATCATCTGCCTGAACTCTTCCTTTTCCACAAAGAAATAGTGTTCACCATGTTTCTCTCCCGGGCGAATACCACGAGTGGTATGGGAGATAGAAACCTGCGTGTCGTACAGCGGTTGTGTTTTTAACAAAGCCTGGATGAGGCTGGATTTCCCCGCGCCACTTGGAGCGGAAACAATATAAAGCGTGCCTTGAGCCATGAGTTCTAACTTATTCGGTAAGCATAAAAAGAAGAGCGTATGCGAGCCTATTATACACGCCGTCTACGTGTCACGGAGAATTTGTCGCACTCCCCAGCAATATTTCTGCCATTTTGCGCAAGGATTTCCAAAAAGCATGCCGTATTACTGCAATACATTAAAAACCTCTGAAAGCCCCTCGCATCTTTTTTAAAACCCAATCGCACAGCTTGTTTCTGCGCGTTATATCTCTCTTTGCTTCTACACGGAGGGTCATATGAGGTGGATAACAAAGTTTATCGGGTTTCTGGGGATGTTCAGCGCAATGGCGTCAGCATCATGTCCTGTCTGGTCATCCGAGCAAGCCAAGCAGGAGATGGCAACATTGAAAGAAAAGCTTGGTGAATGGGATCAAGCCTATTATCAACAAGGTGTCAGTATCGTCAGTGATGCTACATACGATGGCCTACGTAACCAGTTCAATAATTGGCAGCGGTGCTTTAGCCCGACGGAAGAACCTCAACAGCCTGGGTTATTCACACACGGCAAAGCTCTTCATCCCGTTGCTCATACTGGCGTTAAAAAACTTCCCGACAGAACAGCCGTTGCGTTGTGGGTAAAAGGCAAAACCGATCTCTGGGTACAGCCGAAAGTGGATGGTGTGGCAGTGACATTGGTTTATCGCCAGGGTCGCCTCGTTCAACTTCTGAGCCGGGGTGATGGTGAAAAAGGGCAGGATTGGACAGTAAAAGCCAAAATGATTCCTGACATCCCTCAAACCCTTATCGGCCCACTTGCCAATAGTGTGCTGCAGGGTGAGATCTTCTGGAAAAGGGATAATCACGTACAGAAAACAATGGGCAGCATTAACGCCCGAGGAAAAGCTGCTGGCGCTATGATGCGCAAGGGGGACCCTGCTTTACTCAAAGAGTTGGGGATCTTTATATGGGCCTGGCCCGACGGCCCAACGCAAATGAACCAGAAAATGGAAGTGCTTGCTCAGGCCGGTTTCCCGCTGACCAAAACCTGGTCAAAGTCCGTTAATTCTATGGATGAGATATCGAAGTTGCGCGAGTCATGGTTTACGACCCCATTACCCTTTGTGACAGATGGCGTTGTTGTTCGAGAAGGGGGTGAACCAACTGGAAAGCTCTGGGCTCCGGGAAAGGCCGCATGGGTAGTTGCATGGAAATATCCGCCATTACAGCAAGTTGCTGAAGTTAAAAGCGTCCAGTTTGCTGTGGGGCGTACGGGCAAAGTCTCCGTTGTACTTAATCTGCATCCCTTACAGATTGATGATAAACAAGTTAAACGAGTAAACATCGGTTCAGTTAGAAAATGGCAGGCGTTAGATATTGCCCTAGGCGATCAGATAATGGTGAGCCTTGCCGGGCAGGGGATTCCTCGTTTTGACGAGGTTGTGTGGCGAGTTAATCCGCGTAATAAACCGCAACCACCATCCGAAAAAAAGAACACGACGCTGAGCTGCCTCTATTTTGAGAGCTGGTGCCGCGAGCAGTTTATTGCTCGTCTTACGTGGTTAAGCTCTCCGGAAATACTGAATATCAACGGGGTTAGTGTGCGTTCCTGGCAGCAGCTCCAACAAAATCTCAACCTGGAACATATCTTTTCTTGGTTGGCACTCACTCAGAATGATTTATCTCAGATTAGTGATGCGTCTATGGCCAGGACGGCACATCTATGGCAGCAATTCTCGCAAGCTCGGCAGCAACCATTCAGGCAGTGGCTGCTGGCATTTGGCTTGCCGCTACCTAGAGCGGTACTCACCACAATGCCAGATTCACAATGGTCACAATTGGTTGCCAGGGATGAGCTTAGTTGGCAAAAGCTGCCGGGAGTAGGTTCTATAAGGGCACAAAAGTTGGTGGAGTTTGTGAATCATCCCCAAATAGCTGCGCTAGCGGCTTTTCTGGCACAGCAAGGAATTCGGGGGTTTATTGATCAGTGATCTGCATGTTTGTAGTGGAATACCGGTAATCCAAGGCGCAGACGCAATGCCAGTAAACGTGTCGTGAATCCGAAGATAAGTGTGGAAATGATCACCACGTCCTGATTCGAAACATAGTGCTGCAAAACGATATACAGCACAGCTGAGGCGAAGGCGATGCCAGCATACAGTTCCTTTTGGAAAACCAGTGGGATACGTTTACAGAACATATCGCGCAGGACACCACCAAATACGCCGGTCACTACGGCTGCAATAATGGCGATGATTGGGCCTTCACCCATATCCAAGGCGATTTGTGCACCGATGATAGAGAAAACAACCAATCCAAGCGCATCGAGAACCAGGAAAAGGCGGCGCAGATGAGGCATCACAGGAGCAAACACGGTGGTGAGTACAGCGGCAATGGCCACAATCACGACGTATTCAGGGTGTTTTACCCAGCCTAACGGGTAGTGCCCAAGCAGAATATCACGCACAGAACCACCGCCAAGTGCAGTAGCAGTCGCAATAATGATGACACCGAAAGTATCCATGCGGCGGCGGCCTGCTGCGAGTGCGCCGGTCATTGCTTCGGCGGTTATCCCGACCAAATAAAGAATGTGTAATAGCATTGATACCTCCAGTGGAAACGCTGAGAGGGTAACGTTTTGTGAACAATGTCACGATTGAGTTTTTTTAAAGCGAAGCGGTTTTGATTACATTTACTAATGCAGAACTGTGTTTTTTAGCAGAAAGGTAGGTGTGTTCTGTGGTTTATCTATTTAAAGTGGATTATTTAAATTGATGCTTAAGATCGCTTAAATGACAAAAGCCCGCATAGTGCGGGCTTAGAAAGGCAATGTGAACATCACTCGATGTTCTGAATCTGCTCACGCATCTGTTCAATCAGCACTTTCAATTCAATCGCTGAATTGGTGACATCTGAATTGATAGATTTTGATGCCAGAGTATTCGACTCGCGATTGAATTCTTGCATCATAAAGTCGAGGCGGCGGCCAACAGCTTCTTTTTTCTTCAGAATGTTGTATGTCTCCTTGACGTGCGCTTCCAGGCGATCCAGCTCTTCAGCAACGTCGACACGCTGCGCCATCAGCACCAGTTCTTGCTCCAGACGGTTATTCTCAAGCTGAACTTGCGCATCTTCCAGTTTTGCCACCAGGCGTTCACGCTGCCATTTCAGAACTTCTGGCATCTGTGCACGAACATTGACGACTTCAGCGCTCACGCCTTCAAGACGTTGCTCAAGCATTGCTTTCAGAGCTTCGCCTTCGGTTTCGCGGGCAACAATAAAGTCGTCCAGCGCACCATCAAGGGCTGCAAGAATTTCAGCAGTGATGGCGTCGAGATCTTGTTCTTGTGCCGACATCACTCCAGGCCAGCGCAAAATATCAACCGGATTGATTTCGCCTTCATCGCTCTGCATTTTGACCCAGTTGGCCGCTTCTACCAGCTGTTTAGCCAGTTTTTCATTGAGCAACAAAGAAGTTTGTGAGCGGGCATCAGGTTCGAAACGCAGGTTACATTCTACTTTTCCGCGGGTTAAGCGAGTGCGAATACGTTCGCGTGCCACAGGTTCGAGGCTACGGAACTGCTCCGGCATGCGAATGTAAGTTTCGAGATAACGTTGGTTTACCGAACGTAACTCCCAGGAGGCGCTGCCCCATTCGCCTTTAACTTCACGTCGGGCATAGGCGGTCATACTGCGGATCATATTTCGTAACCGTATTGCGTAATAGATGTGGGGATTATAGCTATGCCAGGACTTGCATGATAGGAATAAGCGAGCGAAGTCCGTATAATGCGCAGCCACATTCGTTTTAGCCGGAGATAACCCCATGCGTCCATCAGGTCGTAGCGCCGAACAAGTGCGCCCAGTCACCCTGACCCGTAATTACACCAAACACGCAGAAGGCTCCGTGCTGGTCGAGTTCGGCGATACCAAAGTGCTTTGCACCGCCACTGTTGAAGAAGGCGTTCCGCGTTTTCTGAAAGGCCAGGGCCAGGGTTGGATTACCGCAGAATACGGTATGTTGCCTCGTGCAACCCATACGCGTAACTTCCGTGAAGCAGCAAAAGGTAAGCAGGGCGGTCGTACTCTTGAGATTCAGCGCCTGATTGCTCGCTCGCTTCGTGCAGCAGTAGATTTGAAGGTTCTCGGTGAATACACCATCACGCTGGACTGCGATGTTCTGCAGGCTGACGGTGGTACTCGTACAGCCTCAATCACCGGTGCTTGTGTTGCTCTGGCTGATGCACTGAACAAGCTAGTGGCCGCAGGTAAGCTGAAAACCAACCCGATGAAAGGAATGGTAGCTGCAGTATCAGTGGGTATCGTTAATGGTGCTGCTGTTTGCGATCTGGAATATGTTGAAGATTCTGCCGCAGAAACCGACATGAACGTCGTGATGATGGAAGATGGCCGAATGATTGAGGTTCAAGGCACCGCTGAAGGTGAGCCGTTCACTCATGAAGAGCTACTGGCGCTACTGGCGCTGGCGCGAGGGGGAATTGAATCTATCGTAACGGCGCAGAAGGCGGCGTTAGAAAATTGATTTTAGGCGACTCTGAGAGTCGCCTTTTTTATACCCGTAATACTTCAAGTTGCATCGTAATTGGCAGTATTCGCTTGCCGTGATGTAACTCGAATTGTTTTGGGTAAATATATAAATGAAATTTATAGGAGCAAATCCATGAAACCGTATCAGCGCCAGTTTATTGAGTTTGCGCTTAACAAGCAGGTACTTAAGTTTGGCGAGTTCACGCTGAAATCAGGGCGTACCAGTCCTTATTTCTTCAACGCCGGGCTGTTCAATACCGGGCGCGACCTGGCACTGTTGGGCCGTTTTTATGCTGCCGCGTTAGTGGATTCCGGGATTGAGTTTGATTTGCTGTTTGGGCCAGCTTACAAAGGAATTCCAATTGCGACGACTACCGCCGTTGCGTTGGCCGAACATCACGAGCTTGATCTGCCATATTGCTTTAACCGCAAAGAAGCCAAAGACCATGGTGAAGGTGGCAATCTGGTTGGTAGCGCGCTGCAAGGGCGTGTAATGCTGGTGGATGATGTAATCACCGCAGGTACCGCAATTCGTGAGTCCATGGAAATTATTGCCGCTAATAATGCATCACTGGCTGGCGTGCTAATTTCTCTGGACCGCCAGGAACGTGGCCGTGGCGAGATATCAGCGATTCAGGAAGTTGAGCGTGATTACCAGTGCAAAGTGATTTCAATCATCACTCTGAAAGACTTGGTTGAATACCTGGAAGAAAAACCTGAGATGGCTGTGCATTTAGCGGCTGTGCAGGAATACCGTACTCAGTACGGTGTGTAAGAAAAAGGGCCTTTAAAAGGCCCTTTTCAATTACTGAAGCTGGGAGGCAACCAGTGGCCAACGGGTATCAAAATCACCGGTAGGCAGATAGCGGAATTCGCTACGTACAAAACGCGATAGCGTCCCTTCGCAAAATGCCAGAAGCTGGCTTGCTAGTAGCGATTCATCTGTAACAAACCCTTCGCCTTCACGCATCTTCTTTTCTCGCATCACCTGACGTAGTTGCACTTCAATACGCTCAAAGAGCTGGTTGATGCGGCCTTGCAGGCGGTCTTGTTCAAACATCAAAGCATGGCCGGTGAGAATACGTGTAAGACCAGGGTTGCGTTCACCAAACCCGAGAATCAGTAGAACAATCAAACGTAACCGAGAGTGTGTGTCTTTCTCATCTTTCAAAATGAGATTGATTCGGGTAATTAGACTGTCTTCAATAAACTCGATAAGACTATCGAACATCTTCGTTTTACTAGGAAAATGTCGATAAAGGGCAGCTTCGGAAACGCCAACCGTTGCCGCGAGCTTAGCGGTGGTAATTCGTTGGCTTCCATCACTGGATTCAAGCATTTGGGCCAGAGACTGAAGTATTTCTTCGCGACGATTCCGTTTCGCTGTTTGTTTTTCTGCCATGTTCTAAAATACCCCTGAAATAACGCACTTGTCAGGCAAGTAGCCACACAGCGCTCGCAAACTTAAAGTTTGCGGTTTTTTCACATTTTTTACGCTGTGGGGTTACGTTTATAAACGAAGTTACTGGCGACCTGAATGGCCGAAACCGCCTTCGCCTCGGTCACTGGAGTCGAAATCTTCAACCAGATTGAATTCAGCTTGAACAACAGGCACAAACACCATTTGTGCAATGCGTTCGCCGGGTTCGATGGTGAAGTGGTCTTGTCCACGGTTCCACACGGAAACCATTAACTGACCCTGGTAATCGGAGTCTATCAGCCCGACAAGGTTGCCTAACACTACGCCATGCTTATGACCGAGTCCTGAACGAGGCAGAATGACTGCTGCCAGAGAAGGATCAGCGATATGGATAGCCAGTCCGGTTGGTATCAGCTTGGTGACACCAGGAGCAAGCTCTACGGCCTCATCCAGACAGGCACGTAGGTCAAGACCTGCGGAGCCAGAAGTTGCATAAGTCGGCAGTGGGAACTGTTGGCCAACGCGTGGGTCCAGAATCTTAACGTCGATTTTTTTCATCATAACGGGTAACTATCTCGTTCAGTAAAAGATGGCCAAGGAGTTCCTTACGCTCAAGAGGTAAGACTTTATCTCCATCCTGCCAGAAAAGGTGCAATGCATTGTTTTCGCTGTTAAATCCCTGACCTTCTTGTGAAACATCGTTCGCACAAATCAGATCGAGGTTTTTACTCACGCGTTTTTGCCTGGCGTATTCTTCCACATTATTTGTTTCGGCGGCAAACCCAACAACATAAGGACGATGAGTTAAAAGTGCTGCGACACCGGCAACAATATCCGGGTTTTTTATCATTTTTATTGTGATTTCATCGCCTTGCTTTTTGATTTTTTCTTCAGCAACTGCGGCGGCACGATAGTCTGCAACAGCCGCACAGCCAACAAAAATTTGTTGCCCCTGGACATGTTGTTGAACCGTGGCTTCCATTTCGAGGGCCGTGGTGACATCAATGCGTTTTACCCGTGGTGGGGTTGGCAAAGAAACAGGGCCGGAAATTAATGTCACATTTGCACCACGTGCAGCAGCAGCAGCAGCGATTGCGAAGCCCATTTTTCCCGAGCTATCGTTGGTGATGTAACGCACCGGGTCCAGGCGTTCACGAGTTGGGCCTGCGGTAATCATGACATTAAGATGTTGCAGATCTTTGATGACAGTAAAATGTTGCGCTGCCATCTCAACAATCGCTAATGGGTCAAGCATACGGCCTGGGCCGATATCGCCACAGGCTTGGCTGCCGCTATCAGGCCCCCAGATCAATAGGCCGCGCGTAGATAAAACCTCAAGATTGTGCTGAGTTGCAGTTGCCCGATACATTTGTTGGTTCATGGCTGGCAAAACGGCAACGGGTGCGGGTGTCGCAAGGCAGATCGTGCTTACCAGGTCATTCGCCATTCCTGCGGTAATGCGGGCAATTAAATCAGCTGTCGCTGGCGCAAGAATAACTAAATCAGCCCATTTGCCTAATTCGATATGCCCCATAGCCGCTTCTGCTGCGGGATCTAACAAGCTATCTGACACGGGATAACCTGACACGGCTTGTAAACTCAGTGGCGTAATAAAGGCTTTGGCGGCCTCAGTCATTACTACCCGCACCTCAGCGCCGCGTTCGCGCAGACGGCGTACCAGTTCTGGCGTTTTGTAAGCAGCGATACCGCCGCTCACACCCAGAACAATTTTTTTGCCAGCAAGCCCAATCATGATTTTTCCACCAGAAGTCACAGTCATCTGAATATTTTACCACACTCATTCGGTATCGACTTTTTGCAGTTTGCGAGACATCCCGCATGGCGAATATCTGCGAGTCGTGTGCATTGCTGGAGTTGTGCTAAATAGTGATAACGAAGGACAGGGAGGTTCTGATGGACGATTCATTGAAGCAAGACAAAGCGGATATGCCGCGGGAAAAGCTTTTGAAATTTGGGGCTAGCTCATTATCTGATGTGGAATTACTGGCACTTTTTTTACGCACTGGCTGTAGAAACATAAATGTCATGGCATTTGCGCAAAGCTTACTGCATCAGTTTGGGTCGTTAAGTCGGTTGCTATCGGCTGATTATTCGCAATTTAAGGATGTAAAAGGTATTGGGAGCGCAAAATACACCCAGTTGAATGCCATTGCTGAGCTTGCGAGGCGTTATTACTATTCTCGTGGTGTTGAGGAGTTAACGCTCAAGGGGCCAGATTCCGTAAGGGATTTCATCCAAAGCCAACTGACCACAGCAGAGCGTGAGATCTTTATGGTTATTTTTTTGGATAATCAGCATCGGGTGATTAAACATTGCCCTATGTTTTCGGGAACATTGAACCATGTTGAGGTTCATCCGAGAGAAATTGTGCGCGAAGCGATGAAATCCAATGCAGCGGCGTTAATACTCGCGCATAATCACCCGTCTGGTCGAGCAGAACCGAGTAAAGCTGATCGTGTTATTACTGAACGTATCGTAAAAGCTTGCCTGTTTATGGAAATTCGAGTGCTCGATCACCTTGTTATTGGCCGTGGAGAGTACGTTTCTTTTGCCGAACGTGGGTGGATTTAAGACGAATTGCGCGATCCTTGGGGATCTTTGTCTGTTCGGGACTTGAGCACATGCGTTAGGCAGCGTATACTACGCCACCTTTGAGAATCTCGGGTTTTGGCATTATGCGCCTGGCACTGTGGTTCACATTGAACCGCCAGGGACCAGGCTTGCGGCCTGACGAGGCGCCATAACCCTATACGAAGCTCGAGCTAATTTGATTTTTGGAGAATAGACATGTCCCGAGTCTGCCAAGTTACTGGCAAGCGTCCGGTGACCGGTAATAACCGTTCCCACGCAATGAACGCGACCAAACGCCGTTTCCTGCCGAACCTGCACTCTCACCGTTTTTGGGTTGAGAGCGAGAAGCGTTTTGTCACACTGCGTGTATCTGCTAAAGGTATGCGTGTAATTGATAAGAAGGGTATCGAAACGGTCTTGGCCGATATGCGTACCCGTGGCGAGAAGTACTAAGAGGAACTAAGTCATGGCTAAAGGTGTTCGCGAGAAGATCAAGCTGGTTTCTTCTGCTGGTACTGGTCACTTCTATACCACCACGAAGAACAAGC
>Ga0105251_10001159_pt1 | contig 22899 bp, 20 predicted proteins | sample KBSS64metaG_FD_80424 | JGI IMG/M metagenome (GOLD analysis project Ga0105251, IMG submission 80424) | Switchgrass rhizosphere microbial communities from Kellogg Biological Station, Michigan, USA - KBS S6-4 metaG | ecosystem: Host-associated > Plants > Roots > Rhizosphere > Soil | place...
CGCGCACCAGCCGCTCGCGCTGGTCGAGGTTCAGCGCGACGCCTTCGTATTCGTGGTAAGACAGCTTGGGAATGATGCCCAACGCGCGCTGGCTGATCGGCAGAAGTCCGCCCTTGTGCGCCGACGCGCCCATGCCATCTGCCGTGTGGAAATGGGCGATGTAGTGCGCGTCCTCCCGAGCGGCATGTATCGCCGAATGAATCACGAACCCCGCGTAATTGATCCCGTACTCGCTATCGGACAGGATATTGCCGTCGATGTCGATCTTCACTAGGCTCGACGCGGTGATCTCCTCGAAGGTCAGGCCGAATGGATTGATCAGGAAATGATGGTCCGGCCCGGGCACGCGCGCCGAGATATGGGTGTAGAGGAAATCGTCGAACTTGTGGATCGCGGCAATGCGGTAGAAAGCCGCAAGGTCCACGCGGACCCGCCACTCGGCTTCGGTGATCTCCCGCGGATCCGGCTTGAACACGGTCGCCATGGCGCCTCTCCTCAACTCGCCAGCGCGACCGGGCGACCGGTGCGTTCGGCCACTTTGGCCCGGACCAGAGGGATCAGCTCGCGACCGTAGTCGATCGCATCCTTCAGCGGTTCGAAGCCGCGGATCAGGAAGTGATCGATACCGATGTCGAAGTAATCGAGCAGCCCGTCAGCCACCTGCTCGGGCGTACCGACCAGGCCCGTGCTGTTCCCGGCAGCGCCCGTGAGTGCGGCAACGCCGGTCCAAAGTCGCTTGTCGCGGCGCAGGCCCTGAGCGGTCTCCAGCAGGCGGAGCGATCCGGCGTTGGCAGGACGGTGGCCGCTGGTCGGGAGGCCGGCCGCCTCGCGATTGGCGCGTACCTGTTCCACGATGTCGTCGGCCTTCTTCCAGGCGGCTTCTTCGGTGTCGGCGATCACCGGGCGCAGCGAAAGCGAGAAGCCCGGCTCACGGCCGTAGCGCGCAGCCGAACGGCGTACCTGGCGCACAGCGTCACCCACCTGCTCCAGCGTCTCACCCCAGAGCGCGTAGACGTCGGCATGGCGGCCGGCGACCTCGATCGCTTCTGGCGAGGAACCGCCAAAGAACACCGGCAGGTTCTGCGGCTTGATCGCGCTGTACGCGCCGCGCGCTTCGTACCACGTGCCCTTGTGATCGAAAGGCTGCAGCGCCGTCCACTCCTGGCGCAGAATTGCCAGGTATTCGTCGGTACGCGCATAGCGCTGCTCCTTGGTCGTGCCGACATCACCATCGCGCGCCATTTCGCTGTCCGCCCCGCCGGTGATGATGTGCACCGCGACCCTGCCGCCAGAGAGTTGGTCGAGCGTGGCAAGCTGCCGCGCCGCCAAGGTCGGCTGAGTGAAGCCGGGCCGGTGCGCGACGAGGAAGCCCAGCTTGCTGGTGATCGCGGCCGCATGGGCAGCGACGATCTGGCTCTCGGGCGAATTGGAGCCGAAAGGTATCAGCACGCGATCGAAGCCGCCTTCCTCCTGCGCCCGCGCCGCCGCATCGACATAGTCTCTGTCGAGGACCCGTTCACGCACACCGTTGTGCAGCTCAGAGGTGTCGTTGAAGCCGATATAGCCGATGAACTTGACGGACATAGCTGCCCTCCTTGGAGTAAAGATCAGATGACGAAAAAGCCGTGAGTGCCGTCGCGCTCGAGCTGGGCGACGAGCCCGTATTCCCAATCGAGGTAGGCCTGCATGGCCGCCTCGGCATTGTCGGTACCCTCGTAAGGACGCTTGTAGCGCCCCTCCGGGCCACGCGGCGTCGGCGCGCCGTCCGTGCCGGTCGCGAGTTCTCCGCAGAAGGCACCGTCCAGCACGAACACGTCCCAGCCGAGCTGGGCGAGCCAGGAAGCGGTCATGTCGGCGCGGGAGCCGAGATCGTCCGCAAGCACGAGCCGCGCGCCGCGTACCGAAGCGAAGTGGTCGGTCTCCTGTACGAGCTGCCCGCCCGGAGCATTGCGGAATCCGGGAATATGTCCGGCCGCAAACTCGGCCGGCTGGCGCACATCGAACCGGTAGAGGGTCCGCTGCTTGTCCTGCTTCAGGAACGCGAATTCCGCCGCGGAAATCCGGCGCACGCCGGCACGGTAGGCGACATCCCGCGCACGATCGCGCGCGATCGCGATGTCCGCTTCGGAAAATCCGACGCTTTGCTGCTGACCCGTCGCCAGCGCCTGGCCGGCCAGGGTCCAGCCGATCGTGCCATTGCGCAAGGCATGGATCTTGTTCGGCAACCCGGCATTGATCAGCGACTGCGTGCCGATGATCGACCGCGTGCGGCCCGCGCAATTGACGATGATCGTGGTGTCGGGATCGGGCGCGGCGGCCGGCGCTCGCAACACTAGCTCTGCACCCGGGATGCTGCGGCCCGTCGGGATGCTCATCGTCGCATACTCGTCGAAGCGCCGGGCATCGAGGATGGCGATGTCGGCGTTCTCGTCGATCAGGGCTTGCACGTCCGGGGCTGGCAGCGACGGCGTGTGACGGCGGTGCTCGACCAACTCGCCGAAAGCCTTCGAGTAGGAATTCACGTCCTCGAAGAGCTCAAATCCGGCATCGCGCCAGCCGGCGAGGCCGCCAGCCAACTCGGCGACTTGCGTGAAGCCGAGATCGCGCAGTTCCGTCACCGCCTGCGCCGCGAGCCCCTCGCCATTGTCGTAGACCACGATCGGCGTCTCGGCGCGGGGGATGCGCCACTGGGCTTCCTCGGCGATGCGGCGCAAGGGGATCTGCGCGGCGAACAGCGGATGGCCGCGCGCGAACTCCGCCTCCTCGCGGACATCGATCAAGGCGATCTCCTGCCGAGCGAGCAGCAGGTTGCGTATATCGGAGGGGGAAAGGCTCATGCGCTGACCGACCGATCCCACAGGTTGGGCAGCACGCAGTTCGCATAGCCCGAGATGAAGCGCCTGGCGCTGCCGTCGGGCTGATATGTCGCCCGTTCGACTGCGCCGATGTTCCCGCCGTAAACGTGGATCGAGACCGATGGCGCGTCAGGCAAGGCGTTGGAGACGCGGTGAATGTCGCCCCGTGTGGGGCTGATCGCCTCCACCTCGCACTCGTAGAGGCTCGTGGCCGGGCCGACCTGCTCCAGCGCGCCATCATCACGCCGCCGGAATTGCTCGACCTTCTCGGCGCCGCGCAGCACGCCGACGAGGCCCCAGACGCGATGATCGTGGATCGGCGTGGCCTGACCCGGTCCCCAGACGAAGGAAACCACGCTGAAGCGCTCGCGGCTGTCGCAGTGCAGCAAGTATTGCTGATAGCGCTCGGAACTTGGCCGGGCAAACTCGTCGGGAAGCCAATCGTCGTGGGAGACGAGCCGGGCCAGCAAGGCTCCGCCGGTTTCCAGCAACTCGTCCTCGTCGCCGTTTAGGGAGACAAGGTCGGCCAGGCCGGTCACGAAGTCGCGCAGCCGGGCCAGGTTGGGAGCAACCGAGATCGCCGTGGCAACGTTCACGCGACCGGCTCGGGGATGAAGTGGCCCTGCGGGAAGGGGATAACCCCCGCCTTCTCGTCGTGCTCGGAATGGCCGCCAAGCACCGCAAGGAGCCGCTGGCGAAGTCCGCGCGACACCTCGGCGCGTTCGCCGCGTGGGACCTGGATACGCTCCTGCGCGACGATGCGACCCTTGTCGAGGACGAGCACGCGGTCTGCAAGCGCGATCGCTTCGTCGACGTCATGCGTCACCATCAGCACGGCCGGACGGTGCGCGGCCCACAAGGCCAGGACGAGATCATGCATCTTGAGGCGGGTCAGCGCGTCAAGCGCCGCGAAAGGCTCGTCGAGCAAGAGCAGCTTGGGTTCACGCACCAGCGCGCGGGCCAGCGCGACGCGCTGTGCCTCCCCGCCGGACAAAGTCAGCGGCCAGGCTTCCAGGCGATGGCTGAGGCCCACTTCCTCCAGCGCCTTCTCTGCCTTGACACGGACGCGCCCAACCAGGCCTTTCAGTCCCAGCGCGACATTGCGCCAGACTTTCTTCCAGGGCAGCAGCCGTGCGTCCTGGAAGACGACCGCGCGCGATGTCGGCACCTGCACGTCCTGACCGCTCACGTCGTCGAGCCCCGCAAGCGTGCGCAGCAGCGTCGTCTTCCCCGAGCCCGAGCGTCCCAGCAGCGCGACGAATTCCCCTTCGGCAATGTCGAGGTCGAGATTGGAGATGATGGTGTTCGCGCCGAAGCTGCGGGTGAACCCGCGCAGCTTGACCAGCGGCTGTGCCTGCGGCTCCGGATGCGGCGCTCGAGACAGTACGTGCTCGGAAAGGAATGACAGTCGCGCGTCCATGTTGGATCCTTTGCGAAGAAAAATCATTGGCCGACGATGCTCGGGCGCCACACGAGCGCGCGCCGCTCGACGAGCCGGACCAGCCAGTCGGCCAGGAGCCCGAGCCCGGCGTAGACGATCAGGCAGACGACGATGATGTCGGTCCGCATGAAGTCGCGCGCGTTGTTGATGAGATAGCCCAGGCCCGCCGAGGCATTGATCTGTTCGGCCACGACCAGCACCAGGATCGAGACCGACAGCGAATAGCGCAAGCCGACGAGCAGCGACGGCAGCGCGCCAGGCAGGATCACATGCCAGATCAGCTCGGACTGGCTGAGCCCGAAGCTTCGCGCGCCTTCGATCAAGCGCACGTCGACGCCTCGGATGCCGCTGTAGAGGTTGAGGTAGATGGGGAAGATCGACGCAAAGGCGATCAGCGCTACTTTCGGAAGCTCGCCGATCCCGAACCACACGATGAACAGCGGCGTCAGCGCCAGCGTGGGGATCGTCCGCTTGATCTGCATGAGGGGATCGACCGCCGCCTCGCCGGTACGGGAAAGCCCGGCCACGAGCGCCAGGACGATCCCGACCGAAATGCCGATGGCAAGACCGGTGAGCACGCGCAGGCTCGACACCAGCAGATTGCTGGGCAACTCTCCGGTGAGGATCATGCCGAACAGCGTGGACAGTACCGCGGAAGGCGCCGCGAGGGTCCGCTCCGGTATCAGGCCGCTGCGCGAGCCAAGCTCCCAGAGGAGCAGAAACACCAAGGGCGAGACCCAGCGGGAATTGCCGACGCCGATGGCGAGGCTCTTGATCGTGGGCCTGGTTAGAGTCGTTGACATAGCGCCACGGAATCAACACCCCAATCTCTACTCAATCAATTGAGCTTTTCGTTGGCCGCTTATCAGCAATGCTTATAGTGGGGCCAATCCGCCGCTTCTGGCCGCTCAAACGTGCGGAAAACCGGGTGAAGCCCGTTCCCTGCGGCTCCACAAAAGAATTGCTTTGCCACCCATAAACTCTACTATTTTGATTGAATATATCAGCGCCGCCAATAGGTGCTCACCGGACCACCGCCTCCCTACAGCCGAAAGTCGAAGCGATGCCCGTCAACCTGCCCACCAATCTCCTGCGCAGCTTCGTCGCAATCGTCGACACGGGCTCGATGCTCAATGCGTCGGAGAGAGTGTTCGTCACGCAATCCGCCCTCAGCCTGCAGATCAAGCGGCTGGAAGAGCTGCTGCAGCAGACCCTGTTCCACCGCGAGGGGCGCCGCCTGTCGCTGACCCCCGCCGGCGAGCTGATGCTCGACTATTCCCGCAAGGTCCTGTCTCTTCACGACGAGGCGGTGGCGGCGGTCACCGCGGGCCAGTTCGCCGGACCGGCCCGCATCGGCATGGTCCAGGATTTCGCCGAGATGCTGCTGTCCGGCCTCCTGGCGCGGTTCGCCGAACTGCACCCCGAAGCGCTGATCTACTCGCGCATCGCGGGCACGGCCGAGTTGCTGTCGTTGCTCGAATCGCGGCAGCTCGACATCGTGCTCGGGTTCGCGGCCAACAACGATCCCCATGCGATCGCCAACGCGCCGATGGCCTGGTTCGGAAAGCCGGAGTTGCTCCGCAACGACACGGTCCCACTCGCCGTGCTTGAACCGCCCTGCCGTTTCCGCGAGGCGGCGATCCGCGCCCTGGAAGATGCCGGCCGGCCCTATCGCATCACGGTCGAGACGCCGAATCTCACCACCTTGCGCGCAGCGGTCTCCGCCGGTCTCGGGGTGACCTGCCGGACCAGGCTGTTCCTTGGAGACGAACCGCTCGATCCCGAGATCCTGCCGGCTCTACCGCGCGTGTCGTGCATCATTCAAACGGCGCCCGCGCTGGCCGATGCGACGCAACGACTGGCCGAACTCGCCCGGGAGACCGTCGCCGCGCTTTGACGACATCTATTGCAAAGATTCATCGTTCCCTCTCGGCTTCTCATTGTCGGGAGCAAGTCCGCTCGTCCTAGGCTTGCAAACGCCGAAGCAGGAAAGGACGACGATGACCCAAACATCCTTGGGAGAGAGGTATGCCGAGCTACAAGCGGAGCGTGAGCGCACCTGGAAACCCGAACAACTTGCACGCAATGCCGGACAGCGCCGCGTCCTGGTAGAGCGGCACGCGAGCAAGAGTTATCCCAAGCCTGGCGACACGGTCGCGCCGTTCGCCGTGATCGACCAGGACGGCAATGCGATCACGCGCGACAGCCTCACGGCCGAGGGCCCGGCAGTCCTGATCTTCTTCCGCTTCGCCGGTTGCCCCGCCTGCAACCTGGCCCTGCCCTACTACAACGAGACTCTCTGGCCGCAGCTTCAGCGCGCGGGCATCCCGCTCGTGGCAATATCCGCCCAAAATCCCGTCGATCGCGGCATCATCGATCGCCATGGACTGAACTTCCCGGTCGCCGGAGATCCCGGTTACGCCTTGGGGCGTGCGCTGGGCATCACGTTCCTTCCCGAGGAACAGCCGAAAGTCGAAACCGGCCAAAGCTGGATCGGCGCGACGCTGGGCACCAACAGCTACGAGATCGACCAGCCCGCCGTCCTGATCCTGGACCGCGGTGGTGCGGTGCGTTGGCTGGATGTCAGCCCGGACTGGCTCGATCGCACCGAGAGCGATGCCATCCTTGCCCAGCTTCCGGAAGTTCAGGTCGAGGCGGCGGCGTAAGCCAACAAAACACCACGCGATCAACCGCGATCGAGCGATCCGACTCCCCGGCGGATCGCTCGATTTCCCCGGCGCCTCAATAACCGCGAGCGGGATCGACCACGTCCGAGGGCGCCTCGCCCCGGGCAAAGCGCGTCAGGCTCACGCCGTCAGCCCCGCCTTGCCGGCCGCAACCAGCACGGTATCGGCCTGAGGCGAGTGGATCCGGCTGCACAGCACGTCGCGGTAATGCCGCTCGAGCGGATTGTTGCGGCTGATGCCAGGATTGCCGGTCAGCTCCAGCCCGATCGCCACCGCCTGGATCGAATTCGTGTTCGCCGTGTGCTTGATCAGGTTGCTCTCGACCGCCGACGGCACCTCGCCGCGATCGGCCGCGCGAGCGGCGCTATCGATCAGCACGCGGTTGACCTGGAGCAGCGCCTCGATTTCCCCGAACTTCTCCTGCACGCGCGGAAGGGTCGCCAGCGACGCGCCGAGGTTCGTCGGAACACGCTCGTTGAGATACCGCGCCAGCCAATCGCGCGCGGCCCGCGCCACGCCATCATAGATCGTCGCGATCGCCAGCGCGTTCCACAGGCTCTGGCCGTTGGCCTCACCCGGCTTGGGCGCCCATTCCTCCGGACGCCGGAGATCGACCGCGTAGGCGAGCGGGGTCAGCACATCGTCGAAGACGACCTTGTGGCTCACCGTGGCGCGCATGCCGAGGTGGTCCCATTCGGGCACGATGGTGATCCCGGCACTGGCGGGATCGACGAGCAGGATGCCGAGCAGTGGCTCGGGATCATCGGTCCTGGTCCAGACCGCGAACCAGTCGAGCCCCGTCGAGCCGGTCGAGTAGATCTTCTCACCGCTGATACGCCATCCTTCGGGCGTGCGCCTCGCCGTCGTTTTCGGCAGGCCGCCGCGCACTGGCGTTCCCAGCTCGGGCTCGACGCGGAACGTGCCGATCAAGCCTTTGCCCGCCGCCGCCTCGCGTGCCAGCTTCTCGTAGAGCGGCAGGGGCCAACGGCCCTTCCTTTCGGGCGCGGCGTGGAAGGCGTACGTCATGAACAGGATGAGCGCGGTCGACGGCTCACCCTTGGCCACGGCGCCCAGCACGCGCACCGTATCGGCGTAACCCGCGCCCCAGCCGCCCAGCCGCGGCTCGACGGTCAAACCGAGCAACCCCTCGCGCGCGAGGAAATCGAAGTTGGCGCGCGGAAACTCGCCTGAACGGTCATAGCTCTCGGCCGTCTCGGCCAGTCGGGCCGTGATCGCCGCGAGCTGCGCCTCGGTCGGCAGGGCGGATCGCGGCGGAATCGGTTGGGTGGCCATTCAAGCCTCCTTGATGATGAACGGATTGAAGCGGTCGTCCCACAGCGGACGAACATCGACGTGCCGCGGCAACAGCCCGGCATGGCAAAGACGTCCGCGACCTGCTGCTGCGGCCGGACAACACACCGGCCATGAGCATCGCGACGCCGCCGGCGAGCACGCCGCGCCGACCGACACGAGGAAAGCTGAAGTCCGGGCTCGACATAATGTCAATTGAATTAGTAGAGTGCCTCATGCAGGCAAAACGAAAATCACTGCCCACGTATGAGGAATGCGAAACTCTCACGACGCAATTATCGCTCCTCTGCTGAACCTTCGCGGCTAAGGAGCCGGTGAAAACTAGGAGTAGCTTGCATGGAGTATAGGCCGCTCGGTCGCACCGGCATCACGGTAAGCTCGGTATGCCTCGGCACGATGACGTGGGGCTCGCAGAACAGCGAGGCGCAAGCCCACGCGCAAATCGCACGGGCGCTGGATCGCGGCATTACCTTCCTGGATACGGCGGAAGGCTATCCGGTGACGCCTTCCACGCCCGAAAACCGCGGGAGCACGGAGGAATACATCGGCAATTGGATCCGGCGCAGCGGCGGCCGCGATCGGATCGTACTGGCCACGAAGGTCGCTGGACCGCCACGCGCGCCAGGCATGTTCGGGAACCGGCTCGATCGCCGCAGCATCGAGACCGCGCTGGACAAGAGCCTAGAGCGGCTCGGCACCGATTACGTCGATCTCTACCAGCTGCACTGGCCCGATCGCAGAGTGCCCAGCTTTGGTGGACGCGGGCTGCAAGCGGTGGAGGATGACCCGGAGGTGGTACCCATCGCCGAGACCCTGGGCGCCCTCAGCGATCTGGTGACCGCCGGCAAGATCCGGGCCTTCGGCGTTTCCAACGAGACTCCATGGGGCGTCAGCGAATTCCTGCGCCTCTCATGCGAAAAGGGCCTGCCCCGGGTCGCCTCGATCCAGAACGCGTACAGCCTGCTGAATCGCACCTTCGAGATCGGCCTGTCCGAGTTCGCGCTACGCGAGGACGTGGGCCTGCTCGCCTATTCTCCGTTGGCGGCCGGGCATCTCTCGGGCAAGTACCTGGGCGGAACCACACCGCCGGGATCGCGGCTGGACGTGGCCAAGCAGTTCACCCGCTACAACGTGCCGCAACAGGCCGATGCCACGGCCCGGTATCACGCGCTGGCACGCGCCTTCGGCATCGATCCGCTGGAGCTGGCACTGGGTTTCGTCCACGGACGAAGCTTCGTCACGTCCTCGATCATCGGCGCGACCTCTGTCGAACAACTCGACGCGGACATTTCCGCGAGCCTGGTCACGCTTCCGCAAGACGTTCTAGACGCGATCGAGGGTATCCAGCGGCTTTATCCGGACCCCTGCCCGTAAAGCTCACAAGCCCTCGCCGCCGACCCAGTGCGCGCTGCTCAGGTAGCGCGCCAGATCCCAGACCTGGCGGCGAATATCGGGCACGGCCACGATCTCCCAAGCCTCTCCCTTGGTCAGCGGCCCGACCGCGAACAGGTTGGCCTGAGGCTCGCCCGCGGCATTGCGCAAGCTGCACGACTGCTCGACATCGAGGCCCAGGCGATGCGCATCGGGTCTCGCCAGGCCTTGGGCCAGCAGGTTGTCGAGCAAGCGGTGACCGGCACGGGTCACATCGCCCTCCGGTCCGATGCAGGAAATGACACGCTGCGCCGTGAAGCTTTCTTCCGCGTCGGTGCCGCGCGGACGCCAGCGCAGCCGGACCGATCCACCCTCGATGTCGGAGCCGCAAAGCTTGCCTGCCCGAAACGCGAGCCTTCCCTCCTGCTCGAGCGCGTCCAGCCGCGCAGCGACCGTGGGAGCAAGGCGGTGCCGGTGGACATCCCAGTAAGGTCGCAGATGACGAAGGAACCGCCGCTGCGCCGCCGTGTCGTGTCGGCGCCAGAGGTTCTGGGTGTGCGGCCGCAACTCGTCGACCGCCTCGCGCCAACTCGACGCCTGTGCCCGCTGGCGCACGGCACGCACCAGCCATGATCCGCGAGACTCAGGCTCGGACACGGGTTTTGCCACCGGACCCACGTCGGCATGGCTGCGCGGCTTGAGGCCACGCCGCGACAAGGCTGTTATGCGTCCCTTGTAACCACAGCTGTCGAGCGAGATGATTGCATCGGCCGCGGTCAGGCCGCTGCCGAGCAGAACGACGTGTTCGATATCCCCGAGATCATCCAGCGCCCCCGGCATCCAGGCATCGGCGAGGTGGATTCCGGTCGGCAAGGACGCCAACGCCGGCAGAGACACGGGCGGGAAGTTGCCGAGCGCCAGGACTAGCGCCCGGCAGTCGATCTCCTGCCCATCGGCGAGCGAGAGCGTGACCACCTTGCCCGCCACGCGAGCCGCGACGGCATCGGCTTGGCGGATTTCGGCCCTGCCTGGTGCCGCGCCAAGGGCATCGATCAGCAGTTCGCGCAAGTAGTGCCCGTAAGCCAGGCGCGGCACGAAACGATTGGCCTGGTCATCCGCCGAGAAGCCCATCCAGCGCAGGAAGTGGCCAAGATCGTCGGGAAAGGCGCTCATGTTCGAAGCGCGAACGTTCAGGAGGTGCTCCGGCCGACGCGTGCCGAAGGCCAGCCCCTTGGCCAGTTGCGCCTCATCGCGCTCGACGAGCACGACGTTGACGCCATGCCGCAACAGGTTTGTTGCCAGCAAAGTGCCGCTGAACCCGCCTCCGACGATCGCGACCGGCAGCTCGGATTGTGTTTGCTTGGCCATCTGATCGATCCTTGAACGACAACGACACCCCTCAACGCGCTCATAACTCCGAGTGGAAAAAACTCAACTCCGCGAGTAGATATTAAGCGATCGGTCCGGTGATATTGCCGTCGACCTGGGCTCGACCCGGGTCCGCCCTCGTCCGCGAAGCTTGGACGTTGACGTGCTCGCGCGGTTAGGTGACGACATGGCGGAACCGGTCCCGGATCAGGTCCGGGACGACGATTGCGCTTGACATTTTGTGCCAATTCGGTTATACGCTCCAGCACACGGCGGGTGTGGAGGGGCTGAGACGTCGGCGCTACCAACCCCGCACCATGCGGCCGGCGGCTCCGACGGGACCACCACACCGTAGCGATGAGCCTAGAAAAGTCCGGCGGCAAGCTGCGAGCCCGTCCCGCCGGGTGCTCATCGTGACAGGGCCGAGTTGGACGACGCTTATGCTTTCCTGGGTCCAACCGTTCGCAAACCGTGGAAGGCCAGCCAAGCCTGTCGTGCCCAGGCAAACACCGGCCGTAAACGCCGTGTTCTCCCTCTTGGCGTAACCCCGCACTCGCCCGCGGGCGATAAGGCGTGTGCATCTGACACGCCTCTCCCCCTGTCGTGACCGGCGGCAGCCGGGGCATCGGCAAGGCAATCGCCAAGGCGCTGACGCTCAGCGCCATCCCCGGTGTCGTCGCGCTCGACTATGTTGCTTTTCGACTGGCCGATCTCGACCTCGATACCAGCGACCTTGCCGCCTGGCGCGCGCAGTTCGGCGCTCGGCCCAGTCTGGAAACCACCCTGCCCCAGATCGAACTGACCTGAGCTTATCAGCAATAGTCAGCAGCATATCGGACATTCTCGCGAGACCACCCTCTCCGGTGGTCGCATGATCGCAGTTCCATCGGATCGAGGATGAAAGGCCGACCATGAGCACCGCAACCGCACTAAGCGACAATACAAATACCTCGCCAATCGAGGTCCGCCCGCTCCAGCCAACGATCGGCGCCGAGATCCACGGCGTCGACATCGGCAAGCCGCTGACCACCGACCAGCGCGACGCGATCAAGGCGGCGATCCTGCAATACAAGGTCGTGTTCTTCAGGGACCAGAACCTCGACAAGCAGAGCCATGCCGCGTTCGCCGCTCAGTTCGGACCGCTCTACGATTATCCTAGCGCGACCAGCGACGCGAACATCGTCCCGATCCACAAGATCTCGGCCGTCGAAGCCAAGCAGCGCTTCCGCGAGCTTGAGCATCCCGACTTCCTGAAGGACGTGATCGGCCCGGGCGACTACTACCATTCCGACACGAGCTGGCGCCTCGTGCCCGCCTGGGGCGCGGTCCTGCGCGCCGTGGACCTGCCTCCGATCGGCGGCGACACGATCTGGGTGGATGCCAACCTTGCCTATGAAGGGCTTTCGGACGAGCTCAAGGAGAAGCTCGAGAGCCTCCATGTCGTCCACAACTTCCAGGATTCGATCAAGCGGCTTGGCCACGAATATCCGATCGTCGCCCATCCGGCGGTCCGCACTCACCGCGAGACCGGCAAAAAGATCCTGTGGGTCAACTTTTCGCAGAATCCCCAATTCCTGGGCATCGAACTGGCCGAGAGCAACGCGCTGCTGCTGGAAGTGCTGCGGCAGTACAAGCGCCCCGAATTCCAGGTGCGCTTCTCCTGGCAGCCAGGCTCCGTGGCCTTCTGGGACAACCGCGCCGCCGTCCACTACGCCGTCCGCAACTACGGCGACTATCCGCGCCTGCTCGAGCGCATCCTGATCTCCGACGAGCGCCTCTACGCCGACCTCTGACACGAGGTAACATCTGCTACGAGCGGCGCGGATCCCCAGGGTCCGCGCCGTTTTCATGCGTACCTATTGGCAGACATCATCGATCTATTGAACATCTGCGTTCGCTCGCAGGTAGGGCCGCGTTCTAAATCAGGATCGTTCCTCCTGACGGGATTCACGATCATGACCAAGGCACGCAAGATCAAGCTGGGCTTCATCCTCCACGGCGTCGGCCGCACTTGGAACGACTGGCGCCACCCGGACCGCGACGTGAACGCCAGCACGAGCTTCGCGTATTACAAGCGCCAGGCGCAACTCGCCGAGAAGGGCAAGTTCGACTTTCTCTTCGTTGCCGACAGCCTCTCGATCACCGAGAAGTCTAGCCCGCACTACCTCAACCGGTTCGAGCCGATCACCATCCTTTCGGCACTGGCCGGCGCGACATCGCACATCGGTCTCGTTGGAACCTTGACGGTCTCCTATTCGGAGCCGTTCAATGTCGCTCGCCAGTTCGCCTCGCTCGACCACATCAGCGGCGGCCGGGCGGGCTGGAATGTGGTGACGTCCTGGCTCGGCGATACCGCCGCGAATTTCTCGAAGAACGAGCATCCGGCGCACGACGTGCGCTATCGCATCGCCGCCGAATACCTCGATGTGGTCCAGGGACTTTGGGACAGCTGGGAGGACGATGCCCACGTCGCCGACAAGGACAGCGGGCTCTTCGTCCATGCCGAGAAGCTCCACCGCCTGGACCACAAGGGCGAATACTTCCAGGTGCGCGGGCCGCTGAACATCAAGCGCGGCCCTCAGGGTCAGCCGGTGATCTTCCAGGCCGGGGCATCGGACGATGGCCGCAACTTCGCCGCCAAGCGCGCCGACGCGATCTTCGCCCCGGCGCCCACCCACGAGGACGCCTTGTCCTACTATGCCGATGTCAAGGCGCGCGCCAAGGGCTTCGGCCGCGATCCCGAGCGGCTCCTCGTGCTACCCGGCATCTCGCCGATCGTCGGCGCCACCGATGAAGAAGCGGAAGCCAAGTACCGCGAGCTCGCGGCGCTGGAATCGCTGGAGACTGGCCTCGGCTTCCTCTCGCGCAGCTTCAACGATCACGACTTCCGCCAGTATGATCTCGACGCACCGTTCCCGGATGTCGAGCACATCGGCCTCAACAGTCAGCAAAGCGCGACGAAGAGGATCCTTGCCGAGGTTCGCGCCGAAAACCTGACGTTGCGCCAGGTCGTCGAACGCCTCGCCGCGCCGCGCGGCACCTTCGTCGGCTCGCCCGAAACCGTCGCCGACGAGCTGCAACGGTGGTTCGATGACGGCGCAGCCGATGGTTTCGTCGTGTTCGAGCCCCTGCCGGGCCAGCTCGAGCTCTTCGTCGAGCAGGTAGTCCCGATCCTCCAGGCACGGGGGCTGTTCCGCGAGGACTACGAAGGCACGACCTTCCGCGACAGCCTGGGCCTCGACGTGCCCGTCAACCGCTACACGGCAGCGCGGGAAGACCGCACCGCCGCCTGATCAGTCGTCTCAGCGAGCTGCCTTGGCCGCCGTCGCCTCGATCTCCACGAGGAAGGCGGGATTGGCCAGGGCGGCCACCTGAACGACCGAGCGCGCGACCTTGTTAGGCTGCTGCGCGGTGCCGAAGAACTGCGAATAGGCTTGGTTGAAGCCTTGATCGAGCTTGCCGCCCAGTCTTGGATTGCCGACAAGGAACAAGTCCCGCCCGTGCCCTGGATGCAGCCGCCGACCTTCAGGCGGCGAGCCAAGGCGTCCGGTCTGATTTATTGCAATATGACGTTTGATCGACGCAAATATCCGCCTGAAATCCCCCGGGGTAAGGTCGATCGGCTATAGCGCCACACTCGGATCGGTGTTCGGCTCGCCTGCTTCGTCGGCCACTTCCTGCTCTGCGGGAAGCTTGTCGGCGAAGAGCGCCAGCTTCTCTCCCAGCCACAGGGCGTCTTCCAGATGATCGCGCCGTGGATTGGTGGTGTTGGGATGGACAAGCACGCTCAGACCTGCGTGATTGATCATCAGCCAGGGGACGAGCTCGGCGAACAGCACGGTTTCGAAGGCAACCTGGTACATCGGCACGCTGTGCGGCCCGACTGCAACTTCGTGCCACCGCCCCAGACGGACGCGAAAACGCTCAGCGATCCTGGTACGCAGCCATTGCGCCTTCTCGCGCTCTTCCGGCGATTGGAAATAGACGTGAGCGTGATAGCTGGCGATCTCGTCGATATTGCGGACCTCAACGGTCATCGGCATGGACCCTCTCGGCAGGCACTCTGACGAACTGCGCCTATCCAGAATCCCTTGCCGCTTGGCAACGAGCATCGTCGTGAGCGCCCACGCGACAGTCGCGAGCGTCCAAAACTAGCCCGGCAAGAAAATCTTCGACCGACGCAAAAATCGGTAATGGGACAAACTCAACCGCATCACTAGATATTGGCCGTGCCTTGACAGGCATCCTCTCCCTAACTCTAGGCCGGCTCCTTCGGGGGCCGGCCTTCTTTTGTCGGCTCAGGATGTCGGAAAGAAGCGATTGGCGGGTCGGGCGAGGCCGAGATGGTCGCGTAACGTCGTGCCTTCGTATTCCTTGCGAAACAGGCCCCGTCGCTGCAGCTCGGGCACGACCTTGTCGGTGAAGTCCTCCAGCCCGCCTGGCACCCACGGGAACATCACGTTGAACCCGTCGGAGCCTCGGTCTTCGAGCCACGCTTCCATGCCGTCGGCGATCGTCTGCGGCGTGCCGACGAACGCGAGCCCGGCATAGGACCCGGCCTTGGCGGCAAGCTGCCGGATGGTCTTGCCCTTGGCCGCCTCGACCATGCGATCGCGGCTCGACTTGCTCGCGTTGCTTTCGGGAATGTCGGGCAGCGGCCCGTCGGGATCGAACCCGGACACGTCGTATCCGAGCGCGATCGACAGCGAACGGATGCCGCTGTCGTAATGCACGAGACTGTCGAGGTGTGCGCGTTTCGCCCGCGCGTCCTCGTCGCTCTCCCCCACGACCACGAAAGCCGCCGGCAGGATCTTCAAGCTATCGGGATCGCGACCGAACGCCTGCATTCGCCCCTTCACATCGGCATAGAAGGCCTTGCCCCGATCCAGCGAGTCCGCCGATCCGAAGATCACCTCGGCCGTCTCCGCCGCCAGCTGGCGGCCGGGTTCGGAGGCGCCCGCCTGCACGATCACGGGCCAGCCCTGCACCGGCCGAGCGATGTTCAGCGGCCCGCGAACGGACAGGAACTCACCCTTGTGGTCGAGCACGTGCAGCTTGTCGGGATCGAAAAAGACGCCGCTCTCGACATCGCGAACGAAGGCATCGTCCGCCCAGCTGTCCCATAGGCCCGTGACCACCTGATGGAATTCGCGTGCGCGGGCATAGCGGGTCTCGTGCGCCAGATGCACGTCGCTGCCGAAGTTATGCGAAGTCTCCGGATTGCCGGTCGTGACCACGTTCCACCCCGCGCGCCCACCGCTCAGATGGTCGAGCGAAGCGAAGCGGCGGGCGATGTGGTACGGCTCGTCGTAAGTGGTCGAAGCCGTCGCGACGAGGCCGATGCGTTCGGTCTCCATCGCCAGAGCCGACAGCAAGGTGAAGGGCTCGAAAGACGTCGCTGTGTGGCTGCGCTTGAGCGCGTCGATCGGCATGTTGAGGACGGCGAGATGGTCGGCCATGAAGAAGGCGTCGAACTTCGCCGCCTCCAGCTTTTGCGCAAGCCGCCGGATCAGCGGAAAGTTGAAGTTCGCGTCGGGCGCAGCCCCTGGATAGCGCCAGGCGCCGGTGTGGATCGAGATCGGCCGCATGAAGGCGCCGAGATGAAGCTGGCGAGTCATCAGAAGCTCTCCACCCAGGGTCGCAATTCCACTTCCCAAGACCATGCGCTGCGCGGCTGCGCAAGCACGCTGAGGTAGGTGTGAGCGATGGCGTCCGGATCGAGCGTACTGTCCGGCGCGCCCTCCGGATCGGGCCGGCTGGCACTGCGCACGCCCCCGTCGATGACGAAATGGGCAACGTGAATGCCTTGCGGCGAGAGTTCTCGTGCCGCGCTCTGCGCCAGGCCGCGCAGCCCGAACTTGCCGATGGCGAATGCGGACGAACCGGCGAAGCCCTTGACGCTGGCCGTCGCGCCGGTGAGCAGGATTGCGCCTGAACGCCGTGGCAGGAGCCGCTTGGCCGCCTCCTGCACGACCAGAAAACCCCCGAAGGCCGAGACCTCGATCGCTCGGCGCACCGCTTCGGGATCGAGATCGACGATCGGTCCGCGCACGCGCCCGCTCGCATTGTAGAGCACGATCTCGGGCACGCCGATCCGCGCCTCGGTCTGAACGAAGAGATCGCGCACGGCCACGGGATCGCTCGCGTCGGCCGGGAGCGCCAACGCCCCGACCTCGCTGGCCAGCGTCTGCAGCCTGTCAGGGTCGCGCGCCGAGACGGCAACCTTGATGCCACGGCTGGCAAGCGCGCGCGCGAACGAAGCGCTGATGCCCGGCCCGGCGCCGACGATCAGCGCGGTCTTGTACGGAATCTCGGGAAAAGCCGTCACTTCCCAGTCCTTTCCTGCACCACGCTGGCCGTCTGCCCCAAGAGGATGCGCTTGGCGTCCTCGCTTCTCGGCGCGCCCGCGGTGGGATTGACCTGGGCGACCAGATCATAGGCACGCTTCGTCGCCGGGCGGGCCGCGATCGTCTTGAACCAGCGCTTGAGGTTGGGAAACTCGTCCAGCGATTGTCCCTGCCGCTCCCAGGGCACGACCCAGGGATAGGAAGCGATGTCGGCAATCGAATACGCCTCCCCCGCAAGAAAGGACCGGTCTGCCAGGCGCTTGTCGAGCACGCCGAACAGCCGATTGGTCTCGTCCGTGTAGCGCTTCACGGCATAGGGGATCGGCTCCGGCGCGGCGTAGCGAAAATGGTTGTTCTGGCCAGCCATCGGCCCGAGCCCGCCCATTTGCCAGAACAGCCATTGCAGGGCCTCGTTGCGTCCGCGCAAGTCGGGGGCAGAAGCTTGCCCGTCTTCTCGGCCAGGTAGAGCAGGATCGCGCCGGACTCGAAGATCGAGATCGGCGCCCCACCATCGGCCGGCTCGTCATCGACGATCGCAGGTATGCGGTTGTTGGGCGCGATCGCCAGGAAATAGGGCAGGAACTGTTCGCCCTTGCCGATGTCCACGGGCGTGATGTGATAGGGCAGGTCTGTCTCTTCGAGGAAGAGGGTGATCTTGTGACCATTGGGCGTGGTCCAGTAATACAGATCGATCATGGCAGTCTCCATGCTCGGAGCGCGTGACGGCGGACGCCGTTCTTCGGGCGCGAACCTTGCGGGCAGAGGTTATCGATCCCTGGCGCTGTCGCCTCTGGCATCGCTTGGAAGAAACGTCGTCGACATCCGGCATTGTCGGGACGCCGCCCGGCTTCCCGGACAGGCTGCCTGATTGCTCGACGGCAGGATTTGCTAGCTATGCAGGCAGGAGCCGAAATCAATCTCTAATTTTGCTTCGCGCGCCAGAAGCGGCCATTTGCGGATGGCCGCCTATCGTCAGTTTCAATCGCGTTATGAGCAGCGCTCGTTTCCATCAGCTGCTTGCCTTGCCCTAATGCGGGTGCCTTTCACCAAACGTCGCCGCGACCGGGCAAAGGAAACTTCGGATGATCAGCCAAGGCGTGTTGGATCGCAGGACGATGCTTGCGCTGCTGGGCGGCGCCGCCATCGCTGGCTGCGGCTCAGGCGGTCTGCGAGCCGGAGACCAGTCCGGCAAACTGTTCGCCGGCGATCAACGGGGCGGCTCTCGCATCGTGATCGAGGGCGCCGGCAAGCTGTCCGGCACGCCCTATCAAATCGTCTGGTCGGAGTTCCCGAACGCCGCCCCCTTGCTCGAAGCGCTGAACGCTGGCGCAATCGACACCGGGATCGGCGGCGATTCCGCGTTCATCTTCGCGATCGGATCGGGCGCCACGATCAAAGCGATCGGAGCCCTGCAGTCGAAAGGCCTGGGGCCTGTCATCCTCGTCCGCGGAAATTCGCCGATCAAGGATCTCGGCGGCCTTGCAGGCAAGACAATCGCAACGCCGCGCGGGTCGATCAGCCACAACTACATCCTAGCGGTGCTCGAGGCTTACGGACTGCCCTACGATGCGGTGCGTTTTGCGTTCCTCTCGCCATCGGACGGCCGCGCTGCCCTGCAGAGCGAAGCCGTGGATGCGTGGGGGATCTGGGATCCGAATGCCGCCATGGCCGAAAAGGAAGGCGCGCGTATCCTCAAGGGCAAGCAGGATCTGGTCCCGGGCTACAGCTTTCTGTTCGCACGCGACGGAGCGATCGCCGAGAAGCGCGCCTTGCTCAAGGACTACCATGACCGGCTCTATGCGGGATGGACCTGGGCGCATGACAACGATGCCGAGTACCGTCGGCTCATGCATCGCGATACCGGGCTGCCGCTCGACATCCTGAAGGTCACCTCCAGCCGCTCGGATCGAAGGCCGGTACCCATCGACGAGGCTGTGATCGCGGCCCAACAGCAAACCGCGGACCGGTATCTGCACGCGGGCGTCCTGAGCAGACGCGTCGATGTGAAGTCCGGCTTCGATCGGAGCTTCGCATGAGTGAGGTGCGCTACAACGCCGCGCATTGGGGCGTCTACGAGGTCACGCCGGCCACGGATGAGGGCGCGCCTCGCCTTGCGCCGCTTTCCTCGGACCCCGATCCCAATCCGATCGGGCTCGACCAGTTCGATCCCTCCGTGACGCGGCTGCGGATTCGGCGGCCGGCCGTGCGGCGCGGATGGCTAGAGCATGGGCCGGATCGCGGCGAGGGGCGCGGCGAGGAACCCTTCGTCGAGGTGGATTGGGACACGGCGCTGGACCTCGCCTCGGCCGAAATCGCGCGCGTGCGCGACAATCACGGCAACGATGCGATCTTCGGCGGTTCCTATGGCTGGGCCAGCGCCGGCCGCTTCCATCATTCGGTGGGTCAACTGCACCGATTCTACAATCACCTGGGCGGCTATGTGCGCAGCGTCGACAGCTACAGTCTGGGCGCGGGCCGTGTGCTCATGCCGCACATCGTCGCCAGCATGGACGAAAGCAACGTGTCCCACACCAGCTGGGACGTTCTGGAGGAGCATACCGAGCTCTTCGTCTGCTTCGGCGGCGTCCCGCTCAAGAATACGCGGGTATCCTCGAGCGGCGCCGGACGGCATCGCACCCGCGATGGCCTGCGCCGCCTGCGCGAAGCGGGCGCAAGGATCATCAACATCAGCCCTGTCGGCGACAATCTCGGCGATGGCGATGCCGGTGAATGGATCCCGATCCGGCCCAACACCGACACGGCGATGATGCTCGCACTGGCCTGGGTCGTGCTGCACGATCCCCGCTTCGATCGCGGTTTTCTCGACACGCACACGGTCGGGTTCGAGCGCTTCTGCGCCTATCTCGTCGGCGAAGCGGACGGTGTGGCCAAGACGCCCGAGTGGGCGCAAAGCATCACCACAGTACCGGCCGAGCGCATCGCGACGCTCGGGCGCGATCTGCTGTCGCATCGCACGATGCTGAACGCCGCCTGGGCGCTGCAACGGGCGGCGCACGGGGAGCAGCCGTTCTGGGCCCTCGTCGCGCTCGCGGCGATGGTCGGGCAGATCGGGCTTCCGGGCGGCGGCTACGGCATCGGCTACGGCGCGATGAATGTCATGGGCAGCAGCCATCCGCGCCTGCCCGGGCCGGTGATGCCACAGGGAAACAATCCGGTGCGGGCCTTCATCCCGTGCGCACGCCTGGTAGACATGCTGCTCCACCCCGGCGAGAGCTTCCGCTATAACGGCGCGGTCCACACCTACCCCGACATCCGCCTGGTCCACTGGGCCGGGGGCAACCCCTTCCATCACCACCAGGACCTGCACCGCTTGCGCAAGGCGTGGGCAAAGCCGGACACCATCATCGTCCACGAGCAGTACTGGAACCCGCTGGCGCGGCACGCCGATATCGTCCTGCCCGCGACGACGAGCCTCGAGCGCGACGATATCGGCTTCGCCACGCGCGAAGGCCTGTACATAGCCATGCGTCAGGCAACCGCGCCGATCGGGGAGGCGCGCGACGATTTCGCCATCTTCGCCGAGCTTGCGCGGCGCCTCGGAGTCAACGAGGACTTCACAGAGGGGCTCGACCAACGCGGCTGGCTCGAACGCATCTACGAGGAAAGCCGGGGCAAGGTGGAAGCGCAGGGGATCGACCTGCCCGATTTCGCCACCTTCTGGGCCGATGGCCTGATCGACCTTTCGCCGCATGACGCTCCGCATGTGATGCATGCCGATTTCCGCCGCGATCCCCTCGCCCACCCGCTCGCCACGCCATCGGGCAAGATCGAGATCTTCTCCGAACGCATTGCGTCTTGGCAACTCCCCGACTGTCCGGGCCATCCGGTATGGCTCGAACCCTACGAATGGCTCGGCCACGACCTTGCCGAGCGTTTTCCGTTCCATCTGCTTTCCGACCAACCCGAACGGCGCCTGCACGGCCAGTTGGACCCGACGCCTTACAGCCGGGCCGGAAAAGTCGCCGGACGCGAGCCGGTCTACTTGAATCCTAGCGATGCCGCGAAGCTGGGGATCGCCGATGGCGACGTGGTGGAACTGTTCAACGACCGCGGCCGGTGCCTGGCCGGGGTTCGCCTGAGCGAGGCGATCATGCCGGGCGTCGCTCGACTGGCGACCGGCGCCTGGTTCGATCCGGAGGACGATCTCGATCGGCACGGCAACCCCAATACGCTGACGCTCGACCGCGCGGCGTCGAGCCTGTCGCAAGGTTGCGCGGCCCAGACCTGCCTTGTCGGCATCAGACGCTACCAAGGAACGCCGCCACCCGTGCGGGCCTTCGACTTACCGGGCTTGACAAAGAAAAAGGACAAAGCAACCCATTCTTGAAACATAAGCGTTTGAAGAACTGCTAACGCTATAAGAGCAACTCGATTGTTCATGGCAACGTCACCGCTGAATGGTGTGGCCCTCGGGCACTTTCACCATGGACGCAATCATGACCTTTACGCGATTTCACGCGCGATCTCTGCAATTTCTAGTATCCTCGATTGCTCTTTCGGCAGCCATGGCGGGCCACGGCGCTTTCGCCGCCGAAGCCGACGCTGAAGAGGCAGCGGCCGACGACGCGCCCGTGAGCGATATCGTCGTCACCGCGCGCTTTCGCAACGAAAGTGCCCAGCGCGTGCCCATCGCCATCACCGCCCTGCCCGGCGAGCGGCTCTCGCAGCAGGGCGCCTTCAACCTCAAGCAAGTGGTCCAGCAACTCCCCAGCCTCAACATCCAAGGCTACAGCGGTCGCAACCAGACGGTCACCATCCGCGGCATTGGCACGAATTCGGGCAGCACCAACGATGGCCTGGAGCAAGGCGTGGGCATCTACGTGGACGGGGTCTACCGGCCCCGCACCGGCTCGGTCATCACCGACCTTGTCGACATCGAGAGCATCCAGCTCCTGCGCGGACCGCAGGGCACGCTGTTCGGAAAGAACACCGTTGCCGGCGCGATCGACATCCGCACGCGCGAGCCGCTCTTCGCCAGCGAAATTCGTGGCGAGGCAAGCTACGGCAACTACGACTATTTCCGCGGCAGTGTGAGCCTGAACGCGGCGCTTGGCGATCACCTCGCCTTCCGCGCGACTTATCTCAGGACATCGCGATCGGGCCTCATCCGCAATAGCAAATACAACCAGGATTGGGACAACCTCGACAATAACTCGGCGCGCTTCGATCTTCTGTGGAAGCCCAGCGAAGACTTCAAGCTGCGTTTTATCGCGGACTACAGTATTCAGAAGGGCGACATCGGCTTCCAGTCGGTTGGCGGCGTGTTGCCTACCGTGCTCGACAACGGCACCGAAGTGCGTGGCTTCTACCGCCGCGCCGCCGACGTCGGCTACACCCCCGGATCGATCAATCCTTTCGACCGCCAGACCGACATAGACTCCTCGCAATACGACAAGATGCCGAGCTACGGCTTCCAGGCGCGTGCGGATTGGAACGTAGGGCCGCTCACGCTGACATCGATAACCGCCTATCGTAACTGGAAGTGGATCCCCAACTTC
>Ga0105251_10001160_pt1 | contig 22882 bp, 20 predicted proteins | sample KBSS64metaG_FD_80424 | JGI IMG/M metagenome (GOLD analysis project Ga0105251, IMG submission 80424) | Switchgrass rhizosphere microbial communities from Kellogg Biological Station, Michigan, USA - KBS S6-4 metaG | ecosystem: Host-associated > Plants > Roots > Rhizosphere > Soil | place...
ACATCAACTACTGGAGGCGCGAGCCGGAGTCGAACCGGCCTAAACGGCTTTGCAGGCCGCTGCATAACCGCTTTGCTATCGCGCCGCAAGCGGACTGGAATCTAGCTGCAGATTCGCAGGTTTATCTGGCTGCCAACCTCTGGGACCGGCCTACCAAACAAAAAGGGAAGCGTTGCTTCCCCTTGGTATGGAGCGGGAGACGAGGCTCGAACTCGCGACCTCAACCTTGGCAAGGTTGCGCTCTACCAACTGAGCTACTCCCGCATTGCACTGCTTCACAACGCCTTGCACCTTTACTTCGCCAAACAACGCGCTGCTTCGAAAACTGGAGCGGGAGACGAGGCTCGAACTCGCGACCTCAACCTTGGCAAGGTTGCGCTCTACCAACTGAGCTACTCCCGCGTATTACTGCTTTTGTGCTGCTTACTGCTGCGTTCTTGCTGCTACTGCCTGCCTACTGCTTCCGACGTTTCGAACTGCTCACATCGGAGAAACGAGATTATGGAGAAACGGCTGAAACGTGTCAACCCCTTTTGCGAATGTCTTTAACCGAAAAGATTTCACTCACCGTCTCGTCGCAACGCGCGGTCTTCACGCCCGTCCTTCTTGCCATTACCGGGACGAAATGCACGACGCAGCACACGCGAGAGCCCGCGACAAACCGCGCCGTGAACGAGCCCTCAAACAGCACCGCCGCGCTCGCGGATCTGCGGCCATGCGAGCTTCATGTAGTAGAGCATCGACCAGATGGTCAGGAACGCGGCCAGATAGATGAGCCACAGGCCCCACACGCGCGTGTCGACCACGATGCCGCCGCCGAACGGCAACGGCCCGTAGTACAACAGCATTGGAATCGCGACCATCTGGCAAGCGGTTTTGAACTTGCCGAGCGAATTCACCGCCACGCTCTTCGACGCGCCGATCTGCGCCATCCACTCGCGCAGCGCCGAAATCGCGATCTCCCGCCCGACGATCACGAGCGCGATCGCCGAATCGATCCGCGCGAGCTGCACCAGCACGAGCAACGCCGCGGTCACCATCAGCTTGTCGGCAACGGGGTCGAGAAAGGCGCCGAACGCCGAGGTCTGATTCCACTTGCGGGCGAGGAAGCCGTCGAACCAGTCGGTGAGCGCCGCCAGGACGAAGATGGTCGCGGCAGCCACATTGCGGTGCGCCGGGCTCATCATCATGTCAGGCAAATAGAACACGCCGACGACGAGCGGAATCAGGATGATCCGCAACCAAGTCAGGAAAATCGGGAAATTAAACGGCATGGGCAGGCGCAGCGTCTGACAAGGGAGATGCAATTGTGCCGCGTCACAAGGCCTGCCACAAGCAAAGCGGCGCGCGGACAGGGCCCGCGCGCCGCTTATTCGTCGCCTGTTCGTCGCCTGTTCGTCCGCCTATTTACCCGCTTTTCACCCACGCATGCACCAACCACCGCGCATCTGGCCGCAAAGGATCAGTGCAATTGCCGATAAATCTGCTCCGCGAGCGCCTGTGAAATCCCTTCGACGCTGGCCAGATCCTCGACGCTGGCCGCCACCACGCCGCGCAGTCCGCCAAAGCGGGCGAGCAGCCGCTGGCGCCGCTTCGCGCCCACGCCCTCGAGTTCCTCGAGCCGCGAGGTCTGGCGCGTTTTGCCGCGCTTCGCGCGCATGCCGGTGATCGCGAAGCGGTGCGCTTCGTCGCGAATCTGCGCGACCAGCATCAAGGCCGCGCTTTCCTTGCCGAGTTCGAGCGGCGCGCGGCCGTCGGCGAAAATCAGGGTCTCGAGGCCGACCTTGCGCCCTTCGCCCTTCGCGACGCCGACCAGCATGCCGGTATCGAGACCCAGTTCCGTGAACACCTGGCGCGCGATTTCGACCTGGCCCTTGCCGCCGTCGATCAGCACGATGGTCGGCAAGATGCCGCCCGCCGCCGACGGCTCGGCGGCATCCGACGCGAGCGACGGATCGGCGGCCGCGTCGCTTTGCAACTCGGCGGCTTCGTCGGCGGCATTCGCGGCGGCTTGCGCGACCATCTTCTCGTAGCGGCGCGTGAGCACCTGGCGCATCGCCGCGTAGTCGTCGCCGGGCGTGATGCCGGTGATGTTGTAGCGGCGATATTCGGACGACTGCATCTTGTGATGGTGATACACCACGCACGACGCCTGGGTCGCCTCGCCCATCGTGTGGCTGATGTCGAAACATTCGATTCGCAGATGCGCGAGGTCGTCGCATTCCATGCCGAGCGTATCGGTGAGCGCGCGCGTGCGGGCCTGCTGCGAGCCTTGCTCCGACAGCAGGCGTGCGAGCGCGAGCCGTGCGTTCTGTTCGGCCATCGCGAGCCAGGCGCGCCGTTGGCCTTGCGGCTGACGCAGCACCGTCACCTTGTGGCCGGCCTGCTCGATCAGCACGTCGACGAGTTCGCGGGTGGACGGTGCGTGGCTCACCACCAGCACCGGCGGCACGCGATTGCCCAGGTAATGCTGCGCGATGAACGCTTCGAGCACTTCGGACTCGATGCCGCCGGCCGCGCGGCGTTTGCGCGGCTTCGACGGTTCGGATTCCGACCCGGCTTCGGCATCCGCTTCGCCGAGGTCATCTGCCTCGGCTTCGAGCGCGGCGTCTTCGTCTTCCTCTTCTTCCGATGGCATGTCTTGCGCGATCGCGAGCGCGTCGGCGGCGTCCGGCGAACCGGTTTCGCCGCCCGTGCCTGGTTGCGCGACCAAACCTGCATTGGCCGCGACGTCCACCAGCGCCTCGCCGCGGCCTTCCTCGAGGCCGCCCTCGTCCACCGTCAACGCGCTTTCCACATGCGCCGGGAAATACGCCTTGTCGCCAAGATGCCGGCCGCCGCGCACCATCGCCAGATTCACGCAGACGCGGCCGCCGAGCGCCACCACCGCGAGAATGTCGACGTCGCTATCGCTGCCGACTTCGATTGCCTGCTGATGCAGCACCGTCGACAACGAACTCATCTGATTGCGCACCGCCGCGGCCTGCTCGAACTTCAACTCGCTCGCGAACGCGTGCATCTTCTGCTCGAGCTCCTTCATCACCTCGCCTTGGCGGCCCAGCAGAAAGCGCGACGCGTTGGCGACATCGCGCGCGTAGTCCTCCTCGCTGATGGCCGCGACGCATGGCGCCGTGCAGCGGCCGATCTGGTGCAGCAGACAGGGCCGCGTGCGATTGTTGAACACGGAGTCTTCGCAGGTGCGCAACTGGAACACGCGCTGCAGGATCTGGATGCTTTCGCGCACCGCCCACGCGCTCGGAAACGGACCGAAGTACTGATTCTTGCGATCCACCGCGCCGCGGTAGTACGCCATGCGCGGAAACTTGTGACCGGTGAGCTTGAGGTAGGGGTACGACTTGTCGTCGCGAAACAGGATGTTGTAACGCGGCGCCAGCGCCTTGATCAGATTGTTTTCGAGCAGCAGCGCCTCGGCCTCGGAACGCGTGACGGTCGTCTCGACGCGCGCGATGCGCGTCACCATCATCGCGATGCGCGGCGACAGCAGCGTCTTCGTGAAGTAGCTCGAGACACGCTTTTTGAGGTCGCGCGCCTTGCCCACGTAAAGCACCGCGCCGTGCGTGTCGTAATAGCGATAGACGCCCGGCAGATGCGGCAATTGGGCGAGCACTTGTTTCGGCTCGAAAACGTCGGTTGCTTCGGGTTCGGTCATGCAGAATCGGTAGGATGGGACGGTCTCGCGAAGCCTTGTTCCGTGTGTCGCAGGCTCCGATGAACCGGCGCGCGCACCGCGAACGAGTGCTTTAGAATCGCCAGTTTAGAACATTCCGCGTGGCTTCGAATCCGTTCGACTCCGCGACCCACGCCATCATGTCCGCCGCCACGCCCCATTCCGAAGCACCGCCCGCCGCGTCCACGGCCATCGCCTGCGATATCTTCTGCGCGGTGATCGACAACTTCGGCGACATCGGCGTGTGCTGGCGCCTCGCGCGCCAGCTCGCGAGCGAACACGGCTGGCAGGTGCGCGTGTTCGTCGACGACCTGCACGCGTTCCAGAAACTGTGCCCATCGCTGGCGCTCGAACGCGCCCGCCAGACGTTGAGCGGCATCGTCATCGAACATTGGCACGAGCCCGCGCATGCGGGCGCTACGCTCGAAGTGGCCGACGTCGTGATCGAAGCGTTCGCCTGCGAACTGCCGCCGATCTACGTCGCCGCGATGGCGCGGCGCGAGCGCGCGCCGGTGTGGTTCAACCTCGAATATCTGAGCGCCGAGGACTGGGTCGCGGATTTTCACCTGCGACCCTCGCCGCACCCGCGCTACCCGCTCATCAAGACGTTCTTCTTTCCGGGGCTCGGTCCCGGCACGGGCGGCGTGCTGAAAGAACGGCATCTCGACGCCGCGCGCACGGCGTTCGAGACGTCGCCGTCCGCGCGCGAGGCATGGTGGCTGGAAACCACCGGCCGCGCGCCGCCGCCCGCCGCGGCCACCGTGGTTTCGCTATTCGCGTATGAAAACCCCGCTGTCGACAGTCTGCTCGAACAGTGGCGCGACAGCGCCGAGCCGGTCGTGCTGCTGGTGCCGGAAGGCCGCATCTCGGGTGCGATCGCGCGCTTTTTCGGCTTGCCTTCGTTCGCCGCGGGCGCGCGGGCCGAACTCGGCAGCCTGACCGCCCACGCCCTCGCCTTTACCCGGCAACCCGCCTACGACGCGCTGCTTTGGGCAAGCGACGTCAACTTCGTGCGCGGCGAAGACTCGTTCGTGCGCGCCCAATGGGCCGCGAAGCCTTTCGTCTGGCACATCTACCCGCAAGCCGACGACGCCCATTTGCCCAAGCTCGACGCCGCCCTCGCCCACTACGCCCGCACGCTGCCCGCCGACGCTCGACACGCCCTCGCGCGCTTCTGGCATGCGTGGAACGGCGCCGGCCGGCCGGACTGGGCGGAATTCCAGCGCCACCGGGCGGTGCTCATGCAGCGCGCGGCCGATTGGGCGGGCGAACTGGCGCAAGTGGGCGACCTCGCGGGAAATCTGGCCTTATTCGCAAAAACTCAGCTAAAATAAGCGGTTATCCAACGGCCGACGACGCAAGCGCGGCCCGATCGCAACAGCGAACCTACCCAGATCGACCTGCCTGATCAACGTGCCTCGAAAGATGCACGACCCGCTCTCATCATTCCCGGTAAGCAGCGGCGAACGGCAAGAAAATCGGCAAGGACATGTTCAGCGCATCGGCGCCACTCGTGTACACGCCCGCACAGGGTAAAAAGCAGGTAACGGATTGCAGGGTTTGCATGAGCCGCGCACAGGCGGCGCCATCGTGGATTCCGACAGCGAGCCGGCCTAGTTTCCCGCATCGCCGCCGGCGCGCCCGCTTCAAGCGGCGCGCCGCGCGCAATGCGAGAAGCGCCGAAGCCGCTTGCGCCGTATGCCGTTGAGCAATAGTTGAAGCTACTTATTTCGTACAGGACAGTTTTATGAAGACCGCACAGGAACTCCGCACCGGCAACGTCGTCATGATCGGCGCAGACGCCATGGTCGTGCAAAAGGCCGAATACAACAAATCGGGCCGCAACTCCGCCGTCGTCAAGATGAAGTTCAAGAACCTGCTGACCGGCGCAGGCATGGAAAGCGTCTACAAGGCGGACGACAAGTTCGACGTCGTCGTGCTCGAGCGCAAGGAAGTCACGTACTCGTACTTCGCCGACCCGATGTACGTGTTCATGGACGCCGACTACAACCAGTTCGAAGTCGAAGGCGAGATGATGGGCGACGCGCTGCATTACCTCGAAGACGGCATGGCTTGCGAAGTCGTGTTCTACAACGAGAAGGCGATCTCGGTCGAACTGCCGACTACGCTGGTCCGCGAGATCATCTATACGGAACCGGCTGTGAAGGGCGATACGTCGTCGGGCAAGGTGCTGAAGAACGCCAAGCTCAACACCGGTTTCGAACTGCAAGTGCCGCTTTTCTGCAATATCGGCGACAAGATCGAAATCGACACGCGTACGCACGAATACCGCAGCCGCGCTTAAGCGCGCTGCAAGCCTGACTCCGGCGCCGGGGCAACACCGGCACCGGAAAAAAATGGCAAAAAAAAGCGCCCGTCCTGGGCGCTTTTTCTTTTTGGCGCCGCCGTGTATCGTTGAGGAAAACTTTACCGGGAACCTTCCCAAAATTGCCCGTCCGCCGTCCAGCTCCCTGCCCCAAGCCGCTGATTCGTTTGGATAAACGACTCTGGCACAGTCACTGCTTACCATCGAAGAACGCCAGCATGGCTTTATTTTTTTCTCAACTCGGGAGGTGCGAGATGAATAACGACATCGCTGAAGGCAAGTGGAAGCAGTTGATCGGCAAGGCCAAGACGGCATGGGGCGAATTGACGGACGACGAACTGATCCGGGCCGAAGGCCGCGCCGACAAACTCACCGGCCTGATCCAGGAGCGTTACGGTAAAACGCGGGACGAGGCCGAACTCGAAGTACGCCGCTTCTTCGATAGCAACCGGGATTTCTGACCGACCCTGTGAAGAAAGTGCCCGTGTCTGGCCACGTCATAAACGTCAGGCCGGGCACCGCATCCGCTGAGAAGCAAAAAGGACCAGAACTACATGAGTCGAATCGCCGCCGCCTCGCCTGCATGGAGAGGGACACGCCGTGCGCCGCGTTCATGCCGGCCGAGTCGCCGCGCCCGCGCCGCATTGGCAAACGCTGCCCGGGTGGCCTCGCATTCGACCGGCAGTAACGGCCAGCCATCGCGCCCGCGGGTCGCGCCAGAGACTGTCTGGTGCGACCCACACGGTATTCCGCCCATTAAAAAATTGCGCTCGCCATGCCACACGCCCTGATTGTTGAAGACGATCCCAATAGCCTGTCGGGTCTGTCCGCCATCCTCGCCGCCGACGGCTTTTCCGTCGATACCGCGACCACGATCGCCGAGGCACGGGCCGCGCTGACACGCTTCATCCCCGACGTCGTGCTGGTCGACCTGAATCTGCCGGATGGCAGCGGCCTCGATCTGCTGCAGCATTTGCCAGCGCATCCGCCGGGCGGCGCCTTGCCCGTGATCGTGATGACCGGCAACGCGACGGTCGAGAGCGCGATCGAAGGCTTGCGGCACGGCATCTGGGACTATCTGCTCAAGCCGGTCAACATACCGCGTTTGCGCAGTCTGCTCGCGCGTATTCCGCGCCCGTATGAACTCACCGAGGAAGTCCAGACGCTGCGCGCGTCACTGCGCCAGCTCGGCCGTTTCGGCGCGATGCTGGGCCGCGACGGGGCGATCCAGCACGTCTACGACACGATCGAGCATATCGCCCCGACTGAAGCCGCCGTGCTGATCTCCGGCGAGGCCGGCACCGGCAAGCACGTTGCGGCGCGCACGCTGCACGACATGAGCCGGCGCCGCAAGGGTCCGTTCGTCACGTTCGATTGCCGCAGCGCGGGCAGCCTCGCCGCGCAGCGCTCGCTCGACAGCCTGCTGTTCGGCCACGAACGCGGTGCGTTCAGCGGCGCGGAGCAGCGCGAACCGGGTCTGTTCGAGCAGGCAAGCGGCGGCACGCTCTTCATCGACGAAATCGCCGAATTGCCGCGGGTCCAGCAGGAAGCGCTGCTGCGCGCGCTCGATTCGCAGACCTTCATGCGGGTCGGCGGCAGCAACCAGGTGGTGACGGACTTCCGGCTAATCGCCTCGACGCGCAAAATGCCGCGCGCGGCGGTCGCCGACGGCAGCCTGCACGAAGATCTCGCGCTGCGGCTGGAAGCCGCGGCGGTCACGCTGCCGCCGCTGCGCGAACGTGGCGAGGATGCGGCGCTGATCGCTCAGGCGACCGTCGACGAATTGAATCTCGAAGCGGCCGCGAGGGGCACGTCCGAAGCCGCCAAGCAGATCGGCCCGAACTTCCTGCGCGAATGTCTCGCCTACGAATGGCCGGGCAACGTGCGGGAACTCCAGGATCGCGTGCGGCGTGCGTATCACGCGTCGGGCGATGTGCTGGAATCGTTGCGCGCCGACGAGACGGCTTCGGCGAACGGCCGCGATCTGAACGGCAGCCGCGTGCAGGTCACTGTCGGCACGCCGCTCGCGGACGTCGAGGAAATGCTGATTCGCGCGACGCTCGATGCGGTGGGTGGCACGCGTCATCGCGCGGCGTCGCTGCTCGGGATCAGCCCGAAGACGCTGTACAACAAGTTGCAGCGGATGCGTTTGAACTGAGTCGTGCGATCTTGCGGGCCGGCGAACCGGCCTGAATAAAAACGGCGCCTCGATTGATTCGATGCGCCGTTTTTTTGTCCGCTTAAATGCCACTGCATGATTGCTGCGTGGCTACCGCGTGGCTTATGCGAACGCGCTACGCAGCAACGCCTGCGCTTGCAGATACTGCGGGTCGGCAACCAGCTTGCTCCACTTCAGCGCCTTGCCGCGCGGCCGCATACGTTTGAGGCGCTGCCGCGATTCCTTCGACGGCGTGAAGCGCAGCGCGTCCAGCACCTTCTCCGCTTCATCCGGCTGATTGCAGATCAAGACCATGTCGCAACCGGCCTCCAGCGCGGCGCTCGCGCCTTCGGTCAGCGTGCCGCCCTGGCGCGCGGCTTCCATCGAAAGATCGTCGCTGAAAATCGCGCCTTCGAAACGCAGCTTGTTGCGCAGAACGTCCTGCAACCAGATGCGCGAGAAACCCGCCGGCTTCGAATCGACCTTCGGATAGACCACATGGGCGGGAAGCACCGATCCCAACGACAAACCGAGCCAGTCATACGGCGCCACGTCGTCGCGCAGGATTTCGTCGAGCGAGCGGTCGTCGACCGGCATGGCGACGTGCGAGTCCGCGTGCGCGAAACCGTGCCCCGGAAAGTGCTTGCCGCAATTGCTCATGCCGGCCAGCGCGAGGCCGTGGTTGAGGCTCTTCGCCAGCAGCGCCACCACGCGCGGATCGCGGTGAAACGAGCGATCGCCGATCACTTGCGACTGCCCGTAGTTCAGATCGAGCACGGGCGTAAAGCTCATGTCGACGCCGCACGCGCGCAACTCCGAGGCGAGGATGTAGCCGATCGCGGTCGTCACCTTGGTCGCGTGCAGAACGTCGCTGTCCCACAGTGCGCCGAGCTTGCCCATGGACGGCAAGACCGTGAAGCCGTCGGTGCGAAAACGCTGTACGCGCCCGCCCTCGTGGTCGACCGCGATCAGCAGATCCTCGCGGACCGCGCGGATCGAATCGGTCAGCGCGATCAATTGCGCGCGGCTCTCATAGTGGCGCGCGAACAGGATCACGCCGCCGGTCATCGGATGGGCAAGGCGGCGCTTGTCGTCGTGGTTCAGCGTTTTGCCGACCACGTCGAGCATGACCGGTCCGGGAGTTGTTTTCATCGAATTCCGCTAGAAGGAAGCTCAGGGCAAAAAAAGACGCGGCCAGGGCGGCCGCCTTCGAGATTTATTCGTCGCTGGCGGGCGCGTGCGGTGCGACGGGCTCTCGCGCCACCGCCCCCGTTTCCGCTATGACGAACGACACCGCGTAATCATGCTCGTCGCTGATCGTCACGCGCGCCGTGATGCCGCGCGCGTCGAGCCACGCGGCCAGTTCGCCCGAGGCGACCACCATCGGCTCGCCGCTCGGTTTGTTGAGCGTTTGCAGCGCGCGCCAGGTCATCGGCCAGTGCATGCCGAGGCCGATCGCTTTCGAGAAGGCTTCTTTCGCCGAGAACCGCGTGGCGAGAAACGCGAGACCGCGCGCCGCCGAACGCGCCTGGCGCGCGTGATAGACGCGCAGCTCGTCAGGCCCGAGCACCTTTTCCGCGAAACGGCCCTTGGTGCGCGTCATGACCGCGGCCACGCGGCTGACCTGAACGATGTCCGTGCCGATGCCGTAGATCGCCATGTGCGACGCCGCCTCGGATCGCATCAGGCGCGAGCGCCGAGACGCGCCGCGACCATGATCGCCTTCATCTCGCGCACCGCGTTGTCCCAACCGGCGAAGATCGCGTGCGCGACGATCGCATGCCCGATATTCAACTCGACGATGCCCTCGATCGCGGCGATCTGCTGGACGTTCGTGTAATGCAGACCGTGGCCCGCATTCACCTTGATGCCGAGCGTCGCGCCGAATTCGACCGCGCGAACCACGCGCTCGTATTCGCGCTGCTGCTCGGCGGGGTCGTGCGCTTCCGCGTAACGGCCGGTGTGCAGCTCGATCACCGGTGCGCCGGCTTCATGCGCGGCGCGAATCTGCGTCTCATCCGGGTCGATGAAGAGCGACACGCGGGAGTTCGCGTCGGCGAGTTGCCTGCATGCGGCGCGCACGGCTTCGAACTGGCCGGCGACATCGAGGCCGCCTTCGGTCGTCAGCTCCTGACGTTTTTCCGGCACAAGGCAAACGTCGTGCGGCTGCACTTCACAGGCGATGTCGAGCATCTCCTGCGTGACCGCGCATTCCAGGTTCATGCGCGTTTTCAGGAGCGGCCGCAGCTTGTGGACGTCGGCGTCGACGATATGGCGGCGATCTTCGCGCAAGTGCAGCGTGATCGCGTCGGCGCCGGCCTCTTCGGCGAGCAACGCGGCGCGGATCGGGTCGGGGTAAGTCGTGCCGCGCGCGTTGCGCAGCGTGGCGACGTGATCGATGTTCACGCCCAGGTCGATCACGGTCGGCGACGTAAGAAAGAAGCTCATAGATTCTGCAAGTCGATCAGGATCTGGCGCGTCGCGAGCGGCGTGCCGCCAAGATAAGTGTTGAGCAGAAAGCGCATCAGCGTTTTGCTTTGCGCCACGGTCTGCGCTCGATGGTAATCGTCCTGTTCCATATCGAGCAAGGTTTGTCCCGCGACCACCGGCCATTGCGCGGGCAGATCGTCGGACGCCTCGCGCACGCCGCGCTCCGGGTCGAACACGTAGCGGCCCTCGGCCTGCACCGCCTTGCGCGCGACGGTGCGATCCAGCGCCATTGCATAGCCTGTTTCGCGCAGCAGCACGCGCTCGAACGAACGCAGCACCTGCACGGGCGGTTCGTCGTGCGCGAGACGCGTCATCGTGACGACGTAATGATGGAACAGTTGCGGATGCGGATCTTCGCGCGCGCAGAATTTAACCAGCAGTTCGTTCACGTAGAAGCCGCAGAGCAACGCGCCGCCGGTCAATGGCAACATTCCGCCGACCCATTCGGCGCCGGTCAACGTGCGCACTTCGGATTTGCCCGACCACGACAACGCGAGCGGCTGGAACGTTTGCAACACGCCGCGCAGTGCGGAGTGCGGACGCTTCGCGCCCTTGGCGACAAGCGCGAGACGGCCGTGATCGCGCGAGAGCACGTCGATGATCAGACTGGTCTCGCGATACGGGTAACTATGCAGGACAAAGGCGGGCTGTTCCGCGATCCGGTATTCGGATGCGGACGCAGCGCTTCTGGGCGCGCGGCGCGCCGGCGCTTTGCGCGGCTCGCGCTCGGCGCCCTGCGCGCTTCCGGCGCTCGGGGAGGATTTTTTGGCGGTTCGTCTGGACGGCTCGCGCGCCGGCGCGGCCGGCTGGGAGTCGTCCGGGTCAGCGTCGGAATTCAGCGTCATCGACGCGTCATTCGTACCCATACGCGCGGAGTCCTGCCTCGTTGTCGGCCCAACCGCTCTTCACCTTGATGAAGGTTTCCAGATACACCGGACCGTCGAAGAGCTTTTCCATGTCGAGACGTGCTTCGGTGCTGATCTGCTTCAGCTTGGCGCCCTTCTGGCCGATGATCATCGCCTTGTGCGTATCGCGCTCGACCATGATGGTCGCGAAAATGCGGCGCAGGCGCCCTTCGGTTTCGAACTTGTCGATCAGCACGGTGCTCGTGTACGGCAATTCGTCGCCGGTCCAGCGGAACACTTTTTCGCGCAGGATTTCAGCGGCGAGGAAACGCTCGCTGCGATCGGTCAGGTCGTCTTCGCCATAGATCGGCGCGCCTTCCGGCAGGAACGGCTTGACGGTCGCCATCAAACGCTTGATGTCGTCGGGATTTTTCGCCGACAGCGGCACGATTTCGTTGAACTCGCGCAGCGCGCTTACCTGCTGCATGAACGGGAACAGCGAATCCTTATCGGACACGCGGTCGAGCTTGTTCGCGATCAGCAGCGTGGGCACCGACGGCGGAATCAGGTCGAGCACCTTCTGGTCGTCCGGGCCGAAGCGGCCGGCTTCGATCACGAACAGAATGGCATCGACCGAAGTCAGCGTGGACGTGACCGCGCGATTGAGCGAACGGTTCAGCGCGCCGCTGTGCTTGGTCTGGAAACCCGGCGTGTCGACGAAGATGTACTGCGCGTCTTCGAGCGTATGAATGCCGGTGATGCGGTGGCGCGTGGTCTGCGCCTTGCGCGACGTGATACTGACTTTCTGGCCGACCAGCGCGTTCATCAGCGTGGATTTGCCGACGTTCGGGCGGCCGACGATCGCGACCATGCCGCAGCGGAAACCAGTGGGAGTGGGAGCGTTCATATTCGGGCTACGGCAAGTTCAACTCGGCGCGCGGAATGGACGCGCCGATGGCAATCAATGGCCCGCATCGGCGACGCGGGTTTGCACCGCGTCGGCTACGCCGGGTTCGTGTTCGGTGGACGCCGGCATGCCGGGCGCGGGCACGGCTGCGCCGGTTGCGGGGTCGCGGCTGCGGTGTTTGTCGGCGTGTTTTTCGGTTTGTTTTTCGGCGCTGCGGACGCTGGCGGCTTCGACGGGTTTCGCGTCGGCTGACTTCGCCTCCGTCGGTTTCGTATCGGACTTCTCGGCTGGCTTGTCCGCTGCCGTCTGGTCAGTCGCCTTCTCAGACGACTTGTCGGCTCCGTGAGCCGACGCTTTATCCACCTTCTCGGCGCGCTCGGATTTCTCTTGCCCGCTATATTCGACGTGCGCGGCGCGAATCACGGCCAGCGGCGCGGCAGCGGCTGTCGGCAACGGCCGTTCGGCCGACGGCTCCATTGCTGCCGCGGCTACCGCTCGGGCCTCGGTCCGCCCAGTGCCGCGTTCGCCCTTGCGATCCGGACTGCGCAGATCGAGCGCGGCCTGCACGCCGGTCACGCCGGGCACGATCTCAGGCTCGGCGTGCTTCGCCGCGCGGGCGCCCTTCGAGCGCTTCGGCTTGGCGACCACGGCGGGCGCCGCCGCCATCACCTCGTCGAGCGCCTTCTTGGCCGCCGCCTGCTCCGCCGCCCGGCGGCTCGCACCGGAGCCGGACACTTTCACGTCCAGTTTCGGCACCGTGCATTCGACTTCGAATTGCTGATTGTGCGCCGCGCCATGAGTCGCAACCACCGTGTAAGTAGGCAGCGCGATCTTGTGGCCCTGCAGATACTCCTGCAGCAGCGTCTTGGAGTCCTTGCCCAGCGTGCGGGGGTCGATGTGATCGAGGATCGGCACGTAAAGGCGCTTGATGACCGTTTGGGCGGCGTCGAAACCGCCGTCGAGAAATACCGCGCCCAGCACCGCCTCCAGCGTGTCGGCGAGGATCGAGGGCCGGCGAAAGCCGCCGCTGCGCAACTCGCCTTCACCGAGCCTTAAACCTTCCGAGATATTGAGGGCCTGAGCGATCTCGTAAAGCGACTGCTGTTTGACCAGATTGGCGCGGACGCGCGACAGATCGCCTTCGTCCAGTTTGCCGAAGCGTTGGAACAAAAGCGCAGCCACCGCGCAGTTCAGAACGGAATCGCCGAGAAACTCGAGCCGTTCGTTGTGCGTGGAACTATGACTGCGGTGCGTTAAAGCCTGGCGCAACAATTCCGCATTGCGAAATTCGTAGCGCAAACGGCTTTCCAACGGAGATAGGGGCATGGGCAGAGTATAACGCGGGCGCCTTACCCCGCGAAAAGGCGGGACGGCCAGCGGAAAAAGCGTGCTGAAGCGACGTTACCGCAGCTTCTTAAAGTGGTGTAACAACACGCCGCGACTTAATTGACCATGCGTTGGTCATCGCGCGACGTGTCGTGCAATCGGTGCACGCGAACTCAGTTGAACGAGCCGATGCGTTTCAGATTGCTGAAGTTCATCCAGATAAAAAACGCGCGGCCGACGATATTCTTATCCGGCGCAAAACCCCAGTAACGACTATCCGCGCTGTTGTCGCGGTTGTCGCCCATCATGAAGTAATTGCCCGGCGGCACTTTGCAGATCACGCCGCGTGCGTTGTATGTGCAGTTGTCGCGATACGGATAATCCTCGGCGCCGATGATGAACGGCGGCACGGCGGGATTGTTCAGGATCGCGTTCTTGCGTCCTTCGATATTTTCCTCGAACTGCTTCGCGTAACCGAGGCGCTCTTCGTCGAGATAGTCCGGCAGCGGCGTTTCAGGAACCGGCTTGCCGTTGATCGTCAGTTTCTTGTCCTGATAGGCGACTGTGTCGCCCGGCACACCGATCACGCGCTTGATGTAGTCGACGGATTCGTCTTTCGGGTAGCGGAACACGACGACGTCGCCGCGTTGCAGCGGACGGCCTTCGGTGATCTTCGTATTGATGATCGGCAAGCGCAGGCCGTAATCGAATTTATTGACGAGGATAAAGTCGCCCACCAGCAGTGTCGGCACCATCGAACCCGACGGAATCTTGAATGGCTCGACCACGAAGGAGCGCACCACGAACACCACGAGAATCACTGGGAAGAAGCTCGCCGAATACTCGAGCCACCACGGTTGACGCAGCTTGTCGTCACGCAGACGGGCGCGCGTTTGCGCCGCATTTTCGTCGGCGAAACGCTCGCCGATGCGTGCCTGCTGACGGTCGAATTCGGCGACCGCGGCTTCCGCCGCGCGGCGCCGTTGCGGCATGAAAACCAGTTTGTCCGCCACCCATGCGATACCCGTCAAAACGACGAGCACAAAAAGAATCAGCGCAAAATTCATAGAGTTCCGTTGTTCGTCTTATTTGTCTTCGACACGCAGAATCGCGAGGAAAGCCTCTTGCGGAATCTCGACGGACCCGACCTGCTTCATTCGCTTCTTGCCTGCCTTTTGCTTTTCCAGCAATTTCTTCTTGCGTGAAATGTCACCGCCGTAGCATTTTGCCAGCACGTTCTTACGCAACGCTTTAATGTTTTCGCGCGCAATAATGTTCGAACCGATGGTGGCTTGAATCGCGACGTCGTACATCTGGCGCGGAATCAGTTCGCGCATTTTTGCCGCGACTTCGCGGCCGCGATACTGGCTTTGCGAACGGTGCACGATGACCGAGAGCGCATCCACCTTGTCGCCGTTGATGAGCATGTCGACCTTCACGACGTCGGAGGCGCGATATTCCTTGAACTCGTAATCCATCGACGCATAACCGCGCGAAATCGACTTCAGACGATCGAAGAAGTCGAGCACGACTTCGCCCATCGGAATTTCATACGTGAGCTGCACCTGACGGCCGTGATACTGCATGTTGATCTGGTTGCCGCGCTTCTGCGTGCACAGCGTGATCACCGCGCCGACGTAGTCTTGCGGCATGTACAGATTCACGGTGACGATCGGCTCGCGCACCTCCTCGATCTTCGACGGCTCGGGCATCTTGGCCGGATTTTCGACCATGATGGTCGTGCCGTCGCGTTGCAGGACTTCGTACACCACGGTCGGAGCCGTGGTGATGAGGTCCATGTCGAACTCGCGCTCGAGACGTTCCTGCACGATCTCCATATGCAGCAGACCGAGGAACCCGCAACGGAAACCGAAACCGAGCGCCTGGGACACTTCCGGCTCGTACTGCAGCGACGCGTCGTTCAGCTTCAGCTTCTCGAGGGAGTCGCGCAGCGCGTCGTACTGGTTCGCCTCGACCGGATAGAGCCCCGCGAACACCTGCGGCTTCACTTCCTTGAAGCCCGGCAGCGGCTCGGCGGCTGGACGGTTCAGCAGCGTGACAGTGTCGCCCACCTTCGCCGCGGCCAGCTCCTTGATGCCGGCGATGATGAAGCCCACCTGCCCCGCCGATAACGATTCGAGATTCTTCGACTTCGGCGTGAACACGCCGATATGCTCGACCGGATACTGCGCGCCGGTCGCCATCATGCGAATCTTGTCTTTCGGACGCAGCGTGCCGTTGACGATACGCACCAGCATGACGACGCCGACGTAATTGTCGAACCAGGAGTCGATGATCAGCGCTTGCAGCGGCGCTTCAGGATTGCCCTTGGGCGGCGGCACTTTTGCGATCAGCGCTTCCAGCACGTCTTCGACGCCTTGGCCGGTTTTCGCGCTGCAATGCGTGGCATCCGTTGCGTCGATGCCGATCACGTCCTCGATTTCGGAAATCGCGTTTTCGGGGTTTGCCGCCGGCAAGTCGATCTTGTTGAGCACCGGAATCACGTCGACGCCGAGTTCGATCGCCGTGTAGCAGTTGGCGACGGTTTGCGCCTCCACGCCCTGGCTCGCGTCGACGACCAGCAGCGCGCCTTCGCAGGCGGACAGCGAGCGGCTGACTTCATACGAGAAGTCGACGTGGCCCGGCGTGTCGATCATGTTCAGGTTGTAAACCTGCCCGTCACGGGCGCGATACGTCAGTGCGGCGGTTTGTGCCTTGATGGTGATGCCGCGCTCGCGCTCGAGATCCATCGAGTCGAGCACCTGGGCTTCCATCTCGCGGTCGGACAAGCCGCCGCAGATCTGGATGATGCGATCCGCGAGCGTCGACTTGCCATGGTCGATGTGCGCAATGATCGAGAAGTTACGAATATGATCCATTCAGTGCCGATCAAGCAAAAAAGGCGCGCTCGGACAATAGCGGAGCACGCCTTGTAAGTAGGTGAAAAACCTATCTATTTTAGCCGAAAAGGCTATCGCCCGGCGCATCTTGCGAGGCCGGGGCGGAAAGACGGCTCAGGAGAGACGTGGAACTTGGCGCGAACATTTTCATAAAGCGCGCGCTTGATCCTGTTGCGCGTGCTGCAACATCTTTTGAACTCAGCGCACCTCAACGCATTGCAAGCGCGGCGCGAACTCGTGCGATGTCGAGGTGATAGTGGCACAACTCGATGCCGTCGCAGACCAGGACGGGCACCAACTCGTTGTAACGCGCTTCCAGCGAGGGATCGGCGTCGACGTCGACAACTTCTAGCTGTGCGCCGAACTCGGCCAACAACGGCTCGAGCGCGGCGCGCATGTCTTCGCACAGGTGGCACCACGCGCGCCCGTAAAGCGTGAGCGGTGCCGCCATGCTTACTTGGTGCCGCTGCGCGGGCGAATCGGCACGAACTGCGTGGTCTCGCCGCGGCGAACCAGCAGCGCGACCATCTTCTGCGAATCGAGATGCGAGCTGATTTCGTCGAACTGCTTCGCGCTCGTGATGTCGGTATCGCCCACACGCAAGATGATGTCGCCCTTTTGCAGCCCGACGCGCGCGGCCGGTCCGTCCACCGCGTCGATCTGCACGCCGTTGCGCAGCTTGAGCGCCTTCAACTGATCCGAGGGGATGTCGCTGACGGCGACACCCAGCACGTTCGTGGCGCGTTGCTTCGGCGGCTGCGGCTTCTTCTGGTCCGCCTTCGCGCTCTTGTCAGGCTGCATCTCGGCGATCGTGACCGGCAGATCGCGCGTCTGGCCCTTGCGCCAGATCGTGATCGTCGACTTGGTACCCGGCTTGGTGTCGCCCACCATGCGCGGCAGATCCGTTGCCGTATCGACCGAATGACCGTTGAACTTCAGGATGATATCGCCCGGCTGCACGCCCGCCTTGTCCGCCGGACCGCCCGGTTCGACGCTGCTGACCAGCGCGCCCTGCGCCTTTGGCAGGCCGAGCGAATCGGCCACGTCCTTGGTGACCTCTCCGATCGCCACCGCAATCCGGCCGCGTACGACCTTGCCCGATGCCTTGAGCTGATCGGCCACGCGCATCGCCTCGTCGATCGGAATCGCGAACGAAATGCCCATGAAACCGCCGGTGCGGCTGTAGATCTGCGAGTTGATGCCGATCACCTCGCCCTGCATGTTGATCAGCGGCCCGCCCGAGTTTCCCGGATTGACAGCCACGTCGGTCTGGATGAATGGCAGGTAATCGCCCGTGTCGCGCCCCTTCGCACTGACGATGCCAGCCGTCACCGTGTTCTCAAGACCGAACGGCGAGCCGATCGCGACCACCCATTCGCCCACGCGAACCTTGTTCGAGTCGCCGATCGTAATGGTGGGCAAGTTGCCGGCGCTGATCTTCACGACGGCGACGTCGGTTCGATCGTCCACGCCCACCAGCTTGGCCTTGAATTCGCGCTTATCGGTGAGCGTGACGTAAATGGTGTCCGCGTCATCGACGACGTGCGCGTTCGTCATCACGTAACCGTCCGCCGACAGAATGAAGCCCGAGCCCACGCCGCTGTTCTGTTCCGGATCGCTGCCGTCCGGCGCGTCCGGCGTGCCGCCGCTGCCGCCGTTGTCGCCGCCGCGCGGCGCTCCGGGCGTTTGAGGTGAGCCGGGGGATTGCGGTGATTGCGGCATCGGAATGCCGAAAAAGCGGCGGAAGAACTCCGACATGTCGCCGTCGTCCATGCCGGGCGGTAGACCGCCACGCAGACCGCTGCTCGATACGCGCGTGGTCGTGCGAATGTTGACGACCGCCGGGCCGACTTTGTCGACGAGGTCGGTGAAATCGGGCAGATTGGCTGCGGGAGCCGCAGACGCCGTATGCGGTACGAGCGGCAAACACGCCGCTACCACCGCGGCCGCGAGGAAATTGCGCACCGAGAAAGTCGTCATATCGTAGAAAGCCGAGGGATTCAGGATTCGGGGATTACTTCGGAGCCTTGTATTCTATGGCAGACGCAAATTGCTGCAATGTGCTCTGGGGCACTTCACCGAGCAGGGTAATCCAGAAGTCGCCGCGCCGCTTGACGAGCACATGCGTCGCGCCGCTGCTGCCCGCGCCCTCTTTGCGCGTGTTGTTCTCGACCGGTTCGACGAACACGGAAATCGCCGCGAGGCCGTCGGAAAACACGGCCTGGTCCACGGGAATGGTCGGCTGGCCGGCTTCCCGCGCGGCCATCGGACGACGCAACTCGCGAATCTTGCGGAATCCGGGAACCGTCGGCGAGATCTGCCAGCCTTGCGCAGCCATATCAACCGGCTCAACTGGAGGACGCACCACCGTCCAGCCTGCTGTATTACGAATTCCGTTGACGATTGCGGCCTTGTCGACCGGCACGCCGATGCGAATCTGAGAAAACGACAACTGTTCGAGCACCTGGCCGTTCGGGTCGAGTGTCTGCGCCCGCAGCAGCAAGCCGGTCTTTTTGTCGGCCCACAGTTTGTAGGCAAAGCGATACGCATCTTTCGGATCGAGTTCGATCACCTGGCTGTCGATGCCGGCGACGCGGTCGTCGCCGAGCAGTTTCGGCTCGTAGACCGACAGCACCTGCTCGCCGCTTACCGCGAGCAGCGCCGGGAATGAGTCCTTGTTTTGGCGCTTTTCGACTACGCACAGACGCCGCTCCGGCACAAACGTGTAGAGATCCTCGTTATGACGAAGCATCCTGCGCGGCTTGCCGTCGAGGCTTTCGAGTTGCTCGTATTCGCCGTCGGCGCGGGTCGCATAATGCGATATCCGCGATGTCTGAACGAAATTGCCGCGTTGATAAACGAACGCGCCCTCGTAGTTCTGCTGTTGCGCGGCCTGATGGATGCGATCGAGCATATCCGCAGCCGTGCGACGAACGGCGAGCGGATCGTCGGTTTGTGCAAAAACCCGCGGTGTAGCGGACAACAACACGGCTGCGCAGAATAAAAATGCCGGCAGCCGCCCCCAAATAGTCGTTTTATTCAACCGCGGAGTCTGCATCAAACTATTGGCCTTGCGTAGTGACCGCCGCGGCACGAATCAGCGGCATCGAGCCCGGCATGGCCGGTTGTTGCGCGAATTGCTGGTGCGCTTCCAGATACTGATCGAGACTGGCGTCGCGAATGATGTTGGCGTCTTGTGCGACGGCCTGAACGGCAGCCGCCGGCGCGGATGCCATCGCCACCCGCTGCAGCGCACCCTGCGACTGAACCGACGCGACTTGCGCCGCGCCCGGCCCGCCCGGTACACCTTGTAGTTGCGGCACGACGATCCAAGTGAGCGTCGCGGCGGCGGCAGCCACGGCAAAGGCCGGCACCACACGGCGACGCAGCGCCAATAAGCGGCGCGCGATCGGCATCGCCTCAGGCGCGAGCACATGCGGTTCGTTTTCGAAGCGCGCGGCGAAACCGCTCAGAAACGCGCGGCTCACCGCCGGGCTAACCGCCAGATCGTCGGAACGCAACGCGTCGCCGATCAGGTGATAGCTCGACCAGCCGGCACGATCCTCGCCGTCGAGCTCGGAAAGAAACTTGTTGAGATTCAGATGCTCTTCGCCGAATTCACCGTCGACAAAAGCGGACAGACGCTCGCCGCGCGAACTGGCTTGCGATTGCATCGAGACCGACCCCATGATGCTCCCCATCTTACAAATACCCCGTAGTGACACCACTAATCCAGAGATTGCACCCGCGCCCGTTCGGCGAGCCGGTAACTTACCAGCGCTTGCCTTCAGGTGTGTCAAGCAACGGACGCAATTTTGCCGCAATGGCTTCGCGAGCGCGGAAAATTCGTGATCTGACGGTGCCAATCGGGCAACCCATCATCTCGGCAATTTCCTCGTAGCTCAAACCTTCAATTTCACGAAGAGTAATGGCGGTGCGCAGCTCTTCCGGTAAAACCGCCATCGCAGCATTGACCGTCTCTGCGATCTGCTTGCTCATCAACATCGACTCAGGCGTGTTGATATCCCTTAGTTGGTCGGCATCCGAGAAAGTTTCAGCTTCTTCAGCATCCGCTTCGGTCGAGGTCGGAGCGCGCCGGCCTTGGGTCGCAAGGTAGTTCTTTGCCGTGTTGACCGCAATCCGGTACAACCACGTGTAAAAGGCCGAGTCCCCGCGAAACTGCGGCAAGGCCCGGTATGCCTTGATGAAGGCGTCCTGGGCAACGTCTTCCACTTCGGCGGGGTCGCGCACGAGGCGCGAGATGAGCCGGAGAATCTTGCGGTGGTATTTGGAGACCAGAAGCTCGAACGCGGCCTTGTCGCCCTTCTGGACGCGCTCGACCAGCACCTGATCAATTTCTTTTTCGCTCACCTGATAAATCCGTTAACTATAGGGCGCATGGAGGGGCACCATTGTAGCGCCCCAGACATTGCGGCAAGTTACGCCGGTAACACGGTTACAGTCGTTACAGTCACGCGCCGGCGCCACGCCGGCCCAGCACCGCCAGTTCCCGGAAGGCAGACGCGGGAATCGCATCGACGGCGACCATCAGCGTGCATGGCCGCCCATGATCCGGCGCGAGGGCCAGAACCAGCAAACGACCGGTCCACTGCGAACAACCGGCAATGCGCCCTTGGGCGAGCAGATTTCCAGCGCCATCCCATGCGGACAAGCCGTCCGGCCCGAGTTTGAACGCGACGGGCCGCGCAAGCTCATGTCTGGCCGCGCCCAGCACGAGCAGCGCGCATGCGGCGAGCGTCAACGGAACCGCCCACCACGCGCCCATGCGCGCGGCGAGACATGTGTAGACGGCCAGTGTCGCGATCAGCACGAAAACCGCCGCCGCAGTGCGCAGCGTAACGGAGCGCCGCAACGCGATCCGTTGCGACGCTCCGTCGGGCGTTGCCGATTCAAGGGAAGCCGCCGGCGGAGCCGGCGTCGCGGACTGGCGTGTCGTCACCAAACGATCGGGCGATCAGGCGCGCTTGAAGACCAGCGTGCCGTTCGTGCCGCCGAACCCGAACGAGTTCTTCAGCGCGACGTCGATCTTCATCTCGCGCGCGGTGTTGGCGCAGTAGTCGAGATCGCAGGCCGGGTCCTGGTTGAAGATGTTGATCGTCGGCGGAGACACCTGGTGATGCACGGCCAGCACGGTGAACACGGACTCAAGACCGCCGGCGCCGCCCAACAGGTGACCCGTCATCGACTTGGTCGAGTTCACGACCATGTCCTTGGCGTGATCGCCGAATGCGCGCTTGATGCCGGTAGTTTCGGCCAGGTCGCCGAGCGGCGTGGACGTGCCGTGCGCGTTCAGATAATTCACCTGATCCGAGTTGATGCCCGCGTTCTTCAGCGCGGCCAACATGCAGCGGCGTGCGCCGTCGCCATCTTCGAGCGGCGCGGTCATGTGGTAGGCGTCGCCGCTCATGCCATAGCCGCTGATTTCGGCGTAGATCTTCGCGCCGCGCGCCTTGGCGTGCTCGTACTCCTCCAGCACCATGACGCCCGCGCCCTCGCCCAGCACGAAGCCGTCGCGGTCCTTGTCCCACGGACGGCTCGCCGTGGCCGGATCGTCATTGCGTTGCGACAGCGCGCGCGCCGCGGCAAAGCCGCCGATGCCGAGCGGCGACACGGTGGATTCCGCACCGCCAGCGATCATCACGTCGGCGTCGCCGTATTCGATCAGGCGCGAAGCCTCGCCGATACAGTGCAGGCCAGTGGTACACGCGGTGACGATCGCGAGATTCGGACCCTTGATGCCGAACTTGATCGACAGATGGCCCGAAATCATGTTGATGATCGACGCCGGCACGAAGAACGGCGAAATGCGGCGCGGGCCGCGATTGAGCAGTTCGGTTTGCGTCACTTCGATCATCGGCAGGCCGCCGATACCCGAACCCACCACCACGCCGATGCGCTCCGAATTCTCGTCGGTGACTTCGAGCCCGCTGTCCTGCATCGCCTGGATGCCTGCAGCCACGCCGTAGTGGATGAACGTATCCATGTGGCGCGCCTCTTTACCGGGGATGTAGTCCTCGATATTAAAGCCCTTCACCTCGCCGGCGAAACGAGTGGAAAAGTTCGACGCGTCGAACTTCGTGATATTGGCAATACCCGACTTGCCGGCGACCAGATTGGCCCAGCCGTCGGCAACATTATTGCCAACAGGCGAAATCAGCCCCAGGCCTGTAACAACAACACGACGGCGGCTCACGGTAACCCCTTTTTCATAGATGACAAAA